>Ga0180007_10000381_pt1 | contig 77911 bp, 63 predicted proteins | sample MM_PC_MetaG_FD_121122 | JGI IMG/M metagenome (GOLD analysis project Ga0180007, IMG submission 121122) | Groundwater microbial communities from the Aspo Hard Rock Laboratory (HRL) deep subsurface site, Sweden - MM_PC_MetaG | ecosystem: Environmental > Aquatic > Deep subsurface > Groundwater... | reverse complement strand
GGCATCTTCAGCCTGTTGGCTGTCGGTATCTTACCCGTCCTTTTTATGAATCCCGGACAGTTTCTCTTTGGCTTGGTTGTCTGTTACGGTATCGCCTTTGGACTGGCCTGGGTACTGGTTTAAGCGGTAATATGAAAGTGGGATCCAACCCCGAAAAGCTCACTGTAAAGGTGGCTTGAAAACAATAAGGGATAGAGTACGGGGTGTTATTGAAGGGCAGAGACATTCGTGGTCTGTCTCCTCACAATCCCTCAAGATCAGAGTTACGGATCATAGGATGGGGTGGTGTTCCCATCCTTGAGTAAAGGCAGTTCCCAGTGAATGGCTGACCGCTTCTTTTCCTTCTCTTCGCCCGCCCCGATTCCTAACCTGATACCAGGTGCCTTGATATTCTATACGTAGTGCTCCGGACATATTTTCTTTGTCACACATTCGCAACAAAGGTCAAAGGGAGACTTGATCCCATTTTTCTGTTTCCTTAAGAGTCAAAATATTTCCCAAAGATGTTGACTCTCCTTGCTGAGTTCCAGCAAAGACAGGTATGCACAATATCGCATTGCTTTTGATATTCCATGTACATTATCTGTACCATATCAAAATGTTTGCTATTTTCTTGTCTGCAGCCTACGCGAAAGTTTTGGTTTTGGATGTTCTTTGTAGCCAATGATAAAATTTATGATATCTTAATGAGTTGGATGTTGCTTACAAGGTAGACTGGCGTATTAGGCTATGTGGTGGCTGCAGGTCAAGAATAAGATCTTTTCCTCCCTTTCTATTCCTATTTGTTCAATAGGTAACAAGGACCGAGAGCATGACAATGTCGAATTGTTTCCTGGATACGAAACGTACACTGGAGGTCAACGGTAAGCAGGTTGTCTACTATGCCATCAGTGGCGGCGACCTGGCATCGTATGCATCGATTGCCCGTCTGCCGATTTCCACCAAGATCCTGTTGGAGAACCTGTTGCGTCATCAGGATGATCGCAGTTGTTCTGATGATGATATTGTCGCCCTGGCGGTTAGTGCTGGCCGGGGAAGTGCCCAGGAGATTGCCTATTTTCCGGCACGGGTGTTGATGCAGGATTTTACCGGCGTTCCGGCGGTGGTGGATTTGGCCGCCATGCGGGATGCCCTGGTCAAGCGGGGAGGCGATCCGCAGAAAATCAATCCCCTGTCTCGGGTGGATCTGGTTATTGATCACTCGGTCAGTGTCGATAGCTTCGCTACTCAAACTGCTTTTGCAGAAAACGTGGCCATGGAAATGGAGCGCAATCGGGAGCGCTATCAATTCCTGAAATGGGGCCAGTCCGTTTTCGACAATTTCAGTGTCATGCCGCCAGGCACTGGTATCTGCCATCAGGTCAATCTTGAATATCTGGCTGGTGTGGTCCTGGTTCAGGGGGGGGATGGCGAGATCATCGCCTATCCGGACACCTTGGTCGGTACTGATAGCCATACCACCATGATCAATGGTCTCGGGGTGCTGGGCTGGGGGGTGGGGGGGATTGAGGCAGAAGCGGCGATGCTGGGACAGCCCATTTCCATGCTTATTCCTGATGTTGTTGGTTTTGAGCTCAGCGGTCGCTTGGCGGAAGGGATTACCGCCACTGATCTGGTGTTGAGGGTGGCACAGATGCTGCGTCAGCATGGGGTGGTGGGGAAATTTGTCGAGTTTTACGGTCCTGGTCTGGATCACCTGCCCCTTGCGGACCGTGCCACCATTGCCAACATGGCGCCGGAATACGGTGCCACCTGCGGGTTTTTCCCTGTGGATGCCAAAACCATCGAATATTTGCGTCTGAGTGGTCGTGACGAAGAGAGTATTGCCTTGGTGGAGGCCTATTGCCGGGCCCAGGGTATGTGGCGTGGTGAGCATTATCAGACGCCTGATTTCGCAGAAACCCTCCATCTCGATATGTCGATGGTGGAGCCAAACCTGGCCGGGCCCAAACGACCTCAGGATCGGGTACTGGTTCGGGAACTGAAGTCCGTGATGGATAGATTTATTGAGTCCGATGGCAAGGGCGAAGAGTTTGATATCGGTTTTCCGGTAAGGGGACTTGATCAGGACATGCACCATGGTGATGTGGTGATTGCTGCCATCACCTCCTGTACTAATACCTCCAACCCCGCTGTCATGCTGGGGGCGGGTCTGCTCGCCAAAAAGGCACTGGCAAAAGGCTTACAGCGTAAGCCCTGGGTGAAGTCCTCTCTGGCTCCCGGTTCCAAGGTGGTCACAGAATATCTGGAGAAGACTGGACTGCAGGAAGCGCTCGACGGTCTTGGCTTTCATCTCGTGGCCTATGGCTGCACGACCTGTATAGGAAACTCCGGACCCTTGCCAGAGGAGGTGAAAGAGACCGTCGCTGCCAATGATCTCCTGGTCTGCGCAGTGCTGTCGGGGAATCGTAACTTTGAAGGCCGTATCCACCCGCAGGTACAAGCCAGTTGGCTGGCCTCGCCGCCGCTGGTGGTTGCCTATGCCCTGGCGGGTACTACCCGTATTGATCTCAGCCGTGATCCCATCGGCTTTGGCGGGGATGGTGAGGTCGTGTATCTCAGGGATATCTGGCCCAGCGATACCGAGATTGCCGATCTGTTACAGACTGTCAGCAGAGACATGTTTACCAGGGAGCACAGCACCATATTCCAGGGTGATGCCGCCTGGAGAGGGATTGAATGCTCCAGTGGCGCGACCTTTGCCTTTGCCGCCGACTCCACCTATATCCAATTACCACCTTTCTTCGATGAAAAGTACAGCGGTAATAGGAAGAACATTGTTGCTGCCCCTATCCTGGCCATTCTGGCAGATTCGGTCACCACCGACCATATCTCACCGGCAGGTACCATTCCCTTAGACAGCCCGGCGGCCAGGTATCTTCGTAGTCATGGCGTCGCTGAGGAAGATTTTAATTCCTATGGTTCGCGGCGCGGCAATCACGAAGTTATGATACGCGGCACTTTTGCCAATATCCGTATCCGTAACGAAATGACTCCCGAACTTGAAGGGGGCTATACCCACTTGGCGGGTGAGACGAAGCCCCTGTTTATTTATGATGCCGCTATGGAATACCAGTCCAGGGGGATAGCCACTGTGGTGATCGGGGGCAGGGAATACGGGACCGGTTCCAGCCGAGACTGGGCGGCCAAAGGCACCTTGCTCCTCGGTGTGAAGGCGGTGATCGTGGAGAGTTTCGAGCGTATACACCGTTCTAATCTGGTGGGGGTTGGGGTTTTGCCCCTCCAGTTTATGGAGGGCGAAAATCGTAAGACATTAGGGCTTAGTGGTGACGAGCAGATCGATATCCTGGGTCTCGATGGTGATCTGCAAGCCAAGCAGAATTTTTCTGCCCTGATCCATTATCCCTCCGGTGAACAGCGTCGGATTTCGTTGCAGTCGCGCCTGGATACGGCAGTGGAGGTGGATTACTACCGTGCCGGTGGCGTCTTGAACTATGTCCTGAACCGCATTGTCGACAAGGGGTGAAAGGTGACTGGTCTGGGGAGCAGGAGAGGGGCGGGACAGCAGAGTTTGGTCGGGTCCCCCCATTCCCCTGTGGAGTCGGCTTCAGCCGCGAATGGAGGTGGCGTGAGCCCCTTATCTCATAAACAATATCGGTGGCCATTCGCGGCCGAATCCGCTCCCACTTAGAGAGGGAATCACTCCTTGTCTGCGTCCTGGCTGTGGAGTTTGCTTGCTCGACAATTGAGATTGCCCTGATATTGCTGCCGGGAAATGCGCTGAAGATAAGTATGCCCTTGTTGGAGTCGGCTTCAGCCGCGAATACGGAGGGGAAGCGACCTCCTCTCTGGCTGAGCAATATCGGTGGCCATTCGCGGCAGAAGCCCCTGCCGGAGATAGAGTGGGCCAGGTGTTTTTTCGTTTCTATTAGCAAAGAAAAGCGAATATGGTATTATCTTCAATCTAGTCAATCTATGGCTCATACTATGCTGGAGAGCCTTTCTCCGCAGACAACTAATCTTCTCTTCCCCCCTTGTCCTATGTCTCAATTATCCCTCAGCGTTGCGCAACAAAATTTTCTTGCCATCTATCCCAGCCTTTCTTCTGACCAGCAAAATGTGCTGAAATGCTTGTCGGTTATCTACGACGCTGTTTCCAGAACCGACCTTATGAAATGTCTGAATAAGGCCGGATTGAGAAATGACAATGGGAAAGAGTTTGTCGTTAAAGATATGAAGCCCCTCCTTAGCTCCTTGGCTGAGCAGGGATTTGTGGAAATGAGTGCTCAGAGCGTCAGATGTGATCTGGAAATAGTGGAGCTGGTCAGTCGCCAAGCGGTGGCTGATAAAAGTTTTGAGAGCCTGGCGATGGCTGTCCAGAAAATCATCTCTGCCAAGGAGGCGTGGCGGACAACCTCCTGGTATAAAAATTATAATCAAGGGGTTCGTGACCTCAGAATCGCCTTTTACCGCGGACGAAATGAAGCCCAGTTGCGGAACGTACTCCATTCCGTGTATGACCAGTTTCCCAGTGAGTTTTTAGAAAAGCATCCCTATGAGCTGCTTTTTTTCAACCCCTTTGACAGGGAAATGCTTCATACTCTATCTCCTGCGTTGCTGTCAGATTTTATCATCCCCAGGCTCAATCATGCTTTTTTTCGCGTCGCTCCTGCAGATGATCTCCTCGATTTTCTCAGTGAATATTGTCAAAAAAGGGGCGTGACAGGAGGGGAATTTTTTGCCATCCAGGCCTTACACCTGATCAGCAGAGGGAAAATCAAGAAAGCGCATGAGCTTGTCAGTGCCTGGACTCCATCGACCTGGTCATCGATGAGTTATCGCGGCTGGCTGGCCTTTTTGGAAGGAAAAACGGACGAATCTCTGCAATTGTACCGTCAAGGTCTGCAACTGCTCAAAAAAGAGAGGGGAAAAAGAAAGGTAGCCTATACAAATATTGCCGGTTTTTTCTATCTTCTTGCCTTGCTGCAGTCCGGGAGCAGTGAAAACATGCAGGAGGCCCTTACCTATGTGCCCTTGATCAAAAAAGAGAAGGGTCAGACTGGCCAAACCATGTGTGGTGATCTGGAGCAGGTCCTGTTACTGGCCATGGGGCAAAGGAGTAAGGCTGAGATAAAATTTCATTCCTTTCAGACCATTGGCAGCTACAATGATTACATCTCCCTACTTATGGCCTTCCTCACCCATTGTTGGCAGGGAAAGGAGACGATTGAAGGGGCAGAAAAAAGTCTTGGCCTGTTACTGGAGCATGCTGAAAAAGGAGGATACTATTGGCTGGCCAAAGAGGCGGCTGCATTACTGCTTTTCTGTAAGTTTGATACGGATGCCAATAGAAGGCGTTATGAAAAACTGAAAAAACTCGCTCCCTTGCCCGATCTTTGTACCGCTTTGCAACCAAAAGAGAACTGGGAGCAGGTACTCAATGCCCTTACGGATCTTCATAATAGCCAAGAGAGCCAGGTCGACGCTGGGGCTGAGCGTTTGGTGTGGCTGCTTGACTATGATGCAGAGTTTGGCGATTGTGAGATTGCTCCGCGTCTGCAGAAGCTAGGCAAAAATGGAAAATGGACAAAGGGGCGGGCGGTTGCCCTGTCCACACTTTACTCGCAGGTCAATACGCTTTCCTATCTCAGTGGCCAGGATAAAAATGTTGTGGCCTCTCTTCAGAAAACCTATGCATCACGTTACAGCTATTACGGTGGCTCTTCTGAGTCCTACTCCTTCCTGCCAAGCCAGGCTCTTCCTGCTCTTGTCGGTCATCCCCAGCTTTTCTGGCATAACAATCCTTCGGTACGGGTGGAACTGCTCAAAGGGTCTCCGGAACTCCATGTTCTGAAAAAGAAAAAGGGCTATGAGATCACTCTCCATCCTCCCCTTGAAGAAAACGATTCGTATGCCCTGGTGCAGGAGAGTCCCACCCGTCTGACCTTTATACCTGTCACCCCAGAGTATAGCCGGGTGGCGGATATCATAGGATCTTCGATCACTGTGCCCCTGGAGGCAAAAGATAAGGTGCTGAAGGCACTTTCTTCTGTGGCCAAGGTGTTGACGGTGCAATCAGATATTGGCGGCTTGTCGGCTGATATGAAGAAAGTTGTAGCTGATCCTCGTCCCCATGTCCACCTCCTTCCCTATAACAATGGTCTGCAGGTGGAGCTTTTGTGTAAACCTTTTGCAGATGGCGGTTCCTATTATCAGCCGGGAAGTGGTGGAAAAACTGTCCTTGCTGAAATAGACGGCAAGCAGCTGCAGACCGCTCGTGATCTCGAGCTTGAACAGCAAAATGCAGATCAAATCATTCAGGAATGTCAAACCTTGAAGCACCATGAAGGCATAGGCAATGAATGGATTTTTGAAGAACCCGAGGAATGTCTGGAACTCTTATGTGAACTGCGGGAACTGGGTGACAAGGCGGTGTTGGAGTGGCCCAAGGGAGAGACTTTGAAGGTGACGCCTGAGGCTTCATTCGCTCAATTTTCCATGGGAATAAAGCGGGATAATGATTGGTTCGGTGCCACGGGAACGTTTAAGGTTGATGACAAGATGACCTTGGATATGAAGAAGCTGCTGGCAATGAGTCTGGATTCGCAGAGCCGGTTTATTAAACTTGATGACGGTAGATTTCTGGCCTTGAACAAGGCATTCAAGAGACGGCTTGAAGAGTTGCGTGCCTATTCCGAAAATCATGGTCAGGGGGTTCGCTTCAGTCCTTTGGCAGGTCTGGCCCTTGAAGAATTTACAGAAGAAATCGGCAGCTGTACGGCCGACATACACTGGAAGAATAACCTCAAGCGATTTCAGAACATCAGTGACCCGGAGCTGCCCTCCACCCTCCAGGCAACCTTACGCGACTATCAGCTGGAAGGGTTCAAGTGGCTTGGCTGTCTTTCGGCCTGGCAGGTTGGCGGTTGTCTTGCTGATGATATGGGTCTGGGTAAGACCGTGCAGGCCCTGGCAGCCATCCTCCTGCGTGCTCCGGATGGCCCGACCATGGTGGTGGCGCCGACCTCGGTGATGATGAACTGGCAGGATGAAGCAACCCGTTTTACTCCAACCCTCAACGTCCAGTTGTTTGGAGATGGCGACAGAGCGGAGCGGTTGAGCCACCTGGGTGCCTTTGATCTTGTCATTTGCAGTTACGGCCTGCTTCAAAGCGAAGGGGAGATGCTGGCAGGTGTAGAGTGGCAGACGGTGGTTCTTGACGAGGCTCAGGCAATTAAAAATATGCAGACCAAACGTTCACAGGCCGCCATGAATCTGCAGGCATCCTTCAAGGTCATCACCACCGGCACGCCCATTGAAAATCACCTTGGTGAACTGTGGAATCTGTTCAGGTTTATCAACCCAGGCCTTCTTGGATCCCAGGAGAGTTTTAAAAAGAAGTTTGCCAATCCCATTGAGAAGCAGAAGGATAGGGTAGCCTCAACTCGTCTGAGAAAGTTGATTCAGCCCTTTATTCTCCGCCGACTGAAACAGGATGTATTGCAGGAACTGCCCCCTCGCACCGAGGTGACAATGCAGGTGGAGATGAGTGCGGAAGAGCAGGCCATGTATGAGGCCCAGAGGCAACAGGCCCTGGAGAACCTGGCCGAAGGAACAATAGAAAAAGGTGGACAACAGCATCTGCAGATCCTTGCTGAAATTACCAGACTGCGGCGTTTCTGCTGTAATCCGCAGTTGGTGGTGCCGGATCTAGGGATTGCCAGCTCAAAACTCAAAGTTTTTACTCAGATTGTCCAAGAGCTGCTCGAGAACAGGCATAAGGCCTTGGTCTTCAGTCAGTTTGTCGGCCATCTGTCGCTTATTCGGGAACGTCTGGATGCCTTGGGGATTTCGTATCAGTATCTGGATGGTTCCACCAGCACCACACAGCGGACCAAACGGGTGAAAGATTTTCAGGCAGGAAAGGGTGATCTCTTTCTCATCAGTCTCAGGGCGGGTGGTGCCGGACTCAATCTGACAGCCGCAGATTACGTCATCCACATGGATCCCTGGTGGAATCCGGCAGTGGAAGATCAGGCATCCGACCGTGCACATCGTATCGGCCAGCGGCGTCCGGTCACGGTCTATCGCCTGGTGGTCAAGGGTTCCATAGAGGAAAAAATAGTTGCCATGCATAAAGACAAACGGGACCTGGCCGACAATCTCCTCGACGGTAGTGACATGAGTGGCAAGATTTCCGCGGCAGAGCTGCTGCAACTGTTGAAGGAAGGGTGAGGGAGTGGCGACAAGAAGCAGCTGACTTGCCCCTCCTGGTTTCTTTTTGGGTCCGCATCGGCTTGAAATACAGTCTGCGGGAAGCGAGAGTGCGAGAACCTGATTTTTTTTGTACAAGCGGCTTCAGCCGCGAATGAAGGCGGCTCGGGCCGTGATCCTCTTTCCTGGCGCGAGGGTTGTTTGGGGTAAAGTCTCTTCTCCTTGTAAAGAGGGGGACTTGTTGTGTGAATTCTATTTTATCATTTACTTGGCTCAGTTCGTTCATAAAGGCATCAAATTCTTCTGCTGGATTCGGACGATGGCTGAGTGTTGTTTCAAAAAGGGAATTGTGCTCGGGGACCCCATTTTGGGCCAGAGAGATTTTATTGTATCCCTGCATGTGCATCACTTCTGCTGTCTTTCTATCAATCCGGTCGCTGAAAAAAAGGATTGCTGCTGGTACTCGGGCAAAGGAGTTGACATCAATAGGTACTGGTTGAAAAAAAAATCCGTGATAGTCATTAACACGGCTTTCGGGTTGAGTATTTTTTTAAATATTTATTTTTTGGATTTGGAGAATTTACGCGAACGTTTCTTACTCATGCGTAATTGTATGGGAGAGGGTGAGTGTAAGATTATGTTGCACAGGGAGTAGGATAAATGCTTTAAGATGTTTTTATTTTGCAGCATATTGAAACTCAAATAGAGTTGTTGACCACAGACTAGACGAGAACTTTTGTCATACTGGAGAAAAAACCTTCCCCTATGGATAAAGACGAACCAGAAAGAGTTGGAAGCTTGGACCTGCTTTGTGCCCGATTGAGCTTCAACTATCTGAAACTCGAAAAAGCTGTGTGATAGGGGACAGGAAAAATGGTTTGTGTGTTGTTATTTGATATGATGTGTTGTATTGTGTTGTAATTCCATTGGATTTTTCCTGGATTACTGCTGCTGTGCTTGCTGCAGACCAAGAATGGTGACGTTGTTCTCCACCAAGAAGAGTAATAAAGAGATCTGTTGCGCCTGATTACTGGAAGGTACAACGATTGAGATAGTGTTTTTGAACTTCCTGCCGGGTTCACGGGTAAAGGGCGTTCCTATCACTTTGTGGAATGGGTTTTGATCGGAAAGGGACAGAAAGTGTGACTATGGCGGCGTATTTAAGTATATCCTGAATCACGTTTTTGATAATGAGTAAAAGGTGGCTGTGATGAGTGAACAGTATCGGATTGAGCGTGACAGTATGGGCGAGGTGAAAGTGCCTGTACGGGCGCTGTATGGCGCACAAACCCAACGTGCGATGGACAACGTTGCTATCAGTGGTATTTCCATGCCTGAAGGTTTTATCCGCAGCCTGGGCTTGATCAAGGCCGCGGCCGCCAAGGCCAATGCCCAACTCGGTATGCTGGAAAATGACATGGCCGACGCCATTTACGCTGCCGCCCTGGGAATTGGCGATGGTGAGCATCTGGAGCACTTTCCGGTGGATGTTTTTCAGACGGGATCAGGGACCAGCACTAATATGAACGTCAATGAGGTGATTGCAACACTGGCAAGCGAGCAGCTCGGATACCCTGTCCATCCTATTGATCATGTCAATTGCAGCCAGAGCAGTAACGATGTCATTCCCACCGCCATTCATGTCAGTGCCAATCTGGCTCTTGAAAATGAACTGTTGCCAGCGCTCCATCGGTTAGGGGTGGTAATTTCTGTCCGTGAAGACGAACTGGCAGGACAGATCAAAACCGGGCGTACCCACCTGATGGATGCCCTGCCCATCAGTTTTGCTCAGGAGTTATCCGGCTGGCGATCCCAGCTTGTGCTTGCGGAACAACGTATTATTGATACTCGACAAAGGCTCTGTCAACTGGCTCAGGGAGGTACAGCGATAGGCACCGGCGTCAATGCCGCTCCTAATTTTGGGGCCTTGTTTGCCTGGCAACTCTCTGGTATTACCGGCCAGGTCTTCACTCCCGCCGAGAACCTGTTTGCGGCCATCAGCAGTCAGGACACAGCCGTCGAGCTGTCCGGTCAACTAAAGACCCTGGCTGTGGCACTGATAAAAATTGCCAACGATCTGCGCTGGATGAACAGCGGGCCTCTGTCGGGACTGGGAGAAATCAACATCAAAGCCCTGCAGCCAGGCAGTACTATTATGCCGGGTAAGGTGAACCCGGTGGTGCCGGAAGCTGTTGCCATGGCTGCTGTCCAGGTTATCGGAAACGATACTGCCGTGGCAGTGGCTGGCCAGTCCGGTAATTTTCAGCTCAATGTCATGTTGCCGGTGATCGCCTATAATCTGTTGCAAAGCATCACCCTTCTGGCCAACAGCTGTACGGCTCTTGCAGAAACGGCTATAGCAGATTTTGTGGTCAACCCGGAGATCAGCAAGGAAAATCTGGCGAAAAATCCAATCCTGGTCACTGCGCTCAACCGGGAGATCGGTTACAATAAGGCTGCTGAGATTGCCAACCGTGCCTACCAGCAGAGGCGTCCTATTCTTGATGTGGCAAAAGAGATGACTGACCTCGACCAGGCCTACCTCGCACGATTGCTGGACCCGAAAAATTTAGTATGATGCAGCGGGCACGGCTTCAGGTTGTTGTCGCAGCATTGACGAACGTCCTCTTGCCCTGTGTGCTGCTCCTTCTTCTGTTTGGTTGCGCGGCCCAGATTCGTAACCAACCAGAAGATGTCCGTTTGCTGAGAGCTTCCGCTCTGACAGAGGGAGGGGAACAACCGACTCTTTCTTTTCTGATCTCTGAATGGCAGCAGCCATATAACCGGATCGGTAAGGTCCAGGCAGAGGAACGCGGTGGCTCTGTCCGTGTTTTTGTTGATCCGCAGCAGGCCGTAATTTATTCCGAGAAACTGGTATTTAGCACCGCACGTGCAGCCTATACAAATCTGGTGTATCGGGTACACTTTTCAAAAACCCCTTTCAGTCTCATTCCCTTTCATCTTGCGGCAGGCAACAATGTGGGCCTTATCGTTGTGATCACTCTGGATGGGGAAAACAGGCCGCTTTTGGTCACTACGGTCAATACCTGCGGCTGTTATGTGGCAATTATCCCCACTAGTTATCTTGCTGCCGACGCCTATCCCTCTGCCTGGCCGAGAAAAGAGCAACGTGTTTTTGGTCAGATCCTTTCCGCGCAACTGGAGATGGTTGCAGCAGATGATGGCCTGCTGGTCAGCATCAGCCCTGCCTTGCATCGGGTTATGGACGTGCAGGTTATCGCTGCCGATTTTTCTCACCCGTACCAAACAGTCTCTGCCGACAGGCAAACCCTTTCCTCGTTGAAATCTTTGCCACTGGCAGGCGGTGGCAGCACCAGTATGTACTATGACCAGTGGCCCCTCAAAGGACATGTCAAAGGGGCGATAAAGCCATGGGAGAGTCTCCTCCTCAGCCTTGTCAGTCTGGATTTATATGTGGGGATGGATAAGGAGTATGGTACCACGGCAGAGAAAGGCAACCCTTTCTACACCAGTCTCAAACCCTGGAACAGGCAGATTTCTGATATGAATGATTTTGCAGCTTTTTTACAGTTCCATGGCTGGAAGCTGTAAGCGCTGAAGAGTGGACAGACCGACTCCAGCCGTAAACCCAAAACTACAAACCGTTCCCTCAATCCTTCATCAACTCCATGGCGGCATTGATGATAGAGGGAGAATCCAGACGTGAGTTTTTCCAAAGCGTCCTCTGCGGACCATGTTCGACAAATTCATCCGGATGGGCGAGTATGGTCGATTTGATATTGTAGAGCTTGTTTTCGGAGAGGAATTCCAGGATCAGGCTGCCGAATCCGCCATGGCGGACATTGTCTTCAACGGTCAGCACTCTCCCTGTTATCTCTACCCAGTGAGAGATGAGTTTTTTGTCCAGAGGCCTGATAAAGCGTGGGTTGATGACTGTCGCCTCTATGCCAATTTTTGCCAGGCCTTCTGCTGCTCGCAGCGCCGGGTACACTCTGTTGCCCACCGGTAGGAGGAGGATGTCTTTTCCTTCCCGGAGCAATTCTCCTTTCCCTGGTTCCAGGATTTGAAATTCCTGGTCCATGACGACATCTTCCCCAGATCCGCGTGGATACCTGATTGCTGTCGGTCCCGGCAGAGAAACCGCAGTATAGAGCATATGTTGCAATTCATTCTCATCTTTTGGCGCCATGTAGATGAGATTGGGGATGAAACGGAGGAATGAGATGTCGAAGATTCCATGGTGGGTGGGGCCGTCATCGCCAACCACACCGGCCCGGTCAATGGCCAGGGTTACTGGCAGGTTGGGAAGACAGACATCATGGATGATCTGATCGAGGGCTCGCTGGAAGAATGAGGAATAGATGGCGACTACCGGGTGTATCCCCTCAATGGCCAGGCCTGCGGCAAAGGTGACAGCGTGTTGCTCGGCGATTCCCACATCAAAAAAGCGTTGAGGAAATTCTTTGGAAAAGGTGGTGAGTCCGGTTCCTGCGGGCATGGCTGCAGAGATGGCAGTAACCATTGGATTGCTGCGGGCTATCTTGCAAAGGGTCTCTCCAAAGACCTGGGTGTAACTGATTGACCCGGAAGATGGTTTGGGTACACCGGTGGCGACATCAAAGGGACCGAGGCCATGATAATTGCCTGGATTCTGTTCAGCGGGACCATATCCCTTTCCTTTCTGGGTGATAACATGAACCAGAACCGGGCCATCCACATTGTCTCGGATGTTTTCCAGGGTGAGGATGAGGTCTCCCAGTTCGTGTCCTGGAATGGGGCCTATGTAATAAAATTTCAGGGCTTCGAAAAGCATGGCGGGAGTGAAGAAACTCTTGATGTTCTCCTCGCTTTTTTTCAGGACATTGAGAAAGCGATCTCCGACACCATGCAACTCCTTGAGTCCGGCGGATATGTGTTTGCGTAGATGGCGGACGGTCCTGCTGGTGAGTTGCCGGGAGAGGAAACTGGAGAGGGCACCGACGTTTTCAGAAATTGACATCTCGTTGTCATTGAGGATAACAATGAGGTCTTTATCCAGATGTCCTGCCTGATTCAGGGCCTCAAAGGCCAGGCCTGCGGTCATGGAACCGTCGCCGATAATAGCTACCACCCGGTTTTTGTCGCCTTTGATATCTTTGGCCAGGGTCATCCCCAGGGCAGCGGAAATGGAGGTAGAAGAATGTCCGGTTTCAAAGGCGTCATATTCGCTTTCTTTGAACTTGGGAAAACCACTCAGTCCTTTGTACTGACGCAGGGTATGAAACTGTTCCTGTCTGCCGGTGAGAAGCTTGTGGGCATAGGACTGGTGACCCACATCCCAGACTAACTTGTCATCAGGAGTATTGAAGACATAATGGAGCGCCAGCGTCAGTTCTACTACTCCAAGGCTTGGGGCCAGATGTCCTCCGGTTTTGGATACGGTGCTGATGATGGTTTGACGGATATCTTCAGCAATCACATTCATTTCATCAACGGTGAGCGTGCGCAGATCCTTAGGGGATTGAATGTCTTTGAGTCTTGGGACTGCACAATTGGTACTGTTGGGTGTTAGCATAGCATTGGTCCTGAGTGAGGCCTGGACTCTTGGTGTAAAAGGTTACCAGTGTTTTATTCGCAGTTGCACTGCCCTCGTTCAGCCGGGGGGCAGATGAGTGTCCTTAGCGGTCTATCTTCAATTCTCAGTTGTTAGGCGGTTGTCTCTCTGAGCGCTTGTTCAATGTGAACGGGTGTAGATGTAATCTGCAAGCAGTCGCAGTGGTTCGGCCTTGTGGTCAAAATTGCTCAGGGCTGTCTTGGCCATTTCTACTGTCGCCTGGGCCAGGGTCCGGGTTTCTTCCACCCCAAAATAAGCAGGATACGTCGCTTTGCCAAGTTTGATATCGCTTCCAGCCGCTTTTCCAAGTTGTTCCGTGGTGGCCGTGGCGTTCAGAAGGTCGTCAACGATCTGAAAGGCAAGCCCTATTTGATCACCGTAGTCCTTTAGTGCCGCCAGTTGCTGCACATCGGCTCCTGCTCCAATACCCCCTGCAAGTACAGAGGCGGTAATCAGGGCCCCGGTCTTGCTGCGGTGGATGGTCTGCAGGGTCTCGAAGGGGAAGGTGGTATTTTCGTGGGCGATATCCAGGGCCTGGCCGCCAACCATTCCCAGCGAACCGGCAGCTCTGGCCACAACATGAATAATGCGTAGCCTCCTCTCTGGTTCCAGGTTGCCATACGCTGTATCACTGAGCAGGTCAAAGGCCCAGGTCAGGAGGCCGTCACCGGCCAGGATTGCCCCCGCCTCCCCGTAGAGGATATGATTGGTGGGTTTTCCTCGCCGTAGTTCGTCGTTATCCATGGCCGGAAGGTCGTCATGAATCAGTGAGTAGGTGTGGATGCATTCCAGGGCACAGGCAACAGGAAGGAGATCATTTCCTGTTGCCGTCTCACCACGAACTGCACTTGCGGCAGCCAGACAGAGAATGGGACGTATTCGTTTTCCACCGGCAAAAAGGGAGTAGCGCAGGGCCTTGATATGGTCACGAAAGACACCCTCTGTGGCCGGAATATAGCTGTCAAAGGACTGTTCGACCAAGTCCCTCTGTTTATTCAGATAGCTCTTGATCTCCATCTTCTAACTCGTCAAAGGGGGTTGCGGTGAGTTCACCTTTCTTTTCCAGAAGCAGCTCCACCTTTGCCTTTGCCTCAGTCAGGGTGCTGTTGCAGTATTCAACCAGGCCTATCCCTTCATCAAATTTCTTGAGGCTCTTTTCCAGGCTGAGATCACCGTCTTCCAGCTCTTCGGTGATCTGTTCCAGTCTGGTCAGTGCATTTTCAAAAGTTCGCTTTGCCATAAGTAATAGATTCGTAAAAACTGAATTTTAAGAGGGTGGAGTAACACAATTTTATCTGTTTAACTGGCATTATGTTATTATAATTCTTAACGATAATGTTTTGTTCCTGTTTTTAGAAAAAAAATATATCTTGGTGTAAATACTATTATAAAAAAAAGTCTTTTCCAGTATGTTGAGAGCATCTGTATCGGTGATGCCGCTCCAGACTAAACCCTCTTTATATTCATAGATTGGAGAGAAGTCGAGAAGAAAATAGGGAACTGAATAGTTAGCGGACGAAGGCTTGCAAAAGCATTTTAGTCAATTCCAAGTGTTGGCAAAAGATTCTCTCAGATGTGGAAATGATGACTACGATTGAAAAGGCTTTAACCTTATTTTTACGATGGCTGGAAGTGGAAAAAGGATATTCTGCCCATACGCTGGCAGGATATGGACATGATCTCCACGAATTTATGGCAGGGCTGGGCAAGGATATTGACGTGAAAGCCATAGAGTCTGTTCATATTCGCCGTTTTGTTGTTGCTCTCTACGGTCATAATGGTGCTGCCACTGTAGGGCGTAAACTTTCTGCACTGCGAACATTTTTTAAGTTTCTTCTTAGAGAAGAACTCTTGGACTCAGATCCCATTGTCGGAATTGCCGGACCCAAGGTTGGAAAATATATGCCGGTTTTTCTCACCATTGATGAGGTCTTTCGTCTCCTGGAAATGCCTGATCGGAGGGATCGTTTTATGCTTCGTGATCTCGCTATCATGGAGCTTCTTTATTCCACCGGTATGCGGGTTGCTGAACTGGTCTCCCGGGACATATCAAACCTTGATTTTAAAACGGAAATGCTTAGGGTGACTGGCAAAGGAAACAAGGAGCGACTGGTGCCGGTGGGATGGCCTGCTCTTGAGGCTGTGCGCGCCTGGCTTCCTATGCGAGAACAGCTTACTCTGGATCGCGCCCGCAGGGGCCGTAAGACTGAAAGAGAGGCCCTGTTTTTGAATGGTCAAGGAGGGCGGTTGACCAGTCGCAGTGTGGAAAGAATGGTAAAAAACTACGGTGAACGGGCAGCTATTCCACAAACCGTAACACCCCATGCCCTGCGCCATTCCTATGCCACGCATCTTTTGGAAATGGGAGCTGATATGCGATCAGTTCAGGAATTGCTGGGACATGCAAGTTTGTCAACAACACAGCGCTATACTCACTTGACCCTTGATCATTTGACAGAGGTATATGATAAGGCCCATCCCATGGCCAAAAAACCGTAAGCGTTTCCCAGCCCCCCAGCTGCGTCCGTTTTAGACCTTGCACATAGGAATGCTATGGTCCAAGATCTAAAACGGACGCAGCTGAGGCGCCGGGAAACGCTTACGACTTCTTGCCCCTTGTTGAATTATTTTGCTGGAGCAGGCTTGTCGCCTGCTCCTTTGCTTGTTTTTTATAAGGTTTGGTTTAATAATGATGAGTTGGTGGTGTAACAAGTGGCTTGTAATGAACAAATGGTTCAAGCCAGGAGATTGATTTCTGGAGAGTTGCAGCACGTGTAAACGCCTTCATAAAAACAATTGGTAATTTATATAAGATAACAGGATGATATGAAAATACGTTCAACAACAATACTTGCTGTCCGCCATAAAGGTGAGGTGGCTGTGGCTGGTGACGGTCAGGTCTCTTTAGGAAATACGGTGATGAAGCATCAGGCGCGTAAGGTGAGGCGCCTCTATCATGGTCAGGTGATCACCGGTTTTGCCGGTGCTACCGCTGATGCCTTTACTCTCTTTGATTTGCTGGAGAAGAAACTGGAACAGTATAATGGCAATCTTATGCGGGCTGCAGTGGAGTTGGCCAAAGAATGGCGAACAGACAAGATGCTGCGCAGGCTCGAGGCCATGTTGGTAGCCGTGGACAAGGAGTCTTCTTTGCTGCTCACTGGAACCGGTGATGTTATTGAGGCGGACAACAACGTACTTGCCATTGGTTCCGGAGGGCCTTATGCCCAAGCTGCAGCCCTGGCTCTGGTGAATAACAGTGATCTAGACGTTGAAAGCATCTGTCGTGTTGCCATGGGTATTGCTGCCGATATCTGTGTTTTTACAAACCATGCTATTGTGATAGAAAAGATATGAGTGCTATACAGTCCCTTACCCCTAAAGAAATTGTTACAGAGCTTGATAAATATATTGTAGGCCAAGCTGCTGCTAAGCGTTCAGTGTCCATTGCCCTTAGAAATCGCTGGCGAAGGCGTCAGGTCGCATCACCCTTGCGTGAAGAAATAGCGCCCAAGAACATTATCATGATCGGTCCCACCGGGGTGGGCAAGACCGAAATTGCCAGACGCCTGGCAACTCTTGCCCAGTCACCTTTTTTTAAAGTCGAGGCTTCTAAGTTTACCGAGGTCGGCTATGTAGGCAGGGATGTGGAATCCATGATCCGTGATCTGGTCGAGATTGCGGTGAACATGGTGAAGGTGGAGGAAAAGGAACGACTGGAAGGACTTGCTGCCGCAAATGCCGAGGAACGTATCCTGGATATCCTTTTGCCACCCAGGAGAACGCCTGCTCCCCACTATGAAGGCGGGATCAGCTCCCAATCTTTGCTTCTCGGTAATCGGGACGCCAAGGCTGCAAGTCCATCACTAAAGAGCGATGAAGAAGATGCCACTCGGGAGAAATTTCGGGAGATGCTGCGTCAGGGTAAACTTGATGACCGGGAGATAGAACTCGATCTCGATGATTCCCGCTCCACCCCCATGGTGGAAATTATGACCACCTCGGGTATGGAGGATATGCAGTCCAATATTCAGGACGCCTTCAGTAAGATTTTTCCCAAGAAGAAAAAGAAACGGAAAATTAAAATTCCGGATGCCATCGAGGCCTTGACCCAGGAAGAAATGGAACGCCTGGTTGATATGGATAAAGTGATCAAGGAGGCCCTGGAGCGCACCGAAGAGTCAGGTATTATCTTTCTTGATGAAATTGACAAAGTTGTTTCACGCAACTCTGGAGGCCACGGTCCGGAAGTCTCACGGGAAGGTGTCCAGCGCGACCTCCTGCCCATAGTTGAAGGGTCCACTGTCACCACTAAACATGGGATGGTGAAGACCGATCATATTCTTTTTATTGCCAGTGGTGCCTTCCATCTGTGCAAACCGTCTGATCTGATTCCAGAGCTTCAGGGGCGATTTCCCATACGGGTTGAACTTACCTCCCTGGGAAAGGAGGATTTTGTCCGTATTCTGACAGAGCCGGAAAGTGCACTGGTCAAACAGTATACTGCGTTGATGGCAACAGAGGGAGTGACCCTTTCTTTTGAACCGGAGGCCATCGAAGAACTTGCCGCCATTGCTGTCGAGGTAAACGAGAAGACAGAGGAGATCGGAGCAAGGCGGTTGCATACCGTTTTGGAGCGGGTACTCGATGAACTCTCTTTTGATGCCTGTGACCGGGAGGGTGATAGTTTCGTAGTCACTGCAGACTATGTGAAGAAGCAACTTCAGGATGTGGTTGAGGATAGGGATCTCAGCCGCTTTATCCTTTGATGGTGTTGTGAAAAAAAAGCGTCATCTCCTTTATTGGTGCAGGTTTTCAGTCATTGCGGCTCGTGTCCGTAGACCTTATCTTTTTCAAATTTGCACCAATACGTTGCAAAAAATGGCTCTGTAACTGGTTAGCATTGCTTTCTATTCGTTCAGTTAGGGCTTCGAAAGCATACAAGGACAGACTCCTCGTCCTATTCGAGAAAACTTGAATAGAGGGAGATAAAGTGCTGCTGAATAGTTACGAAACAATTAACCGTAGATTGGACCTGAGGTCTGAATCCCAATCTACATAGAATTGAGAAATATTATGCGTTATACTGATCCGGATTTGAAATACTGCCCACGTTGTGATGAAGAGTACAGAGCAGAGATCTCGACCTGTGTTTCTTGTGCAGTGGCCCTTATTACAGGGAGTGAAAAACTGGCCGTGGAGCAGGAGGTAGCCAAAAGTCGTCCTTCAAGATCCATGGAGCTGTCCAGTGATGATGAGATGGCTGATATCAGGAAAGGGCCTCTTGGTGAAATGAAGCATTTGCAGACCGTACTGGCAGCCAATAGCATTCCCTCTCTCATTGGTGGAGAAAAAGGGGGATGTGGCAAGGGCTGCTGTGGTGGCGGCGAAGTATACTTGAGGATCAGGATAGAGGATGGGCAAGAGGCCATGGCTGTCCTGGCCCAGGAGTTTAAAAGGACCACGGCTTTGGATTCCTATGATCTGAGTAACATCCATGCAGTATATGACCGGGGAGCTGAACAGACGACCTGCCCTGCCTGTGGCTTTGTCTTTTCTACAGACTCCAGTACTTGTCCCGACTGCGGTCTCTGTTTTTAAGAAAAGGGGATATCGCGCAGCTGATGCCGATTTCGGAGACTCAGAAATCAGAATTGAGAAGAACGATGAGACGTTAAATTCTTCTGCTGCCTGAATTCTGAGTCCTGCCGCTCAGGAGAGGGCAGGCTTGTTTTTCGGAAGGAGAACGGCTTCGTTGTTGCGGAAGATGGAGACCTGATTGCGGCCCATGGCTTTAGTGTGATACAAGGCTGTGTCCGCAGCGTTAATCAGGTCATTTTCATTTTGGGTGACCAGAGAGGAGAGGCTGCTGACCCCGAGACTGATGGTAACCAGAATGACCTTGTTCTTGTAAAAGAAGGTCTGTTGTTCTACCAAATCCCGTAAACGTTCTGCAACCAGTCCGGCCTTGTTGAGGTTGGTCATGGGCAGGATGATGAGAAATTCTTCCCCGCCATAGCGGCAGATGATTTCCTCGTTGCGAAGATGAAGGGAAAGGGTGGAAGTCAGGGTCTTCAGTACCTGATCTCCTCCTTCGTGTCCGTGCGTGTCATTGATGGTCTTGAATTTATCGATATCTATCATGACAACGCTGAGATCACTTTGGTGGCGCTGGGCTGTGGTAAATTCCTCGTGCAGTCGTATCAGACCGAAACGACGATTCAGGACATGGGTCAAGAAGTCGTAGGACGCCATTTCCTGTATTTTGTTGTGGAGGAGGGAGTTTTGGAGGTAGGGCGCCATGTAGGAGGAATAGGTTTTCAGCGTTTCCAGTTGAATGCTTTCCGACATTGGGCTCTGGCCGCAGGCAGAAATAACCAGGCCAACGGTGCTCTTCTCGGCAATTAAGGGGATAATCCGAATGAGTTTGGGTCTGATACTCCCGTATGGGGTAGTGGTGGTTATCCAATCGATACAGTTGCTCTCGGTGTCGAGGGTACAGGGTTCTCCGGATTGGATGGCATCATGAATCGGCCCCTGCCAGATTTCCAGTTTGCGAGGCAGCTTCTCATCTGTATCAATACCCTTGCTTGAGAGCAGGGTCATCTCTTCTTCTATCTTTCCATACAGGAGGCCGGAAGTCATGCAGGTGGCATCAATAAAGTAGTGGAGGATGATTGCCGCAGTCTTGTCCAGGGCAACATTGGCGGAAAGGTCCGAGGTCAGATTTCTGAAACGTGTTTCATTGAGCAGCCGCTGCTCCACAGTTTTGCCCATGGTGTTGAAGGCCATGGTCACCTGGCCGATCATGTCATTGGATTTGACCTCTATCTCAAAGGTTTCTGTGCGAAGTTTTCTGCTGAACAGGGCGGCGCTGATATGATTGTTGACCCGGTTCATTCCTTCCACAAGATAGTGGAGTTCCTTGGAGATAACGATTGAAAAAAGGATGTAATTTGCAATGCCGACAGTGATTCCGGCAGCAATACACATCAGGGTGAAGCTGAGGGAGACTGACCCACTGTCGTTAAAATAGGAATTCACCAGGGGAGGGAAGGCCACGCCCATGAGGAGACCAAAGAGGATCATACTGATAAAGAGAATACGAAAGACGTCTCTGTCTTTCGCCCGCCGACTCAGTGGGGAAGACTCTGTTTTCTGCAAGGGGAGTGTATGGTCCGATTGTTGTGTTGGCATCATCTTCACCCTCCGGGCTGTCCCCAGCGCTTGCGACGGTTCCCTGTAAGGACTTTCTTTTTGAAGGAAAGTGCCTTGTATCCCAGTATCTTTTCTGCTTCTTCTGTAAATTCCCGACACGGTCGTACCGTGAAATCTTTCATGATCTCTATATCAACTTCTCCCTGACCGGCAAAATGCATGGTGAGCAGGAGAGGACAGCTGCCATGATACTGGTAGAGGACCTGTTTCAGGGATTCCAGGCGTTTTCTACTTACTTTGTCGCTCTGCAGCTGAATTTTGATTGATTCCGTATGCTTTTCCCTGGCAGCCGGAAGGAGTTCAATGGATTCGGCTATCATCTTCGCCCCCCGTTCATCGTTCTGCACAGTTCCCTGGACAATGATTGGCTCTGTAGAAGACAGGAGCTGGTAACAGTGGGAAAAGGTGTCGGGGAAGACAATTACCTCAACGGAGTTGAGGAGATCCTCCACGGTGAGAAAGGCCATGGGGTCGCCTTTCTTACTTTTCAGCTGTTTGCAGCTGCGGATCAGGCCACCGACCCTGACCGGCTGCTCTTCTCCGTATTCGCTAAGACCGGCGATGTCGGTGTCGGCCACGGTTTTTATTTCATGAATGGCCTGATCCAGAGGATGGCCGGTGATATAGAATCCCACGGTCTCTTTTTCATTGGCCAGTTTGTCACGCTCTTCCCATTCCGGGATGTCAGGCATGAGGATTGCGCTTTTGTCCATAGTGTCTGTTTTTGGGGAGATGGCAAAGAGGGACATCTGTCCGCTCTGTTTATCCCGCTGAACTGCCTTGGCTTTGTCCATGGCCTGATCGAGGATGGTCATAAGCTGGGATCGCCGGCAGCCCAGAGAATCAAAGGAACCTGATTTGATCAGGCTTTCAATAACGCGTGAGTTGACTTTTCGTGAGTCCACACGGTTACAGAAGTCCTCAAGAGAGCTGTATCTGCCGTTTTCTTGCCGCTCTTGAATGATCGATTCCAGGGCCGCTTTGCCCACATTTTTGACAGCGGCAAGGCCAAAACGAATACGATCATTATGGACACTGAAGTTGATGATCGATTCGTTGATATCAGGTGGAAGGACTTCGATATCATGTTCCCTGCACTCGTTAATATAGAGGACTATCTTGTCGGTATTGTTCATGTCGCAGGAGAGCAGCGCTGCCATGAACTGGGCCGGGTAATGGGCCTTGAGATAGGCCGTCTGATAGGAGATGAGGGCGTAGGCTGCCGAATGGGATTTGTTGAATCCATAGCCGGCAAATTTTGCCATCAGGTCAAAGACAACTTCGGCCTTTTTTTCATCTATTTGATTCTTTCTGGCCCCGGCCATAAACTTGATTTTCTCATCGTCCATGACCTCGACGATCTTTTTACCCATGGCCCGGCGCAGGATGTCGGCATCACCTAGGGTATAGCTGGCAAGGATGTTGGCGATTTTCATCACCTGTTCCTGGTAGACAATAACTCCGTAGGTTTCTTCCAGGACAGGTTTGATCTGGGGAAGGGGATAGTTGGCTGTTGCGCGACCATGTTTGGTCTCGACAAAGTCGTCCACCATACCTGAGTCCAGAGGGCCGGGGCGATAGAGGGCCACCAGGGCGATGAGATCGCTGAACTGTTCCGGGGCCAGCTTCACCAGGAGTTCCCGCATGCCGGAACTCTCCAGCTGGAAGACTCCCAAGGCGTCACCGGAGCAGAGGAGCTTATATGTCTTGACATCGTCCATGGGCAGGGCATCAATGTCAAGATCGGTACCGATGTCCGCCTTGATATGTTTGAGGGCATAGTCAATGACGGTGAGTGTTTTGAGACCGAGAAAGTCAAATTTGATGAGTCCGGTTTTCTCGGTATGCTTCATGTCGTACTGGGTGAGCGTCTCGCCCTCTTTTCCCTTACAGGTAGGAAGGTACTCCACCATGGGTTTTGGCGAGACCACGACTCCAGCGGCGTGGGTCGAGGTGTGTCTGGCTAGTCCCTCAAGGGTCTGGGCCACTTTGAGCAACTCGGCAATACGTGGATCTCTGTCAGCTGCATCCTGAAGACGTGGCTCTTCGACAAAGGCCTTGGCGATGGTCATCTTCAGCTGTTCGGGGATCAGCTTGGCAATTTTATCCACGTCCCCAAAAGGAATGTCAAGCGCTCTGCCCACATCCCGAATAACTCCTCTTGCCTTCATGGAGCCGTAGGTGATGATCTGGGCCACATGAGGGGCACCGCCATACTTATGCCGCACGTAGTCAATAACTTCTCCCCGGCGGTCCTGACAAAAATCCACATCAAAGTCAGGCATGCTCACCCGTTCAGGGTTCAGGAAACGCTCAAAGATCAGGCCATAAGGAATGGGGTCGATATTGGTGATGCGCATGGCATAGGCCGCCAGGCTGCCGGCACCAGACCCTCGGCCAGGGCCCACAGGGATTTTTTGGTCTTTGGCCCAGTTGATAAAATCTGCAACAATGAGGAAGTAGCCGGGAAACCCCATGGAATTGATTATTTTGATCTCAAATTCCAGTCGTTTTTTGTACTGTTCTTCTATCTCCTTGCTGAAAGTGCCAGCCTTGCGCATGGCTGCAAAGCGGTCTTTGAGCCCTTCCCAACAGTGTTTTGTAAATAAGGATTCCAGAGTTTCACCTTCGGGGACAGTGAACTCAGGAAAATGATAGTCGTCGAGATTGATCTCCAGGTTGCAGCGCTCAGCTATCTCGGTGGTGCTGGCAATGGCCTCTGGAGAATGGGCAAAGCATTTCTTCATCTCTTCAGGTGATTTAAAATAGAAATCATCGGAAGAAAAATGAAAGCGTTTGGGGTCGGTGATGGTCTTGCCGGTCTGGATGCAGAGCAGGACCTCATGGGCATGGGAATCTTGCCGATTCAGATAATGGCAGTCGTTGGTGGCCACGACTTTAACTCCCATTTCTGCCCCCAGTTTTTTGAGGCCGTCATTGACTTTTTTCTGTTCAGGAATGGAGTTTTCCTGGAGCTCAAAGTAGAGCCGATCACCAAAGATGTCGAGAAATTGCTGCGCCTTTTTTCGAGCTGCAGAAAGGCCACTGTGGGTTATAAGCCAGGGAATTTCTCCGTGCAGGCAGGCGGTAAGGGCGATAATGCCTTCATTGTTTTCAGCCAGCACCTCCATGTCAATTCGCGGCCTTGAGTAAAAACCTTCAAACTGGGCAATGCCTGCCAGCTTCATCAGGTTTTTATAGCCTGCATAATTCATGGCCAGGAGAACGATATGGTAGGCCTTGGTGGGAGCAGAGGGGTCCTTGTCAGCACGGTTGCCGGGGGCGATATAAAATTCACAGCCGACAATCGGTTTGATCCCTTTGGCCTTGGCCTTGAGGTAAAACTCCAAGGCTCCGTACATGGCGCCATGATCTGTCATGGCCACGGAGTCCATCCCGTATTCCTTACATTTGGCCAGCAAGTCCGGGATGCGAATGGCCCCATCCAGGAGGCTGTATTGGGTATGGACGTGAAGGTGGGTAAAGCCGGCACTCATCTTATTGTTTCAACCCCTTCACTCCCTCTTGGAGAGTGTTTTCGAGGATGGTGTCATCCAGAGTGGCGCCAGTGAAATCGGCATGAATCAGGTTTGCACCAGTGAAGTCCGCTCCACTGAGATCTGCATCTTTAAGGTTCGCTCCCGGCATGTTGGCACTGAGGAGAGTGGCGCCTGACAGGTCGGCCCCTTCAAGGTTTGCCCGTCTCAGGTTAGCTCTGCTGAGATCGGCTCCTCTCAGGTTGGCTCCTTTGAGATTGGCAGCAACCAGATCTGCTTTGCGAAGGTCTGCCTCTTTCAGGTTACAGCCGGGACAGTCTTTGGCCATACTTTTGACTGTGTAGCTGATTTCTTCAGTGGAGGCTCCAGGGCCGCTGCTACTGACCGGGTCCGTATGCGAAGCTACAGGTGCGGCGGCTGCAGTAACGGCCACAGGCTGGGAGTGACTTTTTCCCTGAGTCTGTTCCAGCTTTGAACGAAGAAAGGACTGATCCATCCCTTTTTGGGGTTTGATCTTGAGGTTTTGAGCGTTCCCAGAGGCGGCAGTAACGGTAAAAGCCAGGGAGCCGTTGCTGGTAAAGAGTAAGTAGCCGTTTGTTTCTGCCTCCTGATAGACGGAAGAGCAGATTGCATCGCCAAAATACCAGACATTAAATTTGATACAGAGTGTGTCGTCACTTTTGATATCCCAGACCCCGTTATCGGTGACTGAGTTGAGGAGGGCTTGGGCAGCCAGTGTGCCATCCTGATTGCAAAAGACGTGAGCATCAAAATCAGAGGCCACCATGTGCAGGGTATTGTTGTTGACAAGGGTAAAGATTTCCTCTGCATTGAGAGCTTTTGCACCTTTATTTACTGCTGTGCTGATAGATGACGCGGCACAGCCTGAAAGAATAAGGAGAGTGAGGAGGAGCAGTGGGATAAATGTTTTTTTATTCAAAGTGGTTCTCCTGTGCGGAGGAAAATAGCAGAGAGAAAGAGTGCAAAAGTCTCAAACACCTTTTTGGGCCTGATTGTCTCAGGAGACGTTTGATTCGTCTCTGGACACCTCAAAAACTATGTTTTTTGGGGATTATTCTGTAGTTTCGAGTGTACTTGTACAGTAAAAAAGGGTTGTGAATTTGCTAGCGTCTTCGGTGAACTGTTACGATGTAAAATGAGGACGTATTATACCACACTCATAGCATCATTGCACATTGAAAGCAGGATTCTTTTTGAAAAGAATCCGGCGTTGAGGAGAAGAGTCAGTAAAGAAAAAAACTCAGGGGGCAATATTGAACCGTTCTTTGATCTTCAGGTAGGAGACCATCTCTTCCTGGCGCTCTGACGGAGTGAGGAAGGATTCCAGTTTGGTCTTGAGGATGACTGAGTTGAGTTCAGAGTCAATGGCGATCACTCCTTCCATGATGATTTTTTGCAACAGTAACTCCTGGTTTGTCCTTTCTCTAAGAAAAGCGGCAAATGGAAGGAAAAAGAAATTCGAAAATATGATCCCGTATAATGTTGAAGTGAGGGCAATGGGAACGGCCTTCAGAATAACCGATGTATCACCGATGCCGCCAAGCATGGAAATGAGACCCACTACGCTGCCCGTGATGCCGAAGGCCGGGAAAAAATCGGCAATGGTGCGAAGGACTCGCTCCGAATCTTCCCGTCTCAGTTTGAAAAAATACATCTCAGTGTTGAGGATATCTCTGATTTGCTCACTCTGGTAGCCGTCGACCAGACAGCCCAGGGCCCTCCTGAGAAAGAGGATTGATGTCTCGTTTTCTTCATCCTGCAAGGAGAGGATTCCTTGGATCCTGGATTTGATAGAGAGGTCAATGAGGATTTGAATGATCTCGGTCTCTTTTTTGCTCTTACTACGATAGGCGGTGCACAGGACCTTGAAGACAATGGAGAGTTGTTCGGTCTTGAAACTGAGCAGGGTCGCGGCAAAGGTGCCGCCGAAAACAATGAGCAGACCGGAAATATTGAAGTAGAGGCTGAGATTACCGTTAATGGTAAAGCCGATACAGAAGAGGAAGGTAAAGGCAAGGAGGCCGATAATATTTTTGTTTTTCATAGCCATACTTTTGTTAAAGGAGATTTTCAGAGGTGGCCTTGACTGCCGGTGGCATGCGCTTGGAGATGATGATTTCCACCCGTCTGTTCGCTGCTCGATTGAGAACGTTGGTATTGGGCTTACGGGGACGAGTGGCCCCATAGCCACTGACAACAAACTGATCGGGCTGCATTCCCATTTTTTCGATGAGGAAGCGGGCCACACGACTGGCCCTGACCACAGAGAGTTCCCAGTTCGTGGTAAATTGACTTGAATGCATGGGCAGGTTGTCGGTGTGGCCGATAACGTTGATCATATAAGGCGTATTCTTGATGATGGCCGCAATTTTCTGCAGCGATTCTTGGGCTTCTCTTGAAAGATCTGCCTGGCCGGTGGAAAAGAGGAGGTCGCCGGTAAGAATGATGCGCATGGTGGTGTCTGGAACCAGGTCGATTGAGGCGAAGTCATTGAGCTTGTTTGTGGTCAGGGTCAGTTGACTCTTGTCATAAATCCCACTGAATCGATCGGTTTTTTCTTCTCCGGCAGGAGCTTCCTCAGTGGCAGGGAGAAGAGGTGTCGGCTGGATAGAGTCCCCTGTGGAGGAAAGAGGAGGAAACGTTGGAGCCGGGGCGGGTTCCTCCTCGATGGGTACATCAGGTGGTTGATCTGGGTTGGGAATAACCATCTCCTGCTCTGCCGTTAGTTCCATGGCTTGGGGGGGAGGCTCGGCCTTTTCCTTGAAGACGGTGTCGATGTCGAGGGGGGCAATTTTTATCGTTTCCACCTTTTTGATGGTTCCTGCGCTGAGGAGAGGGACCTTGTTTTTCAGTGGGATGATGGGGGTGATGAGATCGTTATCTCTCTCGATATCAAGGGCTTCGGTAGTGCTTCCGCCGATAACTTCCGGTGTGTGACTGACCAGGAATTCCTCATGGGCTGCCTGATAGACAAAGAGGGAAAGAAAGAGGATAAACATGGTCATCATCAGGTCGGACCAGGCGATTGACCAGTGCGTGGCTTTGGGCATCCGTGACCGGTAAAAGGAGTCTTCTATGATAAAACTGTTTTCAGGTCCGTAATTATTGGCAGCAGGGGAGACAAGCCTTTCTCCATGGAGCTGACCGGCAACTGAGAGATGGGGAGAAAAGGATTTGTTGGTCGCCAGGGGGCTGGGGTGGTTAGAGGGCTCAGGTTGCTGGTTCATAGGGATAAGGGAATACCTTTTTTGCAGTTTTAATGCTTGGCCTTTATTGTCATATCGGAAGAAGAGGAGAAAAACAAAAGAAAATTCGTCCCTATTCAGGCAAGGCCTAATAACAGACAAACAACCGCCCTGTACCTGTTCAGTAGTGCTTTATCTTCGTTCAAGAAGGCCGGGTGGGCAATAAGTCAGTAGAGACAAGTCAGGCGCTGACAACAGGGTGGTGAGAAGACTGTCAGGCAGGAGGGAGGCCATTTTTTGAACTCTTTTCCTTTTTCTCCAGTCCGGAAAAATTGCTGAAGGGAGTGAATCCTCCGTCATGGATCTCTTTCAGGAGGCTCTGTGGTTTGTTAATGAATTGCTGCACATCTTCACGCGGCACGAAAAATTCATCATTGAATCCGGAGATGAGGTTCCGTTGTTCCCATCTTGAGATGTAATACTGTATTATTTCAGGAAGTTTTGTGAATATTGTCGCTTCTGGGCAGGGGTCTTTGAAAGAGGAGTTGCGGAGCCTCTCACTGTCAAGTGTCTGATTTTCATAAAACTGGTTGAGGAATAGGAGTTCTGCCGGCATTTTTGTATCAATTCCGATCTTCAAGAGTTCCTTCAAGAGAATGTTCAGGCACTTTGCCCCAAATTTGGCGACGTGCAGAGGAAGGAAAATGTTCCGGGGTTTGGTGACGCCAAGAAAGTTTTTGATAGTTTGAATGAGATGGACAAGTTCAACTGGTTCCGGGTCCACAAAATTGTAGGCCTGGCCGGTAAATTCCGTTCTGTTTTGCAGGGTATGGTGAACAAAGAGAGGCACTTTTTTGGCATTGGAGTAGGAGTGTTTTACTCCCCTTGCCGTTAAAAAAAGGGGCATGGCCTGATCAGCTATTGAATAGAGGAGTCTGTGGAATCCTTGTGTCTTGTGGTCGTGTTTTCCATAGACAATTGCCAACCGGATGGCGGTGAAATCAAGACCCTCCTGTTCATGCATATGTCGGAGTGTCAACTCACACATGAGTTTAGATTTGGCATAGTTGGAAAGGGTTTCATCAAGGGTGAGTGTCTCCTCTTCACGAAGCCGATTTCCCGAGGGCAGGACGGCCGCGGAGCTGATAAAGATATAGGGAATATCCAGTTTGAGTGCTACCTTTGCAAGGTTTATGGAACCTATATAATTAATGGTGTAGGCAAGTTGAGGGTCACAGTCGATGGCGGCAATGGCCGAGTTGATAATGAAATCCGGTTTCCATTTGTTGGTATAACGTTCAATGTCTTCTGCGACCGCCAGACTCATTTTTTTTGAGTTTGGCGACAGGACTTCTATGTTGTTGGGGCAACAGGTGTTGAAGTGGTGAACCAGTGCGCCGCCAATCATTCCTGATCCACCGACAATGATGCCACGAATTTTTGTTGAATTCTCTATCATAACCTTCTGAAAAAAAGGCCATTCTCTGTTGCTGGCTTTGATAATTGGTCTGGATGCTTGAGAGAACTTTTTTCGTGAGTATAGCAAATGCAACTTTCAAAAACAAGCTGGCAGGATCCAGCCATAGGCAGGCAGTTTTCTGAGGCGACGGATTTTCTGGAGAAAAGATAGACTGGAAAGACAATTAGTGCTGCTGGATAAGTCATTGATAGCCAAGAGGGAAATAAGAGGTCAACTCCAGTTTTTCGGAACGACTTTGCTGAGAAATGTGGGCTTGCCTGTTGGGGGCGATAAAAACAGTTCTCACTGAGGGCGGAATTGGATGGAGGTCAACAGGTTTGACAGGGTTGTTAGGGGGAGGTGTTGGCATCTGGTGGACCAGAGAGCAAGATAAGGGCTGCAGACAGATCAATTCCTATGGAAACCTCACGGTATCTGTGAAGAGCTATAACGCTATACAGGAGGAGATAGAAAACGTCTATAATCAGTCTGGATATAAGGACTCGAGAAGTGTAGGTAATTGATTGCATTCATACCTTCTGGTCCTTTTCTCTTCTCGATGCGCCAGGATAGAAGAAAACTCTTCCTCACTGAGAAGGGAGTTGTGTTGTTTTGCTACATAGACCAGACAGTCAATGCAGATATGGAATGAGCATGCATCATCATCCTTGACTCGTTCCCAGCATGCCTTTGTTGTATCTGCGCCGGAGATACATTGTTCTTTCCTGTTACATTTGATTATTTCCCAACACTGCATTTCACGTAGTCTAGACACGATCTCCTCCTGATATCAACCTTGAATAAAAGGCTACCTTGAAAAATTGGCGTTTTGTGTAATATCTCTGCAGGATACTGACGAAATGATCTCCTGAAAGGGTATTTCTTGTGGGGCACCTGCCGATAAAATTTTTAGCATGTCTTGAAATGTCAAAGCCCAGCTTATCTGATTTTTGATAAAAAGCCGAATTTTTTAGTGACCTTAAGGTATTTATAATTACGTTTTGAATTCGGTTAAAACGACGACAGTGTTGTTGGTCTTACTTTATAGAAGTGAAATCATGCTGTTATGGGTGTATGTTATGGGCTTTAGTTGAGCGCATCTGACAAAAGAGTATTTCTGAATCGTAAACTGTAGGGGCAACAGTTTATTGCCTGATTGGCTTTACCCATTGGGTAATTGTACGTCATTAGACGTGGCAGAAGGTTATCCACAATTCGAAAAGTATTCCCCAGCGCCGTATGGTCCTGGAAGGTTTCTTTGGTCGAGAAACTCTGCCTCCACCTGCCGGAGTGGCGTTTCTTTGGTCGAGAAACTCTGCCTCCACCTGCCGGAGTGGCGTTTCTTTGGTCGAGAAACTCTGCCTCCACCTGCCGGAGTGGCTTTTCAGGCAAAAAGTAATCTTCTGAGAAGAAGACAAAGTAATAATTAATTTATTCTTTATAAATAGTAAAATTTATAATAGATATGATTAACATCAAAAAAATAAATAATAACCTCTGGAAGAGGACTCTATGGCAGTAACAATACGTCAACTTAAAATTTTTAATGCAGTTGTAGAAAGTGGCCAGGTAACAAAAGCCGCTCAAGGTTTCTCTATCACCCAGTCTGCGGTCAGTCTAGCCTTGAATGAAATGGAGAATCAACTGGGTGGGACCTTGTTCGACCGATCAGGCCGCTCTCTTGAACTCAATGATAGAGGACGATATTTTCTCCCTATCTGTCGAGAGATCCTCGATAAGTTAGATAATCTGGATAGATTGATGAATGAAAAAGATGGCCAATTTGGCGGCTCTCTGAATCTGGTTGCCAGTTCTACCATAGGAAACTATATCTTACCTTACCTGCTTACGGCCTTTAAGAGCATGCATCCCAATGTTTATTTCAACATGCGGGTGTATGATACGGAAACAGTTGAGAGGCTTATCGCCGACCGGGAAGCTGACCTTGGCTTTGTTGAGGGCGAAGTCAATAATGAACTGGTAACTGCCAAACCCTGGTTTCAGGATGAACTTGTTCTTATCAGTGATGCTACAAAAAACAAAGAATCAGAGCAGGTATGTCATGTCGCAACCGACATAAAAAAATATCAATGGGTAATGCGTGAGGCTGGATCACGAACTGCCCAGATATTTAAGAGTAAACTTGGTAAATACGTTACAGACCTGAATGTGGTGATGGAACTGGGACATACTGAAGCCATTAAAAAGGCTGTTGAGGCCGGTGCCGGTATTGGCTGTGTTTCAAGTTTGACGGTATGTCGGACAATTAAACGTGGTGGTCTGCAAAAGATTCGTCTTGAAGGCGTTGATATGAAACGTCAGCTCTATGTTATTCAACACAAGAATAAAACCAAGACTCATTTGATGAATGAATTCCTCGATTTTTGCTTTCTTTTAAGTCAATGCAGCGAAGGACAGGCCTGTCTTTCCTCACCGGAGAGTTTCCAGAATCTGGTGCGTAAATTCATTGATAAAAAAAATATGACCAGGGAATAGGTTGAACATACAGTTGTGGACCATTCTCTTCCTTCAGAAAAAAACCACCTTCGCTTCGTCTCCCCTCCTGCAGCTGATTGAGCTGAAGATCACGACCTATTGCTAGTTTCTTTAAAAGTGAAAAACCTGGTCTTTCAGGCCAGGTTAGAGTCATTGGGCTCAGCCATTTTTCTGATGTGCCGCACCATGTGCCGTGCTGAACGTTATGGCAGCCAGGGTGAAAAGAAAAGGAAGGCCCAGAGAGGGGTTCTATCTTTCTGGGCCCTTCGCACTTCCTTGGCCTCCTCGAAGTCGCCGCCAGTGTGAAAACTGGCTTTGCTCAAACAGTTCAATCTCTTGAGCGACACCTGCTGCGTTGTTCAGTCAGTGCCCCTGGAAGGAAGTAAAACACTCCCTTCCGGGGGGGATCCATACCGGATTCTCTGGGCTCGGTTTTTTTGTCAGTTGACTGCTTCAGCTTCGTAACCGGCTCCCTTCCAGGCAAAAATTCCACCGGGATGGCGAAGGACATTTTTGTATCCGAGTTTTTTGGCCCACATGGCTCCATTGTGACTCCTGGTACATTTTACAAAGCCGCAATAGATAACAATGGTTCTGTTTTGGTCAGGGCCAAGGAGAGCTTTAAAGTCATCCTGGCTTTTGCCATCGGTCTCTTTGCTGTCCCATGTCGTCATCTCTGGAATGGGGAACAAAAATTGCTGTGCCCCGGGGATATGGCTTTTCTTGTAGCTGTCTGCATAAGGCATCGTATCGACAATGACAATTTCTTGACCGGAGTCAATCAACTTCTTCAGTTCTTCCGTGGTAATGACGTCATAGTCACCTCTGACAACTTCGCGAGCAAGTTTGACCGCATCTGTCTCTTTCTCTACTTCAGCTTCAAATTTATTGGTGCCGAAAGCCATTGCCGACAGGCTGATTCCCAGTATCAGACTGAGGATTACAGGGAAGGTGACTATGATTTTTTTCAGTTTCATTTTTTTCTCCTTTTGCCAAGTGTTGGCCATTACCTGAATAGGTATGAAATAAGAATAAATAGAGGGTGGGGATAAGAAGTCCCAGATCCCTGTAAAGTGCGCTCCAAAGGCCATGGTATGCCTGCTCCGGATCGTTTGGGCCAAAACAGCCACAGTCCACATCCAGGCCTAACCAGATTCCGTAACTGAGCACGGCGATAAAGAGAGCTAGCAGAGTGGCAACAGCATAAAGGCATAAGCGGATGTTGAAGAGCAGCCCGGCAGCCACACCAATTTCAACAAGAGGTAACAGCAGGGCTGTAGGGAAAAGCAGGGGTTCGGGTACGAGTCCGTAGCCACCGATAACTCTTGCGAAGCTTTCCGGATCAGCAAGTTTTGTGATACCTGCATAGAGAAAAGGTACACTTATCAGCCAACGGCAAATTCTGGCCATCCAGGTGTGGACAACAGGGAGGTACCCACCTTTCTTTTGGTTTCCACTCCTGGTCAAGCCTGAACACCCAGCCTTGCAGCTTCAATGGATGCACCCAGAGCGCCAATGATGCTTGGGTTATCAGGGACGTTAACCTCCACGTTTTCAAGCCTGCTGCGGATCATCTCCACGATGCAGGGGTTGTTGGCTACGCCGCCTGAAAAGGCGATGGATTCACCAAAGCCGATACGGCCGAGCATGGTCATAATCCGATCAGCCACAGAGGAATGGACAGCCCGGGCGATGTGCTGCCTGGGGATGCCTCTGTTTTTCAGGGAGATAACCTCGGATTCGGCAAAGACCGTACACATGGAGTTGATCTGAATTTCCTCCTCCGAGGCAAGGGCAGCGGGACCGAAATCAGTCAGGGGATAGGCCAGTGATGTGGCCATGATTTCAAGAAATCTGCCGGTGCCGGCGGCGCATTTGTCATTCATCTGAAAATTGGTGACCTGTCCTTTGACATTTAGTGTGATGACCTTGGAGTCTTGGCCGCCAATGTCCACCACCGTGGTTGCCTCGGGCAGCATGGTGTGGATGCCCATGGCGTGGGCCTTGATTTCGGTGATAACGCCATTGGCAAAGTGTTCGCGGGCCAGGTGGCGGCCATAGCCGGTGGCAACAATATACCTGGGATTATAGGCCTTGATCATTTCCCTGGCCTGCTCATGCGGTTCAAAACCACTTTCCTGTAACTGCTGGTCAACCATCCTGCCATCCTGCCAGGCTGCCACCTTGATCGTCCGTGAACCGAGATCTACGCCTATATACATAGTGTGCCCCTTCCCCTTACCGGTCTAATCGCCTATCTGTTCGAGGAAGGCCTCGACCCTGGTCTGCAACTGTCCGACATCTTCCGGAGAGTAATCAGATTCAATGAACATGTATGGAATTCCTTCTTTTTCACAGGCCTGACGAATACGGATTTCTTCAATATTATAGGTGTGGCAGAACTGCAGGGAGTAGTGAATGATGCCCTGAGCACCTGACTCTTGGTATTCTTTGAGTACCTGGTCTATCCGTTCATTATTGGGAGTGAAACAGGAACAGTCGATCTGCATGTAGCGACTGGTGAGGTTTTTTAACATGGATTCCATGTCCTCAGCGTCTTCGTCCATCAGGTCTTTGTAATAGCGGGTTCCGATACAGCTCTCCTCGTTGACAATGACCGCCCCGGCCCCTTCTACGAGATGATGGAGTTTCCAGTTGGGCAGGGCCATGGGGACCCCGGCGACCATCACCCGAGCCGCATTTTTGTTGGGAATGGCAACAGCTGCGGCGATACGTTTTTCCAACTCATCACACAAGGTGTTTACCTCTGCGGTAAAGCGGACCGGTTCATCGTAGAAGGCAATCTGTTCGATGAGCAGCACATCTTTTCCCGAGATCGGTGTCGGCTTGGCGTGGCGCAGCCTGTTGAGCCTCTGCAGGGCCTTGCGCTTGTTATTCATTATTCTGGTGGCTTGTCTCAGTTCTTCTATGGTCACCTCTTTTCCGGTAACTGATTCCACCTTGGTCTTGAACGCCTTCACCTCCGTGAGCCACATGTCCCGGTCGCTCTGGTTTTTCATCTGGGGAATTTCCATGACATGGGTGGGCACCATGTCGTCGAGAATTTCCCAGGTCTTTTTCTTGGCATCGCAGGTGGTTTCTCCGTAGACAAAATCAAGCACCTGAAAATAGGGGCAGATTCGGCCAGCCTTGAAGCCAAAGGCGGATTTCACCATGGGACAGATATTCCGCGGGAGGATCTTTTCGGCGTCGGGGACGGATCCCTGGGATCCTCCACAAAGGCCAACGCAGATACCGCCTGCGGCCAGGACGATCTCTTCGGGAATATAGACACAGAAGGTCCCGATTACTGGTCTGCCTTCTTCCTTCGCTGCCAGCAGCTCCTTGATCCGGCCGCCATGGATCTCGGCGATCATATTGTCAAAGTAGGCCATGGCGTCTGGTCGGTTTACCTGAGACAGATACGTCTTTTCATAAATTTCGCCCAGCGTCAGACGCATCTTGTCAAATCTCTCTACGTCCATGTCAAGGGCACGCCACATTTCCGGATAGGCCTTTATTTCAAAATGAGTCATCTCTTTTCTCCTGCTCAGGACATGCCCTGATATTTTTTTTCTTGTTAACTGGAGGGCCTGAATATGGCCATGCGGTTCGATAAAATGAAAGTCAGGAATGATTAGCGTAATATCTCCTATAGTGCAAATAGGAAATGTCTATCTGTTGGAGGGAAGGAATAGGTTGGTTTCAGGGCGCGGAGAGAGGTCTGTGTTAGGTGTGTGAGGGAGAGTTCTCCCTTGAGCCAGGAGAACTTCGAAAGGGGAGAGGAGCTGCCCGGGTGTCCTTGATTATCAGGTGATGAAGAGCAAAAAAGAATCTCTCTGAGAGAGTTTCTCATTGTTTAGAACATAGTTTTTGCCTGATAAGGGGGGCAAGGAGACAGGTCTGATCTGTCGTGACTTCCCAGACCTGGATAGCAGATAGGGTGGCAGCCCCTGTCTGCTGCGACTATTTATTGGAGGAAATCCCTTTTGTCTTGAGATAGGAACGCCAGCCTTTGAATTCTGTGATTTCTTTTCCCTCCTGGCAGACGAGGGGTTCGGCGATAAAACCCGGGATCCATCTCCCGTCTGTCAGTTCAAGTTTTCCCATCCCCAGAGGATGGGGTATCTGGGCGGTAAATTGGCCAAAGGCCTTGAAGGAAAGTGAATAGACCTCTACCTCTATGGCTGCACCCATTTTCGTATCGCGAATAAGGCCGGGTTTGGCTGGCTTGCCATTCAGTGCATACATCCGATAGGAAGGAGCAGTGGCTGTTTTTACTATCAGTTGCGCGTCCAGATCCATGAGTTGGTAATGAAGGGGAAGACCCTGCATATGGGCCCCGCAGACCGCCACCAGAACAGTGTCCTCCAGGCCTTCCGGCGTATATTGAGGAGGGCGCTCACTCCCGGTTCCCATGCCTACCTGAGCGGCCTGGTGCAGTCGTGAACCTAGCGTTAACAAGATCTCATCATGAAAGGCCGGGGCAACGAGTGTTACTCCAAAGGGTACTGTTGCTGTCATGGCTGCGGGGACGGCCAGGCCGCAGTAATCCAGGAGGTTCATGTAGTTGGTATAGTAGCCAAGGTTTGTATTGAGGGCCAGTGGCTCAGCCGAGACTTCTGCCTGGGTATAACAGGTTCCGGCCGTGGGGGTTATCAGCACATCCAGCTCTTCCAGTATGGCGTCTGTTTTGGCTTTCAGTGTCTGCAGGCTGTACATGGCTGTAAACAGGTCGACTGCAGATTGCGGCTTGGCCCCGCAGATGATTTCTCGGGTAATCGGATACCCGGCATCTAGATGGGTCTCTAAAAATCCTCCGACAGCGGCAGTGCGTTCCTCCACCCATGGTCCCTCATAGAGGAGCTGAGCTGCGGTCAGGAACGGTTCAAAATCGATCTCAACCCGTTTTCCGCCCAAGGAGTCTAACCGTTCCAGAGTGGCTGAGAAACACTGTTCATATTCGAGGTTCGCAAAAAACTGTAACTGGTTCTTATACGGCACGCCATAGGTGAAGGTGTTGCGGACAGTGGTCGTCTTGGCCAAGCCTTGTTTCTTTCTGGAATAGGGTTCCTGGGGATCATGTTTCACCGCCACCTGCATGATCTGAGCCGCATCGCCAGTACAAAGGGCAAACAGAGAGACACAGTCCAAGGTGCGACAGGCAGGAACTACTCCCCTGGTACTGATCAATCCCCTGGATGGTTTCAGCCCCAGTATATTATTAAATGCAGCAGGGACCCTTCCGGAACCTGCCGTATCGGTACCAAGTGCAAAAGTACACAAGTTCTTGGCCACTGCCACTGCCGAACCGCTGCTTGAACCACCGGAAATGAATTCCGGACTAAAGCTGTTTTTGCAGGCCCCATAGGGTGAGCGGGTGCCGACGAGACCGGTGGCAAATTGATCGAGATTGGTCTTTCCCAGAGGAACAGCCCCTGCGGCTATGAGTTGTTCGACAACAAAGGCTGAGCCAGTCGGCACATACCCATACTCAGGGCAACCGGCAGTCGTCGGAATTCCGGCAAGGTCGATATTGTCTTTGATTGCAAATGGAATTCCATAGAGGGGCAAATCCCTTGCCTTGGAAGATTCCAGACCTTGGAGGTATGGCTCGACTTCCTCTTCTGTCAGGAGGTGGATCCAGATTTCAGGATCGTTTTCCCGGCTCTGTGCAAGTAACCTGGTGATTACTTGTCGGGGACTCTTCTGGCCACTCTCGTAGAGCTGATGTAAGTTGGAGATTGTCAGATTCATATTCTTTTCCTGTTGAGGGGAGAAATGCTGACCAGGTGTTGTCCGGAGGATACTCTGCCACCTTCAACACACAGCACTTGTTTTACAATGCCGCTGCAGGGAGCCTTGACATTAAATTCCATCTTCATGCACTCAATCACCGCAAGCGTGTCGCCCTCGGTGACTGCTTTTTCTGTCTCAACCAGGAGTTTCCACAGGCTGCCTGAAACGGGACTGAGCACAGCCTCGCATCCCTGGATGATTTTTATTTCTCCGTCCTGTATCGGGGCGACCGGTTCTTCACTATGAAAATTAAGGTGACCCTTTTCGAGCCACTCCTGTCGCTCAAGCTCAAAAGATTTTTGCTGCTGTTCTTTAAAACAACTGATTGATTCGCTGTTCTCCTGAAGAAATTGTTCATAGGCCTGGAGATTAAATGTTGTTTCTTCTATCTGTAATCCGGCGCCTCCGTGGGGAAAATCCCGGCGCAGTCTTTTGAGTTCTTCGTGACTGACGGGGTAAAATCGTATCTGATCAAAAAACCGCAGTAACCAGGGTTTTCCAGGTTCGAATTCGGGGGTCGAATTATAACGGTTCCACATCTGGACTGTGCGGCCGACAAACTGATATCCGCCCGGTCCCTCCATGCCGTAGACACAGAGATAGGCCCCGCCAATTCCCACGGCATTCTCCGGTGTCCATGTCCTGGCTGGATTGTATTTGGTCGTAACCAAGCGGTGGCGTGGATCCATTGGCGTGGCCACTGGGGCACCCAGGTAGACGTCGCCAAGCCCCATAACCAGATAACTGGCATTAAAAACGATCTTTTGTACCTCTTCCACACTTTCCAGGCCATTTATCCGTCTGATAAATTCGATGTTTGAAGGGCACCACGGTGCATCAGGCCGAACCGATTGCATGTACTTTTCAATAGCGGTATGGGTTGAGACATCATCCCAGCTCAGAGGTAAATGGACGATGCGGGCCGGAACGTCTTTATTTTCATAACCGGCAATCTCCCTCTCAACGTGTTCCAGGAGGGTGAGCAGGTCAGCTAGGGGGAGGATGCGATTGTCGTAATGGATCTGGAGGGAACGGATTCCTGGAGTAATGTCAATTATCCCGGGAGGATCCAATTGTTCCAGGTGGAGCATCAAGGCATGGACGCGAAATCTGAGGCGAAGGTCTAAGACAAGCTCACCATACTCAATGAGCAGGTACTTATCTCCAGCCCTTCGATACACGACCTCTTCCTTATTGCCGTCAATGGCCAGAGTTTTGACAATGGCTGGTTCCTGAGCGGCCCCTGAAAGATCAAATGTCGCTTCCTTGTGATCTCCAGCCAAGGTGTTTATGAAATTTTCCTGCCCTGTCTCCAACTGTTCTGCAGCACTTTGGCTCAAACGTATAAAGCGGACCCTGTCTCCAGCCCTCAGTTGGCCCATTTTCCACAACTCGGCCTGAACAATGGTTGCCGGGCAGACAAATCCCCCTAAACTCGGGCCATCCGGGCCCAGGATGACCGGCATGTCACCAGTATAATCAATAGCGCCGATGGCATAGGCATTGTCATGGATATTTGACGGGTGGAGACCAGCCTCTCCACCATCGGTACGGGCCCATTGGGGCCCCGGGCCGAGCAAACGGACTCCAGTGCGGGATGAGTTGTAGTGCACTTCCCATTTTGTTGCAAAAAATGTCTCTATGTCCTTAGTGGTGAAGAAATCAGGAGCGCCATGGGGGCCATAGAGGACGCCGATCTCCCATATTTGCGGGAGGCCGGGTATGTCTTCTTCGGCAAGAGAGCGTGGCTCGGATTCAAAGGCAGTGCCAATTCGCAAGACATCTCCGGCCCTGAGGCTGCGACCGGCATGGCCTCCGAACTGGCCAAGGGTAAAGGTTGAACGACTCCCCATGTAGAGGGGGACATCGATACCACCTCGGACAGAGAGATAGGCCCGCTGACCATGTGAGGCCGTACCTGTTTTCAGTACACTGCCAGCTTCTATAGGGAGTGGTTTGTAGCGATCAACAGCTACTCCATCAACGGTGGCAGAGATATCAGCTCCGCTGAGAGCAATGATGGCCGGAGTGTTAAAGGTGAGTTCCGGGCCTTTTATTGTTATTTCCAGGGTTGCTGCTTCCTCAGAGTTGCCGACTATCCTGTTGGCCAGGCGATGATTCAGGCTGTCCATGGGACCGGAAGGCGGTACTCCCACGGCCCAATAGCCAAGGCGTCCAGGATAATCCTGGAGTGTTGTCTGCATGCCGGCAACATCTACCAGAATGGTTGGCGCCATATAGACGAGGGTATCGAGAATGCGGGTGGTATATATGCCCTCTGTAAAAGCTGGAAATTCAGCTATCTGCCGTAATAAAATGAGGTTTGTTTCCAAGCCCCCGAGGGCGGACAGGGCCAGGGCACTCTGCAGGGCGAGGATCGCCTCTGCTCGGGACGGGGCATGGACAATGAGTTTGGCAAGAAGGGGGTCGTAATAGGAACTGATTTCAGATCCCCGTTTGATCCAGGTGTCGAGGCGGACATTTTCCGGGAAGACTACTTCGGTCAAGATTCCTGTGCTGGGCTGATATGACTTGCCGGGATCTTCGGCGTAGATCCGGACTTCAATTGCCGCTCCCTGGGGAGCCAGGGTAAATGAGGCGAGCTCAGGTAATTCTTCAGCTGCCAGGAGGACCATCCATTGCACCAGATCGACATCAAAGATCGCTTCCGTTACGCAATGCTCGACCTGTAGTCTGGTATTGACCTCAAGGAAATAAAACTGTTTCTCCGCGGCATCATATACAAACTCGACGGTTCCGGCAGATCGATACCGTACCCCTTCAACCAGGCGCTTGGCTGCACTGTATAAGTCGTCTCGCATTGCTTTGCTGACATGCGGGGCCGGGGTCTCTTCGATTACTTTTTGATTACGGCGCTGTACCGAGCAATCCCTGTCGCCAAGGATAAGGGCATTCCCCTTTCCATCACCAAAAATCTGTACCTCTATATGCCGGGCCTGTTCGATATATTTTTCAACAAAGAGACCAGCATCGTTGAAGTTATTTTCACTCAACCTTCTGATGCGCTCATAGGCTTTCTGTATCTCCTCAGCAGAAAAACAGAGTTCCATGCCGATACCGCCACCACCGGCACTGCTCTTCAGCATCACGGGGTAACCAATGCGCTGCGCTTCTTTCAGGGCATCCTCTTGCGAGGTGAGCAGCGAGGAACCTGGCAGGAGCGGTACCTTGTAGTGCTCGGCCAGTCCACGTGCCCTGTGCTTGAGGCCAAAATCAAGCATTTGGGTTGCGGTGGGGCCAATGAACCGTATCCCTCTGTCCTCGCACTTCTGGCAAAATCCCGTATTTTCACTTAAGAAGCCGTATCCCGGGTGAATGGCCTGAGCCCCGCATTCTTGGGCGAGGGCAAGGATTTTTTCACCATCAAGATAACTTGCAGATGGTGCTGCCGGACCTAAGAGATACGCCTCGTCAGCATCCAATACATGTTGGCAATGGGCATCTGCTTCCGAATAAACAGCCACCGAAATGATACCCATCTCACGTAAGGTTCGAATTATGCGGCAGGCAATTTCCCCTCTATTTGCTACAAGTACCTTGGTAAACATAGATAAAATCCTTCTTATTCCACATCCCAGATGGTCATTTCCACAGGGGTAGGGTTATAGGCATTACAGGGGTTGTTGAGTTGAGGACAGTTGGCCACCAGAACAATGACATCCATCTCCGCTCGCATCTCTACATATTTGAAAGGTTCTGAAAGACCGTCTGCAAAATTGGATCCTCCTTCCGGGTTGACAGGGACATTCATAAAAAAGTTGATATTGCAGACCTGGTCCTTCTTATCCATGCCCTGGCCCCAATCGAGGAGGGTCTTGAGGAAAATATCGCGGCACGAATGCATGTACCTCTTGTCCAGGGCATAACGGACTGTGTTGCTCTCGCATGAGCAGGCACTGCCAAGGGTGTCATGGCGGCCACAGGTATCGGCTACCACCGTCAGCAACACATTGTTATCGTTCGAACGAATTTCTGTTCCCGTTGAAATGTAGACATTCCCCTGTTCGCGCATGGTGTTGCCTGCGTGATACCGTTCCTCGGTTCTGTTGGCGTTGAAAAAAAGAGTATCAACGGCCTGGTTGCCATGGAGATCGGTGATACGAATAATCTGCCCTTTGTTAACCGGATACATCCACCCACAGCCAGCTTCTACCTTCTCTGTGGAGAGAGCATTTTCCGGGGTGAGCAGGCTTTTTTTGAGTTCCAGATTCATGACAATGCTACCTCTCTTTTGACCTGTTAAGACGAAATCAGCAACGATCTTCCTGTTTGCTGGTAATGGAGCTGTTTTGGCAAAACGTTACAGAAAATATCTTAGAAAAGATGGCTATAGCGTTTAATCTCCCATGCTGACACAGTGCGGTGGTATTCTTCCCATTCCAGGGTCTTATATTTTATAAATTCATCTCGTAATCCTTTTCCCAGTACCTCTTCCACAAACGGGTCACCTGCAAATGCCTGTACGGCTTCGCCCAAGTCCTGGGGGAGGAACTCTATACCTCTTATCGCCCGTTCTTCTTCGGATAGGGCATAGAGGTTGTCTTCCTGAGCCTGACCCGGGTCTAATTTTTCACGAATTCCTTCCAGGCCTGCTGCCAAGACTAAGGCTGCCGCGAGATAGGGGTTGACTGCGCCATCGGCATTTCTCGATTCGAAACGCCCGCCGCCCATGGGCACACGAACCGAGTTGGTACGGTTATTGGAACCGAATGAGTTGAACACAGGGGCCCAGGAAAAAGTGGCCATAGAACCTTGCCTGACAAGACGTTTGTAGCTGTTCACTGTGGGTGAAAATACTGCGCACAAGGCCAGACCATGTTTTAAGACCCCACCGATAAAGTGGTAACCGAGTTCGGTTAATCCTAATCCACGAGGATCATTTTTGGGATCGCAGGCAAACAGATTGGCACCTGTCTCTTTGTCATACAGAGACATGTTGAAATGGGCGCCATTTCCTGTTTTGTCGGCAAATGGTTTTGGCATAAAGGTGGCTAACAACCCTTCTTCCTGCGCATAGTGTTTGGCCATATAGCGGAAGAAAATGAAGCGGTCACACATGGTCAAGGCATCACTGTATTCGAAATCGAATTCATACTGGCCGTTGGCATCTTCATGATCCAGGGAGTATAAATCCCAGCCGAGGTCGTCGTTAATAGTGGTGGCCATCTTATTGATCCATGTAAAACGGTTCATAAAACTACGTACGTCATAACATGGCTTGGTCAGGCGATCCTCTGGATCAGGAACGGTAAGAGAACCATCCTCTTCTTCCTTTAAGACGAAGAGTTCGCACTCAATCCCCAGATTGAGGCCAAAGCCCTTTGCTTCAGCTTCTGCCAGCACTTTTTTTAAGGCTACACGGGTGTTGATAGCATAGGGCTCGCCATGCAGAGTATTATCTGCAGCCATCCAGGCAACTTCCGGTTGCCAGGGGAGTTGAATCAGACTCTCTAAGTCCGGAACAGAGGCAATTTCATCTTCATTGGGCATTTGACCTAAGCCATCCAAGGCATATCCTGTATAGAGTTCAGACCCTTTCACCATGTGATGGAGGTGGTCAATGGGGACAAACTTCCCTTTTGGGATGCCATGAATGTCTACATAGGCCCCAAGGCAGAATTTAACGCCCTTGGCTTTCAACTTCTCTTTCATTTCCTCAATATCAACTTTAATACTCATAACACCCTCTTGTCTTTTGTACCTATTCATGGAATGCCCAATAGTTTGGTAACCAATTACTCTGTACCTGTTTAGCAGTGCTTTGTATTCGTTCATTTAGGGTTTCGAAGTATACTCGTGCTCTTCGAGAAGACCTCAATGGACGAAGATGGAGTGCTGCTAAACAGGTACCGTTTTTTTGAAATAACCTTGTGCTAACGGCGGGTTTTCTTTCATGCCCTTTTTCACAAGGGTGCTTAAATCTTCAACCATCCAGGTGAACAGTTCTTGGCCTTTGTCAGTGGTTGCCAAACTCGGTTTGCCGGTAACGCCATTTGTGCTCGTGCGGTTCACAGGGTGCGAAAAAACACAGCCTGCTGTTCTGTCGGGATCATCACTGTCTTTTAAGCGCTCTTGCCTCACAAGTTCCGGGGCCAGGGCCATTATTAATGAAGTCTCAGCCTCATTGGCATGCCAATCGCTGGCATCTTGCGAGTGCCTCTCTCGAACGCGCTCACTGAGTGTGCCTGAATTAATAAGTGCCACCATAAAGTCATCGTGCTCTGCCCTGAGCATCTCTAAAGCGCAGCGTAAGGGGGCAAAGTTAGAAACATGGCCATTAACGATAAAAAATCGTTTGAACCCCGAGGCATGCACCCAGTCACCAATCTCTTTCACCACGTCAATCAGAGTTTTAGGCTGCAGGGCAATGGTGCCTGGCCAGGAATGTGAGTGGCCAATTGAGCAGCCGTAGGGCAAGGTTGGCAATAAGACTACCTCGGTCTTTTCAGATACTTTTTGACTGAGTTGTGCTGCAATCTCAGAATCCATACCACATCCCAGGTGGGGGCCATGCTGTTCGGTTGCACCAACGGGCAACAAAGCGGCATCCATACCAGCGGCTGGCAGGTGCCCGATCTCTTCCCATGTCATTCGATGCCATTGATTCATGTCGGCTCCAGAGTATCGTTCGTCGATTTGTTATAGATGATACTGTTCGGTGTTTATAAAACCGCGTTCGTTTTCCGGGCAGAAGGAACGGCAGAGATCATCAGGAAGAGCAGGAGCACAGGTTGAGATGGTAATCTGCACCGGTTTTTCCAGATATGACTTGCTGGGATGAAGGGGGTGCATGCCGCTGTCGAGAACCAGCAGTGTATCCATTTCTGCTCGCAGCTCCACATAATCGCCGGGCCTGGAAGCGTTTTCGGCAAAGGAGAGATTGCCGTCTTCATCCACAGCAACTTTGCTGAAAAAATTCACGGTTTCGGTAAAATCTCTTCGTCCCAGGCCGTGCTTGCCAAGTTCAACAAGGAGGGAATCGTAGCCGTTGCGATAAAAGGAATTCTTGAATTGTTGATACGATTTCTTGCCAAACCGTCTCTCTATCAGGCCGGCATCGGAAACTCCGCATATGACATCGTGCCAACCGCAGGATTCATCCGTTATTGACATGAGAATGCGACCCATATCCGAATAGATACAGCACCCTTTGGCCAGATAGGAGATGTGCTGAATTTTCAAGGTGTCTCCCATGTTGTACCGTTCGCTGAAGTTGGTACCGTTGTAGAAAAGGGCAGAAACATTGGCCCCGCCCTCCAGGTCCGTCAAACGTACGGCTGTGCCCCGTTTGATGATATGGGACCAGTTCCATCCCCCTGCAATCACTTTTTCAAATAATATCTTTCCGGATTCAAACGTCTCCATCAGTCACTCCTTCTTTCCTGTGTATTGGTGGTATTACGGTGGAGGTAAGTGCTAACTTGCAGCTTTCAACACCTTTGCAGGCCCTGATCTCTTTTACTATTTTGTTTAATCTGTTCACTGGCCCCTGGACCTGGAGCACCTCCAGGGAAAAGTCGTTTTCCAGCAAAACATTGAGAGAAGAAATCACTGAATCGATATATTTTCGTTGAATTCGAACAAGATTCGCCCTCAGGTTGGGCCGAGCTTCGTCATAGACCAGAGTCATGGCCCCGGCCATGACCTGGGTTCCTTGTCGTTGGTAGTGTTCGAGGAGGGTGTTGCGTATCATATGGGCTATTGCCTGGCTGCGATTGAGATATCCACCCTCTGTTACCATCTGGTCTAACTCTCTTGTCAGTTTCTCAGGGAGTGAGACACTTATTCTGTGCACCTTGTCTGTTTTTGGCTTCTGTTCCATGATTAGACCTGTCTGTTTGCCTTCTTCACCAGCATGCTCATAAGGGCATCAAAGGATGTCATCTTTGATATTGGTAAGACGAATGATTGGTAATACGTCTTCTTCATCCCTGTTCGGGTGGATGAGACTTTCGATATGCTCTTTGGTCGCCAGAAACTCAGGATTGAGGTGCTGTTTGGGAGAGCGAGGTTGTGCCACCGGCACCTCTATCATCTCTTGAACTGTGCCGGGGTTGGCGTTCAAAACAAGAACGCGATCTGACAGATAGACGGCTTCATCAAGATCATGGGTGATGAAAATAATGGTGATATCCACATTCCGCCAAATCTGCATCAGGTACGACTGCATCCGGGCTCTGGTCTGGGCATCAAGGGCGCCAAAGGGTTCGTCCATCAATAGTACCCGCGGCTGGTTTGCCAGGGCGCGGGCAATGGCTACCCGTTGTTTCATGCCCCCCGATAACTGGGCGGGATAATGATCAACAAACTCCTCAAGTCCCACCATTTCTATCCACTGCAATGCCTCAGCTCGGGCCTGTGTCTGGCTCTTCCCCGCAACCTCAAGCCCAAACATGACGTTTTTTTTGACAGTCAGCCAGGGAAAGAGGGTGTAGCCCTGAAAGACCATGCCCCGTTCAGGACCAGGTTGGTCAACTGGCTTGCCGTCAAGCAATACCTGTCCTTCAGAAGCGCTCTCCAAGCCCGAAAGGATTCTGATCAGCGTTGATTTCCCACAACCGGAGGGACCGATTACAGAGAGAAATTCCCGCCTGTATGCCTTAAAGGAGATATCTGCAAGAGCTGTGATATCTCCTTGTTCGGTTGGGAATATTTTGCTGATATTCTCCGCCTCTAGGATCACTTGCCGTTGCTTCAGACGATTGAAGCGGTCAGCGACTGTGGGGCTTTGTTCTTTATAGCTCGGGAGTTGTATAGTCTGCATGTTTCAAGGCTCTTTTTTTGGTGAACGTAAATGTCTTGTCCATTGGTCCACAGAACAATTCCGAAAGAAACAGGAATAATCCGCTTCGTTTTCCCCCATCCCAGACAAAGAGATTTCGTCCTATCCAGGCCAGCACCATATCGGTGACCAGACCGATAATTCCTATCATGAGAATGGCAGCGTAGACATTTTCATAAATCCGGTATTTTGCCTGCTGGTTGATAAACCAGGTTATTCCGGTGCTTGTGCCAACAACCTCCGCCACAATAAGGTATGTCCAGGCCCAGCCGAGAAGGATGCGCATATCAAGAAACACAGTAGGGGCAATTGCCGGGAGGACAACTTTCTTGAGCAGGGTTCCTCCCTTTGCTCCCAGGGTCTGGGCTGCCTCAAGCAGTGAGGGCGGTAATTGTCTGGTGGTATTGGCAATTACCAGTACCTGTTGGAAAAAGGTGCCGATAAAGATAATGGCAACTTTAGGGCCATCGTTAATTCCTAAAACGGCAACAGCAAGGGCACCGAAGACGGGAGCCGGCATATACCTGAAGAACTCAAAAAACGGTTCGTAGAGTTTTGAGAAAAAACTAAAGACGCCACAGAGTATGCCCAGCGGCACCCCGATGAGTGAAGACAGGAGAAAGCCATAGAATACAACCTGAATACTATGGGCCAGACTCTCATGCAGCCACGGGTCATCGGGACGGCGAGGTTTCGTTTTAAATGCTGTATAAACAGCAGTAAGTACGTTGTGGGGTGGCGGCAGGTACACTGGATTTGCTCGAACACCTGTAAGTACCTCCTCGCCACCTTCCATCAATCTCCTGTTTTCCTGCTCAAAGACATTCCTGGTGACCCTTTGTCCCTGCTCTAGGTACAGGCTTCCACCTGCATTTTGTATTTCCATCATTGGATGCCAGATAAAAGGCACATAGCTGATGGTTGACCAGAGAGCAAGAGGGAGTAGAAAGGAGAGCAGAATCAATGCTGCCTTCCTTCTGGCCGGGAGCTCTTTTTGAATAGAAAGCCAGGACATGAATGTTCTCCCTTAATTTTTCAACTTCTCGGTAAGAGAGCTGTCGATACTCTTCTTGACGTCTACGGGGGTATCATACACTTTGTTTTCGACCTGAAACGCATTGACCACATCACTTGAACCATAGAGGCTGCCGAAGCCGTCGGCAGGTTTAAAGATTTTCAGGGCCTCTGGGAGTGACAGGATCTTTGTTCCTTCCAGAAAAGGTTCATACTCTTCGGGTGTCAGTGAGACACGGGCCGAAAGGATTTCCAGCATATCCTTTCGGTTGGCGGGATCTTTCATGTAGGCGACAACATCATACCAGGCCGCAACAACCTTCTCCCACTCAGCACGGCGCTCCATCATAGAGCCAATAGAGACGGCTAATACATCGTAGATCAGACCAGGGGCATCGGCACTGGTATAAATCGCAGAGGAACCATGGACAGATTTTAAGGCCTGACCCGAATTCGGCTGCCAGGCGACAATGGCATCTACATCGCCCGAGGCCAGGATTTGTGCTGTCTGGTGGGTAGGTACGTTTATCAGACTCACATCCTTGTCAGTCATGCCATAGTCCTTGAGGGCATTTATGAGAAGAAGATGACTGACAACCCCAAGCTCTACTCCAATCTTTTTGCCTTTGAGGTCCTTGATGGAGCTGATCCCAGGGCCACCAACAATCTTGTCGTTGCCGTTACTGACATCATTGATCATCACCATGATGTTTCTGGCACCGGTGGCATTCAGGACAAGGGCATCACCATTGGTCACGGTGACCGCATCAACTTTACCGGCAGCAAATGCGTCCATGGAGGCCATGTACTCAAACCATTCAAGGTCCACCTCAACTCCGTTTTTTGCAAAGAAACCTTTTTGTTTGGCAATGTCCCAGGCCACCCAGCCAGGCCAGTCACTGTAGGCAATTTTCAGGGGCTCAGCCTGAACGTTGCAGGCCATTACAAAGAGACATATTGCACTCATCAACCACTTGCTTCTCAACTTCATTTCTTGCACCTCGCCGGTTAAATTATTACGAATGGGTCAATTGGTAATACTGGTCCTATCAAATAATGTGCCAATGGTGAGATTGGATTGCCTGCGTTACCACGAATAAAAAAAATGGTTTTAATATCGATAGGGTAGCCATTGTTTTTGAGCTTTTTCAAACCTGGGGCAGGACTATGGCCTTGTCTGTGGAATGTGTGCTGATCGACATAAATGTAAACATCTCCACAATAGCGTCTGGAGACATGACGTAAATGTCATAATGATTGTTGGTGCGCAGGTGGAATTGGGAAATTTTGGATCAACAAAAAGAGGCGGGGTAGCGAGAGGGAGGGAAAAGCGTTTTTCGTGCGAGGTGCCGAGAAGTTATCTCCTCGTGCCAGGATTTATTAAGAGGGGGCAAGGGATAGAGGGGGGATGAGTCCTCTGTCATTCCGTGGAGGTGTACACGCCAGGAGGCCAAGGCATGATGACATGCCCTCATCCCAGCACTGGCAGCGTAATGATATCTTCTCAAGACAAACAACTCACCTTCGATAGCACAACTGGTACTCCAATGTCCATCGTTGTTGCCGGGGACAGCTATCTCTTCTGTATCGGCGCCGCAGGCGATGACTTTGTTGTCATCCTCACCTCTTGACGAGGGAAAGGAAGGGTCTTTGCGAACTGCTCTCCCCTCAAATTGAACTTTTTGTGATTATTCAGCTAATGCCGTATAGTTACAAATTTTTAAAGGAGATCCAGCAGGGCTGTCCGATCCAGATATTCCAGGGCCTGCCACAGGTCCTCTTCACTGTGGGGTTCCAGGGTTACCAGAGGATGGAGCTTTTGTGTGGCCAGAAAGTTGAACAAGCCCTTGAAATCAAAGGAACCTAACCCTAAACCGAGATGCTCATCTCTTTCACCGTTGTTGTCGTGGAGATGGAGCTGGCCCAACCAGGGGGAGAGCCTGGGCAGCCATTTCTGCCAGTCAGTTTTGGCAAAGGTCATGAGGTGGCCGACGTCGAGGCAGAAGCGGGCATGGGGAGAATTGAGTGTGGAGAGGATGGCCTCGTGGGCATCGGGGCTTTTCTCGTAGGTGTTTTCCAGCATGAGAAGGGTCCCTGAGGCAGCCGCAATCTCTGTCAGTTCCTGCCATGTTGTTAGAGCTGCCGTCCGCCACTCTTTTTCTTTGTAGCCTTGTTTGTTTTGTTCATAGTTTAAATGACAGACCACTGATCTGGGGTGAAATATTTCGATCAGGCTGAAGGCCTTGTGCAGTTTGTTGCGGCTGGCCTCAAGGATCTCAGGATCAAGGGCACCGGGGGCAAGGTCAAAAAAAGGTGCATGCAGGGTGCAGTCGAGACTGTTCTCCTGGAGAATCCTGGCTATCTTTGAAAATTCTTCCCTGGATTCCCGGTAGAGACAGAGACCTTCCAGGCCAATTTCCGGCCGAATACGATGAGCAAGAAAGAGATCGAGATAGCGTTCTTTAAGGTCATACCAGGGGGCATTGACAAAGCAGCGGGAGGTTATGTGTTGATATTTCGGTCTGGACATGGTGGTTCCTGAGAGTATTTTTTGAAAAAAGGTATGTTCTTTTGTGTTGCTAACGGGAGCGTTGCTGATGGCTGCAGACTGCTGTCTCTGATGCTGCTGAGAAGTGTCCCGTTCTTCTGGAGCAGGAGGAGGTGTCCATTCTCAGTGATTTCCAAATCTTCCATGAAGAGCATAAGGTCTTTTATGGTAAAGGAAAAGACAGAGATAAAGCTGTTGTCCGGGCTGTCACGTCTCGACCAGCGAAGACTTGCGATGATACCGGTCTCTTCAGATCCTTTAAGGGGGGAGGGGGCTGTTAAAAAGAGACTTCCGGCTGGAGTGGTGCTGGCCATCGCTCCCTGAACCCAGAGCGATGGCGCTTGGTTGGCCCTGTTCTCTCTCTTTTCCTCACTGTTGATAATCTTGCCGTTATTCAAGATTGAGGAGATTGTCCTCCTTTCACGCTCTTCATACAGGAACCACTGCTTCTTGTGATGGGATAGGATCACCTCATTTGATTCTGTGTCTGCCAGAGCGATGGCACTGATATCAGAATGAATGCCCATAAGAGCTTTGAACTGGCGGCCAAGGAGCTCGGGGTCATCAAGTCTGAGCAGATTCAATTCACCCCACTTGGCAAGCAGCATCATGGTGTTGTTGAGAGGTGAGGTAACGGATTGAAAACGTTTTTTAACGAGATGAGAGGAATCATTGATCAGGGCCGTGGAAATATCATTTTCAGTCTTGATTCTCTGGACCAGAATAATAGTCAGAATAGCCCCAAACGTGACAAAGAGAATGAGGAGGATGTCGCGGGGGAGGCGTCTTTTGATATTTCTGGGGCAACCCTTGAGAAGGTCGATGCGTGTTGCTGCAAGTGACATGGGAAAAGAAGTCTCAGTTACGGTTTTCGGGTGTTGAAGAATAAGGCAATATAGCCGATAATTCCGGCTCCCAGTGATGCGACAAGGATACCAATCTTGGCGTTGAGCAGGTACTGAGCATTGTCAAAGGCCAGGCCTCCGATAAAAATGGACATCGTGAAACCGATTCCGGCAAGCAGACCAGCGCTTGCAATCTGGGCCATGCTCACCCCCTGGGGCAGGCGGCTCCATCCCATCTTGATTACCAGCCAGGAAAAAAGGGATATGCCAATCAGTTTGCCTCCCATAAGTCCCAGGATAACGCCAAGCGTCACCGGATGCAGCAGGGTAACACCCAGGGTGGAGAGGTCGATGGCAATCCCTGCATTGGCCAGAGCAAAAATGGGGATAATCAGAAAAGAGACCCAGATGTGGAGGGTGTGTTCCATGCGCTGTAGAGGGCTTTCCATCTTGTGGACAAAATTTTCCATGGATTGGAGGATCTTCTGCTGTCTGCCATTCTCCATGATATGTCTCTTCTCTTCATGGAGTGCTTCGAACTGGCTATTTAACTGTCTCATCTGGTGGCTGAAGGGGAGGGCCTCACAGGAGGAGTTAGCCGGTACGGTAAGGGCGGTGATAACGCCGGCCAGAGTGGCATGAATCCCGGATTTGAGCATTCCCAGCCAGAGCAGGAGGCCAAAGATGACATAGGGGAGAGGATGACGTATCCCGGCCATATTGGCGAGGATCAGCATGAGCAGAGCCCCGGCGGCGAAGAGGAGTGCCAAGGAATTGATCTGTTCCGTATAAAAGGCGGCAATGACGAGGACTGCCCCCAGGTCATCGACGATGGCGAGTGCCAATAGAAAGCCGATGAGCGGCCTGGGTACCCGTTTTCCGAGCAGGGCCAGGACCCCCATGGCAAAGGCGATATCGGTGGCCATGGGAATTCCCCAGCCGTCGATGGCATCGCTGTTGCCAGTAAGCAGGACGTAAATCAGGGCTGGTAAGATCATACCTCCCAGGGCAGCGGCTATGGGAAGAATGGCCTGCCTGCGGTCGGCAAGCTCACCGACGAGGATTTCCCGTTTGATTTCCAGCCCCACGGTAAAAAAGAAAAGGGCCATCAGGCCGTCATTGATCCAGTGCTGGAGAGTATAGGAGAGAACAAAAAAACCTCCGCCGATGCTGATTTTGGTGTGGAGGACAGCATCATAGGTGCTGTACCATCCTGTGTTGGCTATGACCAGGGCGGCAATGGTACAGGCCATGAGGAGCAATCCGGATGAGGCCTCGGCATGAACAAATTCTTCAAACGGGGCCATGGCCTGTTTGAATGTTTTTTCAAGAGAGCTGGACAATCGTTTTTCAGCACAGCTTTGAGGGTCTTCGTCTTTCATAAGAATAAATTGCTTTGAGAAGAGGGCAATGGACTCGAAAGCGGATGTTTAATCCGCTATGGTTCCCGACAGGACCTGTGAGTTCGTGACAAAGGAGATCCCCTGCTGCATTTTGGTTCCGATCATTACCCCTTCAATGATGGGTTCGGTAACACTCTCTTTGCTGCTCCAGCGGACAATAAATTTTGCTCCCGAGCCTCCTAGGGTATCGGATTCCGGGACTATGTAGCGGGTGGAGGCCAGCGGCGCTATTAGAAGAGGTTTTTCCAGGTAATGCTGGAGCAGTTTTCCATGGGAGTCGTAATAGTCGACTTTTTCCAGGGTAAAGGGGTTGTTCATGTCTGTATTCCTGATACTGACAATGGCTGTGAGTTGAAAGGGCTTGTCTTTGAATCGGGAGTCTGCATAAATGTGCGAATAGATCGGGACATATACTGTCTGGGCAAGCCAGCGTTCAACGGTTAGGGCCCTGCTGTCTTGAGGATAGAGGCAAAACAGAGAAAAGGTGAGAAGCAGAATAGAAAAACGGGAAAGGTTTTTTGTTGTCATGATTGGTCTCTCTCTGTTGAAGAAGTGAGTAAGAGAATCTTTGTGGAAATTTCCATACTGAGGCGGGTAAGGCCCTGGCTGAGTCCCTGCACCAGTCCATCATAATCCTTTGTCTCAGGTACTATCCGATAGCGTGAAGTTGCAGCGTGGAGGATGGCTTGGTCATCTTCTGACAAAATTCTCCAGCGGGCCTCAAGGGTAGCCATTCTGTTCTGATCTTCTTCGAAGTGGAGAAAGTCAAGCTCCAGGCGGAGTCCACCCTCGTTATGCGTATTGGGAAAACTGTAGATTTTTTCACTGCTCAGTTCCTGAGTCAGCAGAGTAATGAGGGCATTGCTCAGCATTTCGGAAAGATTTCCTGCCCAGCGGTGCTGTTCGATAAGAGAAATGGAATTGCTTGTACGTTGTCTGACCAGTTGTTCCTGATCAAGAAAGGAGGCAATGCGAACAGGACCCACCAGAATGGGCGGCAGAGAATTGCCCGAGGAGGAGACAGATGCTTGCTCTGGACTGCTGAGGGTGTGGTAGTAGAGAGGTGCCCCCTGTTTCACGCATCCGCTTGCCAAAAAGATAAGGACCACAAGGGCAGGGAAAAGTGTTCTCCACAGAATATTATTGCTCATGGTCGGTGTCTCCTGTTGGTTGCAGACCATAGATCAGGGCCTCGGGGTTCCGATGGAGGAAGGTACTCAGATTATGGATGGCGCTGGCAGTTTCTTTGAGTTGGCGCATGGCCTCTGTGAGTCTGAAATAGAGGGGGGAACTTGGTTGGATTGCTTTTTCTGCCTGGTTCAGGAGTTGATTTGCCTGTTGCAGGGTTGTTTCCAGGGAGGAAAGGGTTGTGCCCATAGTATCCATGAGAGGTGACATTTTCGCATCAAATGAGGTGACTGCCTGGTCTGCATGAGTGGCAAGTTCATTGATCTGAGTGAAGCCGCTGTCCATATTTTGTAAAAGAGGAGAGATCTTGGTGTCAATTTTGGAGAGGATGGAATTGAGACTTGTTGTGGTCGTGTCCAGTTTGGTTACAATGTCTTCTGTCTGCTCACTATGCAGAGCCTGATCAAGACTGGTGGTCAGACTTTCGATGGCGTTGAGGGTGCTCAGCGTTTTATTGTACAATTCGGCGAAGTTCATATTTTCCAAAACCTGCCTTACTTGGTACATCTCCGAGGGGAGAGTGGGGATTTCAAAATAGGTAGTATCCTGACTGTGGTATACGGGAGTCGTGTTTTCGTAAATGGCCAGATCGATGTAGAGTTTACCGGTTAACAGGCTTTGCAGCTTTAGCTTTGCTCTAAGTCCCTGTTTGCACATTGATTCTAAGAATTCATTTCTCTTGTTTTCATTAGAGCTGTTGGAGCCGTCGCTGATGATAGATTTTCCGGGAATGAGTGAGATCAGGACAGGGATGACGATCCGATGCTGTTGGCTGCCGTTTGTCTTAACGTGAATTCTAATATCTTTTACCCGACCAATTGTTACACCTCGGTAGGTTACCGGAGCCCCAACGGTCAGACCTTGCAGTGAGCCGTCAAAGTAGGTGATCACTGTATCTTCTTTGTCGAAGAATTTGCTGCCGCCAAAAATGACGACTGCCACTGTAAACAGGACAAAGGAGGACAAAACAAAGGCACCTATAAGGGTTGGCTGTAATTTTTTGCTGGTCATGATGAGTGATGCAGTCCTTTTACTGGTGAGAACGCATTACGGCTGAGAAATTGTCTGACCTTGGTGATGTCGCTCTCTTTAGCCAGGATTTTGGGGTTACCGGTGGTCAGCATGGTTCGTGTTTCGGTATCGAGAAAAACGGAATCATCAGCCAGGGCGAAGATTGACGGCAGTTCATGGGTAACCATGACAATGGTGGCTCCGAAACTGTCTCGAAGTTCAAGGATCAGGTCGTCGAGCGATTTGGAACTGATGGGGTCAAGGCCGGCAGAAGGCTCGTCAAAAAAAAGGATGTCCGGGTCAAGGGCCATGGCTCGGGCAAGTCCTGCCCGTTTTCTCATACCGCCGCTGATCTCTGAAGGGAAGTAGTCTGCAAAACCTCCAAGACCGACAAGGGCAAGTTTAAGGTCGACCAGCTCCCTGATAATTTTTGGAGAGAGGTCGGTGAATTGCTGCAAAGGGAGGGCAATGTTGTCACCAACTGTCATGGAACTCCATAACGCACCGGACTGGTAGAGGATGCCTGTTTTTTGCAGGAGCTGTACCTGCTCATGGGAAGAACTCTTCCAGAAATCTTTACCGGAGTAATGAATGGTACCCACTGCAGGACGTTTGAGGCCTATCATATGCTTGAGCAGAGTGGATTTGCCGCACCCGGATTCTCCGATGATGGCAAAAACAGTCCCTTTTGTTATGGAAAAGGTCAAGTTCTGCTGCAGGATAAAATCACCATAAGCCATGGTCAGATCTTGAACATCGATAAGGGGCGGAGCGGGAGTCATGATAGCGATACTATACCCCAAGGATGTTAAACAGGAAAGTGAATGCCGCATCAGCCATGACAATAAAGACGATGGCTGTCACCACAGCAGAGGTGGTTGCCTGGCCGACGGAAGAGGCACTGCGTCCACATTGGAGTCCTTTGAGGCAACCGCAGAAAGCGACAAGATATCCGAACACTGCGGATTTGATGAGTCCTACTGAAAAATGATTGAGGGTGATGGCCTTGATAGTCTGTTCGTAATAAAGACTGGCACTGATGTCGAGGGTCAGGCAGCCGATGAAGAAACCACCTAGAATTCCGATGAAATCGGCCCAGAGGGCGAGCAGGGGCATCATCATTATCAGGGATGTCATCCTGGGAAGGACAAGGAAGTCTATGGGGTTTATTCCCATGGTCTTTAGAGCATCGATTTCTTCATTGACCTGCATGGTGCCGAGCTGGGCCGCGAAGGACGCACCGGTGCGACCGGCAAGGATGATAGCAGCCATCATGGCCCCCATCTCCCGGGTCATACCCAATCCAACCAGGTCGGCTATATAGATGTCAGCACCAAACATTTTTAACTGAACAGCACCGACAAAGGCCAGGATGACACCCACAAGGAAAGAAATCAGGGTCACAATGGGCAGGGACTGGGGGCCACAGTCATAAAGGAAATAGAAAAAATCGTTCTTGAGGAAACGGGCTCTGCCAAGGAAAAATCGACTGTATGCCAGGATGATTTCACCGGTGAAGGTCAACATTTCGTGCGATTCGCGAAAAAAACCAAGAGTGTGATTACCGATATCTGCAAGGAGCCCGAAGGGAGAAGTTTTTTTTGCAGCGGCCAGTTGATCGCTATTTGTTCTGGTCAGCTGGAGGAGCCTGCGAATACCGGGAGGGAGGCCTTGATCGTCAACTGTGATAGATTGAGATGCAGCCAGGTCGAGAATTCGAGAGAGCTCGACCAGTAATCTGCTGTCCCATTCATTGAGATTGTCCGTGTTGAAGCAGAGGGTTTTGACGGGAGAAGAGAAAAGAGGATGAATGTCAGGAATAGAACACTGCGGGGTATGAATAGTCCAGGAACCAAGAAAAATAAGACAGAGACGATCTTCGTCTCTATTGGTTTGCAGTGCACATTCTGTAGTCATGTTTACTATTCAACTCAGGGGTGGACAGACAGTAAGACTGTGGGGAACATCAGATCTAAGGTGGACAAATTTCCAGTTACGCAGTGGATGAAGAGTTGTCAGGACGTCTTGTCATAAGGTCATCCGTACCATATACTGTTCCCACTGCAGTTGTCTAGTCGATTTCGCTTTGTTTATAGGATGCTGGCTGGTTGTATTAGATTTCTGCTAAATGACGGTTGGATGCCTGATTGGAGCATAAGTGTTCTCTTGCCTTGTCATTGGTTTTTGAATGTCATTTTGTTGACCCAGCCCTGGCGAACAAAAGACAGGGAGATGTCTTTTCCTCTCCGATTCATGTGCATTGTTTCTCGATTCCAGTCCGTTACCTCTGGTATCTTTTTGTTATGAATGCAGAACTTTCTTTGAGAGTCCCTTATTCGGCTGTAACGTCATTTGACTGTTTGAGGCTGGGTGTTGGTAATATACTACTTGTACCGGTACAAAAATTTAATAAATTTCCTGCTAATCCAAGCAGTAATAAAATAAGACATACTTTCCCAATACAGCCTAAGCGTCTGATTTGCCCTTTCGGGTTTGCTCCACACTCGGGACAGACCTTGTCCGTTGTGCGTATCGGAGTGCCACAGTCGGTACATTTTATTATTCCCATATTTGTATCCTTTTTACAGGCAAGGATCCTGCTGGACTTGAATTGAATAATGACATCTTTTTGTGCAGCGATGAAGAGATCTTTTCTCAAAAAAGGCAAGTCGTTCATCCCATGCAAAAAGAGAATTATCTTGAACGGCGAACGCCCCGAACAGAGCCTTTTTTCTCTCTTACCCAGCGAAACTCTGATCCACCACAGAGAGGATAGTCTTCCCAATATCCGGATTCAGCCTTTTCGTTGTTTCTGATCCAGTGCCCTCTTTTAATCGTGATGGGGCAGTTTCCCTTTTTCATCTCCAGGACCTCTAATAAACTGAGGCACTCGTCACGAGTTGGTAAACGCCAATCACCGAATCCAGCGAGTTTTAATGTGGTTATATACTCATTGGCTTCGTTCCAGGTGGAGAAAACATGACTTTTTTTCATCTGCCACAGGAGACCTGAGGGAAGCTGGAGACATGTTCCATTGCCCATATCCGTCAGTAACATTTCTGTCCGGGAAACATTATTATCATCTGTTGCGGTGGATCGGGTACAGGAAGAGAGGGTAACAAGACAACCAACGCTTAGTATGCAAAGAATAGAGAAACCGTAGATTGTCGTTGGCCACATGTCTATTCCTCCTGAAACGTAATTTGATAACGTGTGGAGAACCAGAGCTTTTAAAATAAATGGGTTCGTTCTCTGGAGGTAATTCCACCGGCTTGCAGCCCTGATGGTTTGTTGCTCAGAGAGTATGACAGGCCTGATTGGTAATTATTCAGCATTCAATCGATTCCTCTCAACAGTTCTCTCTGGTTGATGGAGCAGTATGTAATTGAGGTTGCTCGCGGAGCAATTTGGCCTCGTAGAACAAAGCTCAACCCCTCACATGGGGACATAGGCATAGCCTTTGTTCTGATAGCCGATCATCGAGATATACCCATTTGTGACTACTGTAAGCTCAGGAAGAAAGTCCTGTGAGTCTATATCGAAAAGTTTGGCACTGAGACCGCACTGTTCAAGAGGTATTCCCAGCTTGACAAAGTGTTTCAACCAGTTCTCTATTTTTCCCTTTGTGGCAAGATCTTCTTCTTCGATATATTCATCTCCCTTTGTGACAAAAAAACTTGCTTGGCTGCGAAATCCTATGACGAATGTAGCCTTAAGACCTTTTTGGCTCATCTGCTCATAGATATCATTGATCCATATCAGTCGTTGTTCAATTTTGGCGGCAGAGTCATCCTTTACGTCAAAATATGCTTTCAGACCCGGAAGATTGTGGAGCGCCTCAAGGTCGTTCTGTTTGCTTGCCGAAGCGATCTGGGGAAGAACAAAAACAGCTAGAAGAAAAGTCAGTAGCGTATAGAGAGGACGAAGCATGCTGTGTCTCCTTTTGATAAGGTATCTTCTTCATTTCCTGGCAGAAATTTTTCGTGCCATTGAATAACGGCACGTTCCCAAGTCTCCTTAGCCGATTTTCGATATCCTGAAAAAGTTCCGCCGCTGCTTGCCTGGAAACGTTTCCGGCACAAAAAGATCAGGGTTCCGGTCTTTGTTTCTCATTTCTCCTGCCTGTCTTGGTCTCCATAAAAAAGTAAGCACTGACCAGGAGATGGCAACATGGGAGGACAATCCTGCCTTTTGTCTCGATGAATGGCCAAAAACGATCAGTAGCCGCTGGTCCGTCGCCTGGCTTATAAGAATGACTATTATTGACTGTTTGGTTTTTACCCTTATTGTGATAAATATAAACGAAGGGAAGGGCTAGAGATATGGAATATTCTAAAAACTCAAAATTTTTATTAGTCGGTACAATCGCCGCCTATCTTTTGATAGGTATTGAGATCATAGTAATGATCTCTCCCTTTGCGGTCTACTTTTATTCTGTTTATGGACCTGTTCTCCAGTTTTTTGCTTCTTCTGCTTATCTGAGTTGGACCACGGAATTTTTTCTTCCTCATATGGTCTTTATTTCTGATCCTGCTATCGTCGGGATTTCTTATTTCCAGATCTTACTCATTATTGGACTGCTCCTCTTTTTTTGGGCGGCCATCCCTCTTTATTACGGACGTTTTACCAAAAAGGGTGTGGTCCAGTTCAGCTTTTATTCTAAAATTCGCCATCCACAGTATCTTTTCCTCGCTATTTCCGGTTTTGGTCTTCTCCTTTATTGGCCACGATTCATTATCCTGATCATGTATGTGACGATGCTTTTCGTCTATTATCTTCTTGCCCGTAATGAAGAGTGGCGGATGAAACTAGAAGCTCCCGGGACGTATGAACGGTACATGAAAAACACCTCCATGTTTCTTCCAGGAGAGCCTGGAGGAAAGATTTACAACTTTCTCCTTGCTTGGATACGGCCCAAGTGGCTTGGTCTTTTAGCAACATATTGTTTGGCCCTGGTGTTGTCTGTATCTCTTGCCATGGGGATCAGAGAATATACCGTAGGGAAGCTTCAGACCATATCAACAGATGCCATAACTTTTCTTTCTGTATTTCCACGTCCTGATGCTGAGGTAAGGACTTTGTATCAAGTCATTCGCTCATCGGGGAAATATCAACAGGCTGGGGTTGAAGGGGAAGAAGCCAATCTGGCCTATATCTTTCCAGGGGATTTTTTTCTCACAGCCCTTGTTACGGACAAGGAAAGACATTTTTCGGATGATATTATTGAACGTTTTCCAGAGGTGCTGGAGTGGCAAAAACATAAGTTCAGTGGGGGGCTTGGAAAGTTTTTCAGGATTTTCCATAACTTTTTTATCACCTTAGGAAGCAAGAAAACAGATTATGACGTGGAACGATTTGTATTTGTCCGGGTAGAAAACGCCCAGGGTGTGTTATTGCCAGCGGATAACCTCTTTGACGTTGGGGCCAGGCGACGGCCTGTGTTGATCGTGGATGTGGATGCCTTTGATCATGAGGTTCTGGCAGTGGTCAGCACCTCTGGTGAGCACAAATGGGGCACTATGCCTATGCCTTCCTTTTAGTCTTCTGTGGTTTTCCTGATGCAGGTGGTTTTTTGGTGCAGGCAATTTGGGCTCGAATCAGGTTGGGGGATGGTATCTGGTGTCTGTCAGCTCATAATTGAGAGAGTTTTTTCTAAGCCGTTGTCAGGCACTAAGATGGTCAGACCAATGCTCGCAACAGCATAGCAATCCGTAACAAAATGGATGAACATGGCCATGGTATGGTGTGGCGTAAATGTTTAAGCGCAACGAGTTCAGCGGAGACTCCAAGAATTAGAAAAAAAACATGTATAGCCAGGTGCTAGCTCTGAAAACGGGGGAGTGAAAAGAACCGTTGACTCCCTGTTTTTAATCCCAGCGGAGTCAACGCTTGGCAGATCAGCACGGTAGAAGAAAAGGGCCAGTTCTGCAGTAAGAGTGAGCCCGCCGTGCTGGATTTTGCTCGTTTAACCTATTTTTTCTTTTTCTTTTTCTTGTCGTCCTTTTTTTTACAGGAAGACTTTGTACAGCATTCAGTTTTCTTGTCTTTTTTCTCTTTTTTCTTGTCGTCCTTTTTTTTCTTGTCTTTCTCTTTAGCCATTCTGCAGCTCCTTTTGTAATGGAGAATGGTCGACTATCTCTTGCTTGGCGAAAACGATTTTTTTCCCCTTAATAGCCAGTAATCGTTGAATAGTGTATTCTCTCCAAAAAGAGAAGGGCTTGTCAAGGACTATATAAAAAAAGGGACAACTACTTGGCTCAATTCAGCTGTGAGGCTCACGCAGGTGGTTGTTCCGGTTCGTGGAGACAACAGGGAAGTCAAAATCAGAAAACCTTCCTGGTGTGGCAAAAAATGATGCAACAGGATGATATTGTAAAGATAAGGCATGGCCACAAGGTGAGAGTGTCTAGGGGGGATAATAAAACAAGACCCAAGTCCGGCAAAGCAGAAAAAAAGGAGAGAAACCTGGCTTTGCTGTGCAACCAGCTGTTTTAGAGTGTATGGTAGACACCTTTTTGTGGAGACCTGTGAGCTGCTAGGTGCAGTTTAAAATGGAGAGATCTTGCTTCGAGCTTATTTAAAATATACATGAAAAAACAACTCACGACGTTGACCCTTTCCGGGCTGATGATCGGCCCCATTCTTGGTTCTGGGATCATTCTTCTGCCGCCGCTTGTGTATGGCCTCACCGGAAACCTTTCGGTGCCGGTGTGGTTTGCCATACTTGTGGTCGGTTTTGCTTTTGCGTTAGTTCTGGGCAATTTGAGTATAAAGTTTCCAGGCGATGAAGGGGTGACAAACGCGGTTGAGGCGGCGTTTAATGTCAAATTCAAATATCTCACCTCCTCTTATCTCATCAGCGCCGTTTTATTTGGGCCGGTGGCGGTTTATCTGGTTGGTGCCCGGTTTATACAACCGCTGTTGGGACTGGATGTCACCACTATCTCTTTTCTGATGATAGGTTTTGTCTGCTTTGCCCTGCTCCGACCTATTCACTTCCTGGGTACTGTTTCCCTGGCGGTAACCACGATCATTGCCATTATTTTAACTCTTGGAAGTGGTGCAGTTCTGCTTGGACATGAAACTTCATTTTCCTTAGAGTCACCCTTTGATCTGGCTGTAATATCAAGGGCCTTACTCTTGGCTTTTTGGTCCATCGTTGGCTGGGAAGTGGTGGGCAACTACTCCAAAGAGGTCCAGGACCCTGCGACTATGATCCCCAGGGCGGTGAAAATTAGTGCAGTAGTTATCTCTATGATTTATCTGCTGGTGATCTCTGCAATCCAGTTCACGCATCTTCAAGACGAGAATGCCATCACAGCACTTATTTACCCTCTTTTTGGGAAGAGCAGTGCTCTTGTTATGGGTATTCTTGCGCTGATGCTTTGTATCAGTACAGTACTTCTTTTTGTAGGCGGAGTTGCAAGACTCATTGCAGGAATAAGCTCTGGACAGAACAATCTTTTAAACCTCCTCAATAAAAGGCTTCACAATGGAGCACCTCTTGGAGCTGTATTGTTCTTATGCTCTGTCAATATCTTCGTACTCTTCCTGGTGCACTTTGAAATCTTTACCATTGAAGACCTGGTAGCTTTGGCCGATGGATTTTTTATAGCTAACGCCACAATTGCTTTAATGGCAGCATATAAACTTGCAAGCAATAAAACAATTCGCTACACAGCATTAACCCTTGCCATTTCATTTGGATGTATCTTGTTGACATCCCACTGGATTGTTCTTGGAATTATTGCAATCCTGGCCTTGAAGGTCTTACGCTGATTGAATTCGTTATTTGTTATCATCGGATTTCTTAAAAATTATTTTATAGATTGTAACAACTGCTACAATCTATATATTGATGGTTCAGGAATATGACAGGATATTCGGCAATCATTTTTTACTATGGAGAAGACAATGAAACCTCAGGTTATCGGAATTTCTGGGAGTCCTATAAAAAACTCAAACACAGACAGACTTGTCCAGGCAGTTCTGGAAAATACAGGCCTTGAAACAGAGTTTATCAAGTTGTCTAAACACAAGGTCCAACCGTGTATCGCCTGCCTGGGTTGTACCAAAGACAATATCTGTAAAGTTAAGGACGACTTCCAGGAGATAGCTGAGAAAGTGAAACATGCTGGTGCGATTGTGGTTGGTGGATATCCACCCTATGGTACCATTGATGGTTTTACCAAGGCTTTTCTTGAAAGACTCTTTTCTCTTCGACATCAGAACGGCTATAACCGTGGAAAACTGGCAGTGACGGTAGTCACCGGCATTGGCCGGGGAGCTCCTGGAGTGGATGAGGCGAGCAATCAACTCAACATGGCACTGACTTTGGAAGGAATGGAAGTGCTGGGCCAGCTTAAGGTGGTTGGCAACACGGAATGTTTGGTCTGTGGTTTTGGCCAGACCTGTCCTATGAGTTCTTTGCCATGGGTCTTTGGGGACGACACTGAAGTTACCCCTGAAAAATTTTGCAAGGTAGAAGACCAAAAAGACACATGGCGGCAGGCCGAAAATCTTGGCAGGGAAATAGCTGAAAGGTTGAAAACAGTCAGCCTGATGTAACAGTAGCACGTTGCTATGTCGTGATTCTAGAAAAAATTAGAGCACAGACAAGCTAACCGACAAAAGGAGAACCTCATGCAGACGACCCTTGCATTCGATGTATATGGAACCCTGATCGATACCAATGGTGTCGTTGCAGCATTGCAAAAGCTTGTACATGATGATGCAGAGAAGTTCTCTCAAACTTGGCGTGACAAGCAGTTGGAATACTCTTTTCGGCGTGGGCTTATGCAGAATTACGAGAACTTTGCTGTGTGTACAAGCCAAGCACTTGCTTATACCTGTGCCTTTCACAAAGTATCACTCACTGACAGGCAGAAGGCTGAGCTGATGGACATTTACCGGGTGCTCCCGGCATTTAGTGACGTTAAAACGGGGTTAGCCCGGTTGAAGACAGCCGGATTTCGCCTTTATGCCTTTTCAAATGGCAAGGCAGATGCTCTTGAGATGTTGTTGAATAATGCGGGCATCAGAGATTTGTTTCTGGGTGTTGTGAGCGTCGACGACATTAAGACCTTCAAGCCATCCCCGGCAACATATGGTCATTTTTTACAACAGAGCAGGGCAGTTGGCGCTAGTGCATGGCTGGTTTCGAGTAATCCTTTTGATGTTATAGGGGCAATTTCGGCCGGAATGAAAGCCGCCTGGGTTCGCCGTTCTCCGGAGAAAATATTTGACCCTTGGGGGATAGATCCAACCATTACTGTGAGTAGTCTGGTGGAGCTTGCCGACAGGATAAAGTTGAGTTGAGCAGCTTGTCTGCTCAAACCGATAAACGAACCTGAGAGACATCGGGACTTATGCCCCTGCGGTGTGACAATTGCCATTGAACCCAAAATAGGGCTATGCGAAACTTGGCGGGTCGGCTGTTGTGGCTCATGTTAGTCCAAAATTTGTTTACTCCAAAAGGAGGATAACATGGTAGAGATCAGCAAAGATGTTCTTGAAACAGTAAATAAAGCCGGTCAGATAGGGTACTCTTGGGACTGCGAATAAACAGGGACAGCCTCTATATCGCTTGTTTCGGTAGTCCCCAACTATCGGAAGATGGGACCATTGTGATGGGGTTGGGAAGCAACTGGGCATTGCAAAATTTAGAGGAAAATCCTCAGGCAGGCTTTTTCTGTGTTGCTGTAAGTCCGGTTACTTTCGTAACCCCTGGTTACCGGCTTTATTTTAAAGCTTGGGAGATTCAAAAAGAAGGCCCAATTATCGATGGGGTAACAAAGGCCATAGCTGATGCTAAGGGAACTGATGCCGCAAAAATGATTGCCGCCGGAGTGGTCTTTGATGTTACAGGAATGAGACCTCTGGTGGCTATGGGCTAGCACCTTCAGGTGGAAAACTATAGAAGTCTTTCCGAAATCTCACAAGATCGCTCAGTAAGTCAAGTAGTGGCGTATACCATATCTTGTATGCAGCACTTCCTTGTTCGATGTGAATGACATTAAAAAGGTATTAATGAGGAGAAAATGAGATGGATTGCAAATTTGTAAAAAGAAGTTTTTTCCAAAGGGTATTTGGGGTTTCGGAGACTAAAAAACCTACAGTTGCAAATTGCTGGGAATATGAAGATGGGAAACTTGTCATTAATCTTCATGAAGCCTCTGAACTAAGAACCCCAGGTGGCGCAATACGGTTTGAGGGGGGAAATCTTCCGGTACGAGTTCTCGTTGTATGTGGTGAAGGTGGAGAATATCGTGCGTATCGCAATCAGTGTACACATTTTGGGCATCGTCGATTAGATCCTGTACCAGGGACAAATACAGTACAGTGTTGCAGCATCAATAAGTCAACTTTCGATTCTAGTGGCAACACAATCTTCGGGCCTGCCCCTCACTCGATTCATTGTTATCCAGTAGAAAAGGATCAGGAAAAGCTTATCGTTCTGATTTCAGAATGACAACAACATGATCATTTTCGGGCAAAGCTGAGTGAAGTGCTTAGATAGCGAGTTATACAAATTTAACGGCATTATGGATCATATCGTGAGAAACGCAACAGATTCAAGGGGGCATGTCGTATTAAAACATCAAATTGCATGCTTGTTCAAGGAAGCAATAAGCTTTGGAGCAACCTCTTCCGCCATTGTATCGTCCAAAGAGATTCAGTCTAAAGATAGTTTGGCAGCATTATGTAACGGAGAATATACTTGTCCGAATTATGGTCTTGCAGCGGGTTGTCCACCCAATGTGGAAGGGCCTGACGAATTTAGAAAGTGGCAGGCACAAAGCAACTATTCCATTACTGTGAAAATAGAGCTACCAACATCAGTTATGTTTTCCGCTGAGCGAAAGGGTGTGATGCAGCTGCTTCATCAAATTGTAGCCGCAGTAGAGCAAAAAGCCATTGAAGCAGGTTTTAAAAATGCAAAAGGATTTGCTGGTGGATCTTGTAAAGAACTGTTTTGTGAGGATCAAGAAAAATGTTGCGTTTTAGCAGAGAATAAACCCTGCCGCCACATAGAGTCAGCCCGCCCATCAATGTCAGGTTTTGGTGTTGATGTCATCGCATTGATGAAGGCTTCAGGATGGTCAGCACCGATAGCGGAAAAATCAATGTTATCTGATAAAGATGCCACAAGCTGGGTGGCAGGCCTAATCATGCTTGCCTGAAATTGATCATATTATTCCCAGGGAAGCCAAGGCAACCCCTCTCGCAGTCCCTGACGCATACGATCAGCGGAATCTCGTTGGTAGCCATAAACTCTCACCCCGAAGATATGTAACATGAGGCTGACTGCTCGTTGCCTGCTCACTGTATGATCGAACTCTTTTTCCAAATAGCTTCGAAATAGTGCTTCTACCTCATTCAGCTTGGCGGAGGCAACTTCATGGAGATCGTTTCCCTCTGCAGCTAACTCAAGCCGGGTTTTGATGAGGAAGCAACTGCAATAATTTTCCCTGGTTGATTCCTGTATAACCGCATCGAGAAGCCTGCAAAGACCTTCACCGACACTTGCTGCCGTATCCAGTGTGTGGCGTATTTGGGCGATGGATTTTTGGGCATAACTCTCCAATGCTTCCCGGAACAAACCTTCTTTATTGCCAAAGGCAAGATAGATTGAGCCGGGCTTAAGGCCAGTGGTTTTGACTACTTGCTGCATTGATGAGGCGCTAAAGCCATTTTGCCAGAAAAGTCCGATCGATTTATCAATAACGTCGTTTCTATCAAATTGGGCTCTTGCCATAGGGTTGCCTCGTTTATCTGTGATGAGATTCTGAGCATTACAAATAACACTATACACTATTAACTTGAATAATCATTCAAGAAGACATTGACAAGCACTCCTTTGGGATTTAACTTGAATGAACATTCAAGATGGTCTTGTTTGGAGGAACGAAGCAATACAACTGACGTTTAATCAAAATGGGAGGAGAATGTTATGTCCCTTAAAGAGCAGTTATCTGCTTTAAAAGCAGATAATATCGCCAAATTTCCAGAGGAAATTGGAACTATTCTGCTGAATGACGCGAAAATATTGAGCGAGTCTGACCTCGTCGAGGGTGCGCCAAAGGTCGGTGAAAAATTAAAAGATTTCACCTTGCCAAATCATCTCGGGGAGGCCAGGAGCCTTGCTTCGTTACGAAAAAACGGGCCTGTCGTCGTGACATTTTACCGGGGCGGGTGGTGCCCGTATTGCAGTCTGGAGCTGCATGCCTACCAAGAGGTCTTGCAGGATATAAATGCCACGGGGGCAACGCTTGTTGCAATCACCCCTGAGCTTCCTGATGCGTCGCTAACGACTTCTGAAAGACATAATCTGGAATTTGAAGTGCTCACAGATCTCAACTCCAATTATGCTCGGGAGCTAGGCATTGTCTTTACCCTGCCTGAAGAGTTGCGGCCAATTTATGAAAGCTTTGGAATAGAGATTGAGAAACATAATGGAAAAGGGCAATTCGACCTGCCTCTTGCTGCAACCTTCGTTGTCGACGTCGACGGTACCATCACCTCTGCTTTTGTTGATACGGATTATACGTTGCGTGCAGAGCCGGCGGATGTTGTAAAAGAACTCGAGGCTCTCATGAAGTGAAAGGTCTTTCTCTGACTACCAATCGGTATAAATTATGTCAAACGTATCGCTCGGTATGAAATTAATAGCAACAATTTACAGGAAAAGAGCAGAATCATGAGTAGTTCTATCGAAAACAAAGTCGCTTTGGGTACTGGCGCAAATCGTGGGTTTGGCAAAGCTATTGTGGAATCGTTTCTAAGTCAGGGAGCCAAAAAAGTATATTTGGCGGTTCGTAATCCAGAAGCCACCAAAGCGTTGGAAAAACAATTTGGTGATAAAGTCGTTAGTTACAGTCCAGGCTTACAAGTGTTCACTCAGGACCAATTGTTACCGGTATGGCTGATCAAGCAGGCTTTGAAGAAGGTTTTTCACCCTCAATTGTTTCAGAGGGTATTGTGAGTGCGTTGGAAGCAGGCGACTTCCACATGTTCCCAGATGATATGGCAACGCAATTCGAAGCGGCCTACCAGAGCTTTTCGGATAATATTGTGAAGGCTGATTTCTCCGAGTAATGAGTGGTTACGGTAACGCACTGATTTTTTTTGATTACCACCATGACGTGGTCCTGATCACGGCCCACTTCTCCCGGGAGTAGGCCTGTAAGTATAATTGATAACCGAAACAATGAGGTTTTAGCATGGCAGATACAATTAAGCTGGACATCATCTCAGATGTTGTTTGTCCCTGGTGTATCATTGGATACAAACGTTTATTAGCAGCCATTTCCGAACTAGGCATACAAGACAAGGTTGAAATTGAATGGCAACCATTTGAACTCAACCCCGATATTCCCGCAGAAGGTGAAGAGGTATCTGTTCATATTGCCAGGAAGTATGGTATGACTCCGGACGAAAGTAGCCGCACCCTGGCTCATATGACGAATCTTGGCGCAGAGCTTGGATTTAAGTTTGACTATTTTGATGGGATGAAAATGGTCAATACGCGAGATGTACACATATTGCTCGATTACGCAAAAGAGTTTGGGAAACAGACCGAGCTGCAACTGCGTCTCTTTGAAGCGTTTTTTAGTGAGCGAAAAGATGTCTCTGATCGACAGATTCTAACCCAAGAGTTACAAAGGGTTGGCTTAACGGTTGCTGAAGCGCTCGCTAGATTGGATGATATTGACACTCGCAATCGAGTTCAAGCTCAAGAAGCATATTGGCATAGCTTAGGCGTGTCATCTGTACCGACGATGGTCTTTAACCGCGCAAGTTCGCTTACAGGTGCGCAGCCAGTTGACGTTTACAAACAAGTATTAGCTGAGTTGGTTGAACAGTAACGACAATAAATGGAAGACAGCTAATTATCCTGTGAGCGCCATTTTTCTTGAAGATACATTGGGTTGCGGATACAGTAGAAGCCAGTTCGAACAGCTTGGGCGCCAAAATCCGAATATCGGTCTTCAGCTTATAAGAAACCAGAGTGAGAGAATCTCATGGCTCATCAGCCGGGTAGGGAGTCTGGCGGTGACGAATGTCGAAGAGCGACTCTACAGTGTCCTGTACAATGTTGCTCAAGAGCATGGTTCCCGTGTCCCACGGGGAATGGTGATCCAATTCCCGCTGACCCCTGAAGACCTGAGCTTTTTGACAGGAGCACACCGAGTCAGTATTACCAGGGCAATGAAAGCTCTCCGCAGTGCCGGGAAAATCATTCATGAGGAGAATAAACTTATTCTACCAGCTTTGAGTTAGCAGTATTTTCTTTCCAGCCGCCTTTTTGTTGCCCATTCGTGTAGACATGAGGCAGTAGGCGGAAACGTAGAGATTAAACATTCCAACGGGTTCCTGAAGAACGAAGATGAAAAGTTCATAGTCATTGGACGAGAAGAATATCTTTTTTTCGCCTGCCCCGATTCGTAATGCGATAGCGGCCGCCTGGGTATTCTTGGCGTAGCAGTATGAACCTATATTTCTCTACCGAATATTTACAACAAAGATTCACAACAAAGGTCAAAGGGAGACTTGACCCCTGTTTTTGCCTTTATTTTTTGCTTCCTGATGGAAGAAAAATCGAGGGTGGAGCTACTATCGTCGGTAAGCACTTATAGCGCGGGGATTCCGAAGGGGCCTGTTGCTGTTCTGTACCTTAAATTCTTTCCAAGAATTCATGAACTTGAAAAACACACTCAATTGTCAATGGCAAATTTGATCTTAATTGGCACTGGAATTTTCTTAATCTTTATTTCAATGAAACGAGGTAAAAGTAAAAAGTGATAGGGCCGTAATTAAAGGGATTTTCAGCTATTGTTCTTTGAAATCGGATTTAATAATTTTATTGGGTCTCAATTGCTAATTGTTTTTTTTAATCCAGGCAATGAGCGGTAGTAAATTCATTCCGACGGGAGCAGGAATCTTCAAATCATGCGTATGCTTGAGTGTTCTGTCTGTGTAATAATAGGTAAGATGCAGGCCATAGAAGGGTTTGTTTATGGCTGCTATTTTGCTTAAGCCCGAAAGGGGGAAATCCCAATTATGGAAATAACCATTTACATAGGCGTACTTGCCGCCAATCAATACTTGTCTATCCCCTTTCAGATTCTGACGCTGATAATACCAGGGGAAAAAACGTGATGCGCCGAAAACAATGAGTACAGTTGAACCCATTATCAGTAAAAAACCTGACATTTCATCACCGTCTAAAAAAAGCATAAATGGTATGGAAATAAGCCCAAAAAGAATAGCGATCAACCACATGATGGCCTTATTTTTTTCACAGTTTTCTGTTGTTTGGTTTGCAACATAATCTTGGAGTGTTTTGTCATCCAATTCCCAGCGGGCAAGCAACATATCGCCGCTCAATAGTTTGTCCATTTTCCTAGCCCTGCTCAGAAAAATAAATGCGACAAGACAAGAGGCTAAAGATAAAAAAATAGAGACAAACGCCATTCCCCAAAACCCACTGAATGGGTTGCCATCGAGAAAAGGAAACACCGTCAGCAAAGTAAAAATGACCGTGAAAATCCAACAGATGTTGGAGATAAAAGTTTGACTATTTCTTAATTTTGCTGGTTCTTTCATAAGTGAGGAATCTGTCTTCTCAAACAATACTCAAGGAATATTATTTCTGCTGTGGTCAGGATAAGATAAAAAACTGGCCATATTTTATTTAACAACATAGAATCACCCAGAATCCATAAATTTGTCAACAGGAAAGTAGGACTTTAACTTCTTAATTTCGTGACATTTAACTAGTCTTGTCTGGGAGTGCCAATTTCTAGAGAGAGGTTTCAGTTGCTGAAACGGACACACTGGCAACCGATTGCACTTCCTGCATTTAAAGCGCCCCTATCGAAGTTTCCTTCAACGTGCTCAAGTCGCAGCGAAATGATTAGATCAGATCAGATCAGCATTTATAAACCTGAACCACACTGGAATGAGTAAAAATTACTTCTAAAAAAAGATGGCAAAGACCAGAAAATGAACGCATCTTCAAATTCACGGCAAGACTGTTGGGAGAATTTGAGTTCCGTTTGTGAGCCGAGAAGTGACCTTATATGAGCATAGATTTCAAAAACCATTCATCGAAAGTATAATTGTAGCAAGGAGATTTTTATGTCTGAAAAGTATAGGTTTCTTCCGATTCAAGTGTTGGGAATATTTTTTTCTTTTTTTTTTCACTTCATTTTGCAGCGCTGATGAAATTCAGGGACAAAAGCAGATGGTGGTTATTGATGATACCTTTCAATTTATACCAGGAACTTGGGCAACATATACGGTGCATGATAAACAGAAAAATGAAGAGTACGAGATGACATTTTCGGTCATGGAAGATGGAAACATGTCTGATGGAGCGTGTTCCTGGATGGAAGTTGTAGTCAAGATGAAACAAACGCCGACAGTTGTGACTCGATTCCTGGCCAGAAAAACTAAGCAGGGCCCTGGTGAGGTTTTAGAGGCGATTGTTCAGATGGAAGGTTATACGCCTTTCACCGTACCCCACAACTTTTTGACAGGTGAGGATGCTGAAGTTGGGCAGACGCTAACTTATCATTTAGCCAAAAAAGTACGGAAAAAAAGTGTCAATTTTCAAAATCGAAAGATCAGTTTATGGCTGGTAGAGGCTATAAGTGACGATCAACAGGCGATACAAGCCTGGGTTTCTGAAGAATTGCCGCCCATGGGGATTTTCAAAATTGACACTTCCGAGGTCGGGATGTACCTGGATGATTGGGGTACAGGTGCTCAAAGTGAGGTGACGGGGACCCCGATGAATTTTTATTTATGGATAACCTCCCAGATAAGTAAGGCTCTCATTGATGAGGAGAAGAAGTGATTTGTATGATGCGGAATAGTCTATAATTCAGTGGCACTGCTAAGTTTTTGATTATTGTACTGAATTTCAAATGGTTATTGATAACGAAAAAGGACATGGAATTGAAAACAATACTGTCGACATGCAATAGCTGCCTGATGCTTTTGCTGCTCATTTTTGTCATGAAGCCCGGTACTTCTCTGGCCTGGACGCCTGGATTGGAGGAAGCAGCCAAGTCGGTCGCCAGCAATGAAGCCAGCGAGGAGTTGGAGTGGTTTGTCTATAACCATAATAAAGAGATCAACGCCATGGCCCTGGAAAACCCAAAATTCGAGAAAGCGGTATACCAGAAATGCCAGAACAAGTTTTTCAAAATGCATGTGTCAAACGTCGAGGAGGCAGCTCGGAAAGCTGGTATGAAGGCCAGGATAACGCCGCCGAATAAAATTGATCCCCAGACTGGCGAGTATATCTTCAATCCCGGCACAGACACGGATGTCGACGTTGTACCTCTTGACGAGGGCGGTACACTGGATCTGAAAAAAATCAAAGAGGCCGAAAAAAACTTCCAGGAGATGGTGCGGGCCAAGTCGGAAAAAGCCGGTTACAAACCACCTGAAGGGAAAATCGACACCGACACCGATTTTCTAGCCAACCCTGATTATACATCAGACGCCGATTTTGCCGCAATCTCCAAGCATATCAATGAGAATGGTGGTACGGCATACAGCACCCGCGAGGCCGCCAAGACACAGCTCAAGATGATTGCCAACAAGCCGGTGACGCTTGATGAAGCGACATCTTTTTCCAGCACTATGAAGGATTTAGCGACGTCGAAATTTAATAAAGCCGACGACCTGCTCGACGAGGCCAATGTTGTCAGGAAATTCAATCCGGCGAGGGCCAGGGAATTGGAGCTGCAAGCTCAACTCTATGAATCCCAGGGCTCCAAATATGTCGAACGGTTGCAACAGGTTAACAATAACCTCAGAGAGCAGAATGGTCTCCCTCCTGCTGCCCGTGACATAACGGGGCTGGATGAAGCGGTCGACACGATCAATGTCGCCAGGCGGGGTGCCGCGACGAAAACCGAGGCCGCCATCGTCAAGGGTCTCAGAAAGCAGGGCCTGCAGAAAGCGACCGAGGACCTGATTAATTCCCTCGGTGATATAGCGAAGGCAGATCCTTCAAAAGCCTCAAAGATCGCCAAGGCTATTGCCAAGGAGCTCAGCACGCTGCCTCCGGCAAGACAGGGAAGCATGATACAGCAGCTGGAGAACACGTTCGGAGCGCGGGCAGCGAAAGATATCGTGCAGGAAACGAGGGCGCTGAACCAGGCTGCCAAGACCTCTTCCCTGGCGAAAGCCGGCGGAGCCGCAGCAGATGCAGAGAAAGCGTCGAAGTGGGCAAGAACCAAGGAGGCGATGGGGAGCAAGGAGCTGACAAAATTCAAGGTGGTCATGGTTGCGGGATCGGCCATACTCATGGCCAAGACAGGATACGACATCAGCATTAATAACGTCAAGCCGACCGATACCGACTGGGATTGGATTCGAAATATGACTGCGAACTCGCTGTGGTACGGCAGTGGTATTGGGACTGCTTTTGAGCAGGCGGAAGCGGAAGAGCTTGAACGTTACGCCAAAGAGCATGCAGCCGGCCAGGATCCAACATTGAGGAAGCATGTCACTTTGACCCTTCTGAAAACTGGTACGTACATGGGCCGAGACGCTATAGTGGGAATGTTGTATCTGCCTGACGCTATAGCTGAGGCGCTCAGCTGGAGTTGGGGGGAGGTGACCGGGACCAACAAGCTGAATGCCTATACCGAAGCTCAGAACGAGATTGCCGCCGTCATGCAGAAAATGGTTCTCGAGAGAAAGGAGTTTGAGAAGGCATTCGCCCTGGTTGCCAAAATGGGGGTTCACCCCGAAGATGCCGGGCCATTTCTAAACTGTATGTGCCAGGAGTGCGGGGGCTCACTTGGAGGCTATTTTGCACCGGGTGTCAAAGGAGAATATGGTTCCGGACCTTGCATGTGCAAAGGGCCGCTGACCATTTGGAACACACCGATCCCCTCGAGCTCGGAGAGGGAGCTCGAGTGTTATAATTCCATTACCGCAGGGAACTATGCCAAAGACCAGGCGATATTCGACAAGTGGCGCAAGCAGGCCAGGGATGAGAATGCCCAGAGCGTGGTCGAAGAACTGGCTGCAGTGCATGAACTGGCGAAGGATGAAAGCACACTGTCTGAAGCCGCCGATCTTTTCAATCGAATCCAGGATTTGTTGTATCCGAAAGATAAACAGGCAATAAGAGATAAGATAGAACCGAAGCTCGCTGCCCGCGCACATCTCGAGATGGAACAAGGGGAGTTGGACAAGGCGATAGCGACAAGCACGGTGGCGAACAAAGTTGCCGGCGACAGCCAGAACAGGAAGCATCCATTGAATCAACTTGAAAGTTGGAAAAAACAATGGTCAGCGGCCAAAGAGAAAACATTTCCAGAGATTTATGACTACCTTGACAAGGGACGGATGATCAAGGTGGAGAACAAACTCAGATTACTTCACAAATACATGGTGACTCCGGAAGGCAACAGTATTTTGCCTCCATCATATAAGGACCCTGAATATCTGGCTTTGCTGGATGCTTACCAGAAGAAGAAGCGGGAATATGAGCTGGTCATAAGCAATACCTGGAAAGACTCTGAGCGGCTGGTCCGGGAAAGAGATCCTCGATCATCTGTAAAACTGATTACCGGGACGCTTAACAATTGGGAACATCCGGCATCAACTGCCACAAGCTTGCAGAATGAAATTAAAAACAGGTTGGCACTATTTGTCCAAAGTGCTGAGGCCCAGGCAACCATGGGTGATAAATATCTTGCATCCGGGGATCTTGCAGCTGCCCTCAATGAGTATGGACAGAGCGTCAATATACAAAAAGACGCAGCGGTGCAGCAAAAGCTCGATTCACTTCTTGGTCGTAAGGAGAAAGGAAGGGAGTATAGGAAAGCAGGTGACGACTATCGCCAGGAAAAAGATATTGCCAATGCCATCGAGAGCTATAAATCCAGTATTTCCCAATGGCCGGACTCGTACCTGAGCAGTGCCATCGCCCAGCTCGAAAAACAGCTTGCCGAGCAGCGTGACATCCCGAAGAAAGAGGCAGTCGCCCAAACAAAAAAAGTGCAACCTGCAGCAGCGACCAAGCCGGGCGGTTCGGTCATGTCGGCAGGAACGCTTACAGGGGTGGCAAAATCAGGCGATACATCGGCCTCTCCGAAGGTCATTGCAGCCGCTGGTGTCAATGGGAATACGCTTGAATTGATCACTGTCCAGCTTGATCCGGGACTCTCAAAATTGATCAAGTTACATATCACAGAAGCTTCGGAGTTAACAGCAAAGGGAAGGTCGGACAGCGCCAGGATCGGCGAAGTGGAGTTTTACGCAAAAGGGCAGAAAACAGCACCCTCCAAGGTAACGGCCACTTCCGTTTTTAGCGGTGGGTATTCGATAGAGCAGGTCATGGATGGCAACAGGCAGTATGGATATATAGCCGTCAAGGCGATAGGATGGGCATCTACCCAAAAGAGCGGAGGAGATGACTGGTTAACCTTCGATTTTGCCGAACCGGTGGATATCTCCAAGGTCGTCATTACCACGGCACCAACAAGACCATATCGATTGCATTCTTTTTCTGTCATGAAGTATGGGGAGCAGGATAGCGAACAGAGAGCCGGTGCAATCGACGGGACAAAAAACAATCTAGAGCAAAGCAAACAAGCCCAGGAAGAAGAATTTAACCGTCTGATTTCAGAAGGATATCAGCAAGAGCAACAAGGTCAACTGAGCAAGGCGATTGATGTTTACAAGAGAGCATTGACAATACATGCGGATGGCAAGGTTACTAGCCATGTTCATGACCTTGAACAACGCATTGAGCTGGAGAGGGAAAAAGAGAAGCAGTTCTCTTTTTTGATCAAAGATGGATACGCAAAAGAAAAAGCTGGTGATTTAAGAAGCGCTATTGATCAATATCGAGAGGCTGTTCAAATCAAATCCGATGTTAAAGTAGAGAGCCATATTCATGATATGGAGACGAAGTATAAAGATTATAACAGATCTCAAGAGATGGCAAAGGGACAGCAGCGCCAGGAACAGCAAAAAATCGTTGAACAGACTCCTGTGCAACCTGGCAGCAATACTCAAACCAAAAAGGTCACGCAGGAAAATTCTACTCCATGGAGTGGGACCTACCATTCTAAAGAGTCTTTTGCTGGTGGTCACACCGTCCAAGATGTAACCCTGCATTTAACCCAGAAGGGAGAACAGTTGTCAGGGCAGATAACCCTTAAGCTTTTCACTCAGGGGAATCCTTATTCCAATGATACTTCGTCGGTAAATGGTTCTTGCCATGGAAGGACAGGGACAGTAGTTGTTAATGGAGAATCAATGAAGCTCAATCTTTCGCCAGACGGTAACAGTCTGACCGATACAGATGGACTATCTCTAAAACGTGTCAAATAGGTATGAAGATGAATTTTGAAAATTTATAAAGGAGGTTTCTTTGAGGAGTGTTCTCCTCAAAGGAGATCAATATGACACAAACATTGAAAAGGCAGGTATGGGTATGAGCATTAATACAGTAGGGTTGAAAGTATTCTGTTTTTTATGCTTCACCTTGGCAGCCTTTCCAGCATTGTCTCAAACCCTGTATCCTTGGGAACAGGATGATGCTGAGGAAAATAAGCAGACAATTCCCCAGGCTCGGAAAACAATAGAAACAGGACACCCATCTAGTGAAAAAAAATTATCTAATACACATAGACTGGGTCCGTTTCAAATCCGTACCACTGATAGTTGGATGGCGATTCCTTTGTCCCTTGAGGAAGAGGTAGGTGGCAAGGGTATTATCAATCCGAGAACAGATGGGACCACTGTCGCTATTATTGAAGAGACGGATGACCCATTTAGTTATTCAAATGATAAGCAGCGAATAAAATATGAAAAAACGCTTATGAATAGTATTGCTCAAAACGCTCCTGATGCGATAAGTTACATGAAAATAATGGGAAACAAAACAGTCATTATTCGTTCTTTTATAGAAGATGAAGGTACATTCTTTTATGTACTTCCCTATGATGGCACTTCTTGTTATGCATTGTTTGTTACATATGAACAACGAGTCAATAACCTCTCCTCTGAGGAAAAAGCAATCCTGTCTACTCTGGAAGTCGCTGATTAAGAGGTCTTCCAATACTAGTAAGATACCACGGTCAGGTGCTCTTTTTGAGCTTCGGTAGATAAAAGCCTTTGGATTTTACCTCAATCCGCATTTCGATGAGGAAAGATATCTCTTGGCAGTCCTCAGCTTGGAAGTATACCCCATAGGTTAAAACTATCCCTGAACATCTTCAGGGGAAGAACCATAGATATCTTTACTTTAACCTCAGTCAAAATCCAATCGAGGTGTTCTTACTTTTTTCATCGTCTTCAGATGAGTCAAGCAAAGTTCTGACCATTTCAATATGCGTAGTGGTCTGGATATGTTTTTCTCTACCCCATATTCACAAAAAAAGGTCAAAGGGAGACTTGACCCCTATTTTGGACCCCTATTTTGCCTCAATGAGAATTTTAATTTTCATAAGGGCAAAAAAATCAGATCATCGGACATGGTATGCATCATGTAAGGAAACGTACGAGTAAATCATGAGGCCTAGGCTACCTCGAAATCTTCGACCCGGAATAACGAGACACTATGAGTAGAAAAGACAAACGACGCCGCTATAGACTGACACTTGAGTATGATGGTACCAATTTCAGCGGTTGGCAGAAACAAGTGGATGCCCGGACTGTGCAGGGGGATGTGCTGAAGGGTGCTGTACGTGTTTTTGGTGAAGTCCCGATGGATCTTCAAGGCTGTGGTCGAACCGATTCAGGAGTTCATGCTCTTGAGTATGTGGCCCATCTTGAGGTTGCAGGTGATATGGGTCCGCATGAAGTTGCAAGACAGCTCAATGAGACCCTGCCGAAAGATATCGCTGTAAAATCCGTAGAGGCGGCGGACTTACGTTTTCATGCACGTCATAACTGTATAGCAAGAAGCTATGTATACCAGCTCCGCACAGAAAAATCGGCCTTTGGTAAACGTTATGACTGGTGGGTACAAGCGGAGTTGGATCTGCCTGCTATGCAGCATGCCGGATCGCTGATGACAGGCATGCATGATTTTGCCGCTTTTGCCGAAAAAAAGGAACTGAAAAAATCAACCAAGGTATTGATTCATAAAATTGAGGTTTTTACAGAGAAGGAAATTCTCAAGATCCGGGTTGTCGGGTCTCATTTTCTCTGGCATATGGTTCGACGGATGGTTGGGATTATGGTCGAGGTAGGCTGTCACCGCCTAACGGAGGAAAGTATTCGAAATTTGCTCGAAGGGCATTCTGATGTTTTACCATCTTATCATACTGCACCGGGCGCCGGCTTGTTTTTCGAGAAAGCCTTCTATGACAGTGAGCGACTGGCTGATTTTTTGAAAAGGTAATTTTTAACTCCAGATAGCTTCAAGAAAATCATCGTTTGTGTGATTGTCTTGAAGCTATCTGACGTGATTAAAGATTGTTCCTGCAAAATTGGCTGGGCCAGCCGCCCAAAAATGACAGGTAGAGTCGAAACTCACATCAAAATTATGCATCTGCTTCATCTAGGAGCCTGTCGGATTTAGAGAATCGTAGCGAAAATTAGAGAAATCGAGACCAGATTTTCATGGATTTGAGGCGAATAGCAGGCCTATTTAACGAAAATCTATGGAAATATGGGCCGATTT
>Ga0180007_10000380_pt1 | contig 77981 bp, 90 predicted proteins | sample MM_PC_MetaG_FD_121122 | JGI IMG/M metagenome (GOLD analysis project Ga0180007, IMG submission 121122) | Groundwater microbial communities from the Aspo Hard Rock Laboratory (HRL) deep subsurface site, Sweden - MM_PC_MetaG | ecosystem: Environmental > Aquatic > Deep subsurface > Groundwater... | reverse complement strand
CAAATAATTCTGCAAAAAGATTAGTTCAAAGGCTAAGAGATGAAGCTCATAGATTTGCCCAAAGATATCACAATATACTTATTAAAAAGACCTTATTTAACTAAGTTGCTTGACTAAAAAGAACAGGATAGTAATACTTAATAAAGAATGAAAAATATATTTAAACATTATGTTATAGATACAGTAAGTCTTTATTTAATAAGTCAGGCTGTATCAGGAATTGTTTTTGAAAACGGTATTAAAAGTTTACTGCTTGCAGGATTGGGAATTGTACTTACATCTTTCTTGGTTAAACCCATTATTAATCTTTTACTTCTTCCTATTAATCTTTTAACATTCGGTTTTTTTAAATGGATATCTTCAGCAATTACCCTATATATAGTTACTTTAATCGTACCTGGATTTAAAATTTATAATTTTGTCTTTTCCGGTTTTACAAGCCCTTGGATAGATATTCCTTTACTGACTTTTATACAACCATTGTCTTTTATTGCTTTTTCATTTTTGATTACCTTTGTTACATCTATAATTTATTGGCTTATTAAGTAGTATTTCAGCTATAATAGCCTTCTATATATGAATAAAGTATTTCAAATTGCACAGATAATATCAGCAATCGCACTAATTGGTCTTATTTTGATTCAATCAAAAGGTACTGGTTTTGGTAGACCTTCATCCCATTCGTCTTCTTTTACAAGAAGAGGTATAGAAAAAATTGTTTTTAAGCTAACTTTTATAGTTGCTGCAATTTTTATAGTTGCAACGCTTTTCCCGTTTTTTATATAAGTCCTCAATGCAAAAATTAAGATATTTCATAAGATTTATAGAGGCGTTTATTAAAAAGTTTAAATTAATTATTTTTTCAAGTATTCTAATTGGGCTAATTCTTTTTGTAATCATTATTTTAGTTAAACCTTCATTTATATTTTTCAATACTCAAAAAATAGGTTATGTAGGAAGATATACTTTTGAAGACTTACCACTTTCTATTCAGGATTTAATAAGTAAAGGCTTAACCAGTGTTGAGGAAAATGGTTCAATAAAACCATCTCTTTCATCTTCTTGGGAAACAAATGATAACGGCAAAAGCTGGACATTTAAATTAAAAGATAATATTACCTGGCAAGATGGAAAAACAATTGATAGTTTTTCAGTAAACTATTCATTTTCCGATGTCCAAATTGAAAAACCTGATCAAAAAACTATTATTTTTAAACTTAATAGTCCTTTTTCACTTTTTCCATATGTTGTATCAAAACCAATTTTCAAAAAAGGTCTTTTAGGAAGTGGTGAATGGAAAGTAACAAAAGCCTCTTTAGTTAGAAATTTTGTTCAAAAATTAGAGTTAAAAAACAAAGAGGGCAAAATTAAAATTTACAAATTTTACCCTACTGAAGATAAAGCAAAAACAGCTTTCAAGCTTGGACAGGTAAATATACTTGAAAATATTATTAACCCTGATCCTTTAGATAATTGGGAAACAGTAAATGTGACTAAAACCTCAGAACTGCAAAATATCGTTGCAGTATTTTTTAATGTTGAAGATAAATTACTTTCTGACAAGAATTTAAGACAAGCTTTGGCTTATGCAATAGATAAATCTCAAATTTCCGAAAATAGAGCAATTTCCCCAATTTCACCAAAATCATGGGCTTATAATCCTCAAGTTAAACCTTATTTATATAATGTTGAGCGCTCTAAAGAATTGTTAAAAGACTTGCCCGATGAAATGAAGAACAATTTAAATATTACCCTTTCTTCAACTCCCATTCTTCTTCCAACTGCAGAAAAAATAGTCTCTTTTTGGAAAGAAATCGGTATTAATGCAACTGTCCAAATATCTCCAACAATTCCCAGTGAATATCAAGCTTTAATAGTAATTTTTCAAGCACCACAAGACCCTGATCAATATTTTATGTGGCATTCTACCCAAGTTTCAACAAATATTTCTCATTATAGAAATCTTAGGATAGATAAACTTCTAGAAGATGGTAGAAAAGAATTAAATCAAGAACAAAGAAAAAAAATTTATTGGGATTTTCAAAGGTTTTTAATTGAGGATTCCCCAGCTATTTTTATTAATCACCCAAATTTTTATACAATTACCAGAAAATAAAACTCAGTTTATTTTTTTAAATTTATAACCGTATTCAATAATTTCAGTTTTATTGGGATTTTTAACTCTTCGTAAAACTATTTTTACCTTGTCTCCAATTTTTGGATTTTGTGATTCATTAACTAATTGAAGCAATAGATTAGATTTATTTTCAATTTTTGCCAAAGCTATCCAAAAATGAGTAGGTCCTTGTGAATTGGCATCTGTATTTTCAATTTTGGTCAAAGAAATAATAAAACCTTTAAAGTTAAGTAACTTATTTAATTTATTTGATTTTCTCCATTTTTCGATTGTATTGTTCATATTATTTTTTCAGGATATTTACAACTGCTGTTCCACCAGTTCCACCAATATTCTGAGCTAAACCTACTTTGGCATTTTTTACCTGTCTTTTACCCGACCTTCCATTAATCTGGTTAAATAATTCCAAAACTTGTTTAACGCCAGTTGCAGCAATAGGATGTCCACAAGCTTTTAAACCTCCTGATGTATTAACAGGAAGTTTTCCATAATAATAACTATCCTTCTCTTTAGAAGATCTATATCCTTCACCTTTTTTGTAAAATCCCAGGTCTTCTAAAGCAATAATTTCAGCTATTGTAAAACAATCATGAACTTCCAATAAATCAACATCTTTTCTTTCTATTCCTGCTTCTTTAAATGAGTTTAATGCTGCAATTTTCGTAGATTTGAATTCACAAATATTTTCTCTTTTATCTAAAGATATAGAGTCTGTAGCAACTTTACTTGCAACAATTTCCACAGAATTCTTTTGTTTTTCGCTACTTAGTAAAATTGTACAAGCTCCATCACTTATTGGGGAACAATCAAATAAATTTAAGGGTGAAGCAATGATTGGACTATTATTGTATTTATCTAAAGTAATTTTAAAAGGAAATTGTGATTTTTCATTCAAACTGGCATGAAAGTGGTTTTTAATAGAAACATCAGCTAATTGCCTTGAGGTAATTTTATAATCAGAAAAATATTTACTGGCAATTAATGCATATAGACCTGCAAAAGTAATTCCTGACAGTCTTTCACTACTAGAAGCAGCACTCATAAGAAACTTAGATATCTTTTTTGAAGGAATGTCAGTCATTTTTTCTACACCAATAACTAAAGCATTTTTATATAAATTAGATTTTAAAACAGTATATGCCTGATTAACTGCGACACTTCCTGAAGCACAAGCAGATTCGACTCTTATTATTGGAATATTTATATTAAATATTTCTGAAACCAAAGAATTTAAATGATTTTGATTATAAATTTGAGAAGCAAGCATGTTTCCTATATAAATAACTTCAACATTTTTTATATCAAAATTTGCATCTTTTAGAGCAAACTTTACTGATTCAAAAATCAGATCTTCTAAAGATTTATCCCAAAGTTCCCCAAACTTTGTTTGATACCCACCTTTTATATAGACTTTCATAAAATATTCATTTTCTTTAAATAGTCTGAATAGTTTAAGTAAATACTATTTTTAAACTGACTTTTTATTTGAGTTTTCTTATAACTAGATATAAATTTATTTGTAAGAAAGTAAAAACTATCACTACCCGCACCAGAACCGTATGAAGTTATTAAAATTTTTTCATTTTCCTTTGCATGATTAAGTACATTAGCTAAAGAAATTAGAGAAGAGCCGGAATATATATTTCCAATATTCTCTACCAATAAAGAGTGTCTAAGTTGCCTTTTTTCAAAACCAAGTTGCTTACTAACTTTTATAGGAAATTTTTTGTTTGGTGAATGAAAAACAACATAATCAAAATCTTTAGATTTAAGATTAATATGATTAAGTAGAGCATTTGTACAATTTTTTACATGTTTAAAATAAGAAGGCACACCTGTAAATCTCCCCGCATGTGATGGGAAGCTGCATTTTTCTCTTCTCCAAAAATCTGGAGTATCAGATGAATATGACACAGTTTGTTTTAAAGATGCAATCCATTTACTTTTTTTATTTCCTAAAATATATGCAGCAGCACCTGAACCAGCAGTAAATTCAAGAACGTCGTTAGGTTTTGATTGTGACTTATCCGATCCTACAGCAAGCCCATAATCAATCATTCCTGATTCAATCATTGAAGCTATTATCTGAATAGCACTAGTTCCTGCCTTACACGCAAACTGAAGATCACTTGAAAAGTATTCATTTTTCATTCCCAACATACTTGCAAGAGTTGTACTTACTGGTTTTACTGCATAGGGAAAAGATTCACTTCCCATAAAACATGCCCCAATTTTCTTTGGATCTAATTTAAGCTTTGATAATGCAACTTTTGAAGCTTCCAGAGCCATTGTTAAACAATCTTCATCCCAATCAGCAACTGACTTCTCTTTAACTCCCAAGGAAGCTGGGGTTAAAGGATCTTTTTTCCAATGTTCTGCAATTATATTAGTTTTTATTCTAAATTTTGGAATATAAACTCCATAAGAAACGATACCAACATTTGAAAATTTTAATGGATTAATCATTCTTCTTGCTTGTGAGTTTTTTGTGAGACTTTGCCAAATCACCACTAGCTAAAGCTGCCGAAAGGGAAAGTTCTCCAGCTAAAACTGTAGCAGCAATTATTTGGGAAAGAATTAATGAATCACCTTTTTTATTGCCTACCCCCAGAATATTTAAGGCTTCTTTTTGTGTAGGAAGCTTTGTTCCGCCACCAACAGTTCCAACCATAATATCAGGCATAAACACAGAAAAATATAAATCTCCATTATCTTCTACTTCGGCATCAGTTATTCCCATTGAGCCTTCAGCAATGTGGCCTAAATCTTGCCCTAAAGATAAATATAATGCTGCTATGATATTTGCAAAATGAGCATTAAATCCTAAAGAACCTGTAATAATTGAACCAAGTTGCGATTTATTTTTGACAATTTCAACAATTTTTTTAGGTTGAGTTTTAAGAACTCTTTCAACTATATTTTTCTTTATTACAGTCTCAGCCCAAACTTTTTTACCTCTTCCTAGAATAAAATTTGACCAAGAAGGTTTTTTATCAGAACAAAAATTTCCAGATAGGGAAGTACACTTAACTTTAAGGTCATTCTGTACTTTCAAGGCAATTACTTCTGAAACATATGTCACCATGTTCATACCCATGGCTTCAGAAGTATCAAAATATAATCTTAGCCATAAGTTTTTACCAACAAATTGGGTATTTACCTTTAAAAGGTTAATATGGGGACTATAATTTCTTGCAATTTTTTTAAGTTTATTAATGTTTTTCTCAATATATAAAGTAATCTTTTGTGCTTCTTTAATGTTTTTTACTCTGAAAAGAGGCCCTCTTGTAACTCCCACATTTTCTACATATGTTTTTATCCCCTTAGATATATAAGTTGCTTTTAAACCTCTATTAATTGATGCAACTAAAGCTCCTTCCGTTGTAGACAGAGGAATCATAATTTCTTTCTTTTGAGCTTTACCTTTTATATTCTGAAGATAAATTTTTAAAGGACCGGCTAGACCTAAAGGAACTTGGGTTGCACCAATAAAATTCTCACAATTTCCTTTTACAGTATTTTCTGTAAGGATAGTTTTATTTATATTTTTATAAAGATACTGAGTCTTTTTCATTTACATTTCCAAGATTTAGATATATAAAAGTAGTCTAAAGCATATAAACTGTCAAATAGTCTCAATCTATTAAATCCCATGATAATTTGTAAGTAAAATTGTTATAATTTTTCTATGACACTTAATTTTAAAAACAAAAAAACTTTTCTATATAGTATCTAAAAATAATAATGGACGAAAATATTAGAAATATATTAATACTTTTTGGAGTAATATCTTTTCTTTCAATATATAAGTCAATTAAGTATTTAAAAAAAGGAACAAAGAAATATTATCCTTTTGATGAGTTTTTCCCCCAGTCAGGTTTCTGGTCGGTACTTCTATATTTAATGATTGTTCTATTTTTCTCTGCTTGTATTTATTTAGTATTTAAATTCAATATTAAATTCAGTAAGTCCTAAAGTTATTTTAATTTAACAGTTTTAACTATCAAATCTTTAAGCTTTTCTAAACTTTCCCAATCGTAGATGGAAACTGGAAGAACCTTCTTTGCTTTTGTCTTAAGTTTCTTAATGTTTTTCTCAATTTTATTTTTATCAACCAAATCTGATTTAGTCAGAAGTATTACTTCAGTCTTTTTTAAAAGCTCTTTACTATGCTTACTGATTTCTAATCTTACAACATTGTAATCTTTGATAAGATGCGAACTCTCAGAGGAAATACAGTGCAGTATTACACCAACTTTTTCAATATGTTTCAAAAATCTAATGCCTAAACCTTTTCCTTTTGATGCACCTTCAATAAGCCCTGGAATGTCAGCCAGAAATTTTTTCTCACAGACACCTAAATTAGGGGACAAAGTAGTAAAAGGATAAGAGGCAGTTTTGACATGAGCATTAGTTAATTCATTAAGTAAACTACTTTTACCAGAGTTAGGAAGTCCCACTAATCCGAAATCAGCTATTAATTTTAAAGATAATATTAATTCTCTTTTATCACCTTCAAATCCAGATTGATGATATTTTGGAGCTTGTTTAGTAGAACTTCTGTATTCCCAATTACCTTTTCCACCCGATCCTCCCATACAAATTAATTTCCTTTCACCGATTTGATCTAATTCATAAATTATTTCATCAGTTTGTTTATCAATAATGCTTGTTCCAAAAGGTAAAAATATCTCTAAATCTTTTCCATTCAAACCATTCATTTTCTTTTTTCTTCCAGGTTTTCCATCCTCTGCCTCAAAAACAGTCTTGCGACTAAATTGGTTAAGTAAAGTCAAATCAGAGGTTGCAATAATATAAAGATCTCCACCTTTTCCTCCATTTCCTCCATCAGGTCCTGAGTGGACTTGTTTACCAAAGGAGGTAACTCCACTACCACCACGTCCCCCTTTAAAAACAACTTCTGCAGTATCTAGTAACATAAGCTCTATTATAACCTTTCAAGGGTCAATTGTTCCTGCCAAGAAAACTATAATATATTTATCACTTTTTTTAAAATATATTATTACTTCAAGGTATAATATATTTAATGAGTAATGTTTTTGATGTAGCCATTATTGGTGCAGGACCCGCTGGTATGATGGCTGCAATTTCAGCTAAAAACAGCAGTAATAGAGTTTGTATCTTAGAAAAAAATTCTTCTTTTGGAAATAAATTACTTTTAAGTGGAAAGGGTAGATGTAATGTTACCACCTCCAAAGATATTCATGACATTGTCAAAGCTTTTGGTAAAGATGGCAAGTTTTTATATGGAGTACTAGGTCAGTATTCAAATCAAGATGTAATAGCCTTTTTCGAAAAAAGAGGAGTTAAATTAAAGGTGGAGAGAGGAAAAAGAGTTTTTCCTGTAACTAACAAGTCTTCTACTATTCTTGACTGTTTAGTAAATGAACTTAAAAGCAAAAATGTTGATATATATCATAATTTTGATGTCAATAAAGTTTCTAAAAATGATGATCTTTTTGAAGTTTCTTCCAAAAAAGAAACAATTGTAGCTAAAAAAATAATAATCTCTACAGGTGGAAAATCCTATCCTAAAACTGGATCAACAGGTGATGGATATAAATTTGCTAGCCTATTTGGTCATACAATAATAAAACCAATTCCAGCCTTAGTGCCTCTAATTGTTAAAGATAAAAATATTAATTCTCTTGCAGGACTTTCTTTAAAGAATGTACAAATATCTTTTTTATCAAAAGATGAAATATTTTCTGAAGAATTCGGTGAAATGCTTTTTACACATATTGGAATTTCTGGCCCCATAGTTCTTAAATTATCAAAAAGCGTTTATCAAAAACTCGAAAAAGGAAATAGAGTTTTTGTAAATATCGATCTAAAACCAAAACTTAATGAAACTGTATTAAAAAAAAGAATTATTCGAGAAATTCAATTAGCGCCTAAAAAAGAATATCAGAGCTTACTTGGAACTTTACTTCCAAGACTTTTAATAGATTATGCAATTAAAACTACTGGAATTAATAAACATCAACAAAGCTCAACCCTAATAAAAAAGCAAATTAATTGTTTAATTAGTTTCTTAAAAAAGTTTAATTTTGAAATAAATAAGGTTGAATCAATAAATAGAGCTATTGTTACCCATGGAGGAATAGATATTGGAGAGGTAGAAAGAAAAACTATGGAATCTAAAATTATCCCTGGATTATTTTTTGCAGGTGAAATTATATGTTTAGATGGCCTAACAGGTGGATTTAATATGCAAAAAGCTTTTAGTACAGGTTTTGTTGCAGGAAGATCTGCTGCCTTAAGCTTTTGATAATTATTTGTTTTATTTTTTTATATTATAATTTAAAAACGATTCTTTAAACAAAAAATCAAGAAAGGGGGTGAGAATATTGTATAAAGTACAAAAAAAAGACGGAACATTAGAGGAATTTGATAAAAATAAAATATTAAATGGGGTAGTTAGAGCTGGAGCTTCATTGGAAGATGCACAAAAGATTCTTGAGGGAATTGAAGCCTGGTTACCAAAAGCTGCAGTTAATGGAGTTATTAAATCAGTTGATATCCGAACTAAGGGATTAGAGATTCTTGACACAGTTAATCCGGAGATTGCAAAAGGTTTTAGGGCTTATCAAAAACCACTCTCAAAATAAGAGATTATTAATATTGAGAAAAAAATGTACAGTCAGACAAAATTATTTGGATGGGGGTATGGATTTCTAAGCCTCTTTATTAAAAAATTAAATTGAAAATAGAAGTATTGTTACGGTAACAATTTTTTAACAAATTTTACCTCTGGCCAATGAGGCTTTAATCCATCTGTAGTATTACAAGAACTTATCCCCTTCAATTCATCAAATTTACTTTTTACAACCTCAAGAGAAGTAGTGTAATAAGTTTTTTCACCAATTTTTATATTAAATACTTTTATATCCTTACTAGATGATACTCTTCTTTTTATTATTGGTAGATTAGATTTGGCGGTATCTTGAAATGTAACTGGAGTGTGTGGATGAACTATTTTTCTATCCTTGGAATCCTCTTCAATTTCAATATGCAAGGGATTAATGTAGCCAATTTTATCTTTTTCAAATTTTTTAAATATGGTTCTTTGGGATCGTTCTTTCATAGCATTTTATATAAGTGATAGTAATTTTATAATATTTTTTTGAATTGTCAATTTGTAGGAAAGTTAATGCGAAAATTTTTCTATTACTTATTAATTAAAAGCTCACACTCTGTGTGTACTACACTTTTATTATCCTGAAACAAATTATTTAAATTTATTTTAGCTCTGATTACATAAGTCCTATTATCTTATCTGTATCATCAATTTCAATATCCATAAATGCTGGACGGGTAGGAAGGCCGGGCATAACTGCCATTTCACCCAATAACGGATAGACAAATCCTGCTCCAACAGATGCCTGAATATCATGAACTGGTATGCGAAATCCTTTGGGCTCTCCCTTAAGGGATGGGTCATGACTCAAGCTTAGATGGGTTTTGGCCATACAGATGGGCAAATTACCATAGCCCAATTTGGTATATTCCTCAATGCGTTCTTCGACCAGGGGGGAATAGTCCACTCCATCTGCTCCATAAATCTCTTTGGCGATGATTTCTATCTTTTGTTTAATAGGAATATCCAATGGATAAAGGTACTTGAAGGTAGAGGGTTTTTCCGCAGCTTTGACAACAGCTTCTGCTAGATCAACAGCACCCTCACCACCCAATTCAAAATTCCTGCAGATAACGGCATCTTCAGCACCACCTTCTTCAATGGCTGCATGTCGAACCATTTCCAGTTCTGCAGGTGAATCCGTAGAAAAACGGTTGACTGCTACGATTACTGGTATTCCAAACTTCTTGGCAGATTTAATATGGTGTAAAAGATTAACCATTCCTTTATCTAATAGGTCAAGGTTCTCATGAGAATATACCTCATCAAGTGGTTTGCCGGCTGTGACTGTTGGACCACCGCCGTGCATTTTCAAGGCACGTACGGTAGCGACCATGACCACAACGTCTGGTTTCAATCCAGAATAGCGGCATTTGATATCAAAAAACTTTTCCATACCCATGTCAGAACCAAAACCAGATTCAGTGACAACATAATCAGCCAGTTTTAATCCAATCTTATCCGCCAGAATCGAACTGTTTCCATGGGCGATATTGGCGAACGGTCCGGCATGCACAAAAACAGGTGTGCCTTCTAGGGTTTGCATAAGTGTAGGTTTAATGGCATTCAGCATTAATGCGGTCAATGCACCACCAGCACCTAAATCTTCCGCTGTGATAGCTTCGCCACTTTTACTTAAACCTATTACCATACGACCTAGTCGTGTGCGCATATCTGCCAAGTCGGTGGTAAGAGCCAATACGGCCATGATTTCACTTGCAGCTGTAATATAAAATCCTGTTTTTTGTTCCATACCCTTTTCTGTATCAGCTTTACCTATAGTTATTTCACGCAAAAAACGGTCGTTGGTATCCATACAACGTTTCCAGGTAATAGTGGTTGGATCTATATCCAACCGGACTAATTTTCGGCGTTCTTCCAAGGTAAGTTGATTAAGATCCTTTTTATTAATACCCAATTTATCCAGTCGTTTCCATGTACTGGGCATAATTTTGCGCACATCTGATTCTTCAACAGGATATAAGCGTCTAAAAAGGGCTTCATCACTTTGCGTGTTTTCATGGAAGATACGTGTATCAATAGCAGAAGCCAGTAAATTATTGGCAGCTGTAACAGCATGAATATCCCCAGTCAGATGTAAGTTAAGATCTTCCATTGGAATCACCTGGCTATAACCCCCACCGGCAGCGCCACCTTTGATACCAAAAGTTGGTCCTTGGCTGGGCTGACGGATGCAAGTGATTACCCGTTTGTCCAAATATGCCCCCAACGCCTGACTTAACCCAACCGTCGTAGTGGTTTTGCCTTCGCCCAATGGGGTAGGGGTAATAGCGGTTACATCCACATATTTACCATTTGGAACATTTTCCAGCCGCTTCAAAATTTTCAAACGAACCTTTGCCATATTCTGGCCATACAATTCAATCTCATCCGGTAAAATACCTATTCCTCTGGCAACCTGAGTTATGGGTTTGAGCTCAGCATCCTGAGCGATTTCAATATCACTAGGTATGGGTGTTTTCCTATTTAAAATTGTCGGTTCAAATTTTCCTGCTGGTCTGTTTTCTATCATATTCTCAAAGATTAATTTCTTTTTTCCTTTCCTAGATAATAACTAAAAACGCATGTGCACCAATGACAAGTATTTCTAATACAGTCAACGCAGGAATGAAGTATATCTGGAAAGAGAGTATTAATCCAATAATGACTATTTTATTAATATAACTCATTTTTACTTGATGAATTTGAAACATTATTTTAATGTTTTTATTAAAGTAGAGGTTGATGTATTAAAAAGCAATAAAGCCAGTCTATCTATTTCAAAACCGCAAAATAATGATATTCTTGCTCCTTTAGCTTCACCCTTTTTCTCAAAACCAGACAAACCTGAATTAAACATTGTATTAATAACACCTACTGCAATAATATTTGTAAGAAAATGAGAAAAATCTGGAATATGGGGGTTTATTGTTTTAGTTATTACATTCGCTAAAGAAATACCCATAGAAGAAAGTATGCAATGCATATATAACACCATAGCATTTGCTTTCTCTAAAGTAGCAAGACTCCCTGTTAGATATTTGGCACTCTTGTGATTTAATTCCTTTTTTATAGACTTATCAAGGTGGATTGCCCAATTTCCAGGTTCATTTACATTTTTTCCAGTATTCATAAGTCTTTGTTTTAATTCTTCTGTATTTAATTTAATTGACATATTTATCCAACGAGTCTGCTTAGTATTATTTTCATATTCATCTTTCTGAAATTCAGATGAAGAGATGGGGACCATTTTAACCCTTGATTTACCAGCAAGCGCATTTCCTTGGCCATCAAAACCAACAATTGTTGTTTCTACTGTAGATTTTTCTTCATTGTCATCACTCTTTATATTTAATACAGAAATACCTCCCAACTGCATTATTGTATATAATTTTAAAACGTTAATACCTATTTCTTCTTCCATTCCAAAAGGTAGCTTTACATTAGTTCTTAATCTATCTGACTGTGCCTCAGGTAATGGCACAAACCTGTTTTCTGCTGACATATTGGGAATTATAAGAAAAATAATGAAGGAAATCAAATTATAGGTTACTTAAATGACTTACTAAAGGCTGTTAAAACTTGTTTTATAGAGACAGAAAAACTATTTATCGTGTTCGTAAAGGTTATCCGAAAAATTATCCCACAACTATCTCGACAGTTTTTGACATAATTTCAAACGGCCATGGTCTTAGGCAAAAAATCCCAAAAACCTTTTAATGTTTGTTGTACATTATTATTCATAGATTGATCTTAACATTGTGTAGATTAGTTAATTGAAGTATTCAGATCCTACATTTTTCCAATGAAATTCTTCATATTCACTACTTTTCGTAAAGGAACTATTTTCTTTTGAATGTGTATGAATATTAAAAATTGTACTATATCTAGGTTTTATTCTAATTATTAAACCAAAAAAATTAAAATGGTCTTTTATCATTTCTGTTTTTTTTGTTATTTCAACTTCAGTAAAAGAGATACCGGATCTTTCTGATGTAGCAATTACATCGGGGTCAACTACACAACAATCGTTTGAAGCATTTCTTCTAACATAGAAGCGAGGAATGTAGTAGGTTTTATTATCTTCCATATCCCAAATAGAGACTTCATTTTCATTTTTACGGGAAGGATCCATTGCATCAAGGTCATTAAGTCCACTTTGTCCATATTTAATATAAATTATAGCTCTCGTGCGATAATTTTCAATAATTTCTCTGTTTTCTATTCCAATTTCTCTATTTGCAAGCTTAGCGTCTGTAACAGCCCATTCTATTTTCATTTTCCTTAAAGCTTCTTTATTTCCCACTTAATTTTATATTATATATAATTTATACATCTAATAATTGTGCCTTTAGTTAATTGATTAATAGAAAATTTACTTCTTCTTACTAGTATTATATTCACAATCTGCTTTAGAACATAAAGCTCCAACAATGATGGTCGGGCTTTCGTACAGATTTGGGTTGAAACCATTTGTACTTGGATAATAAAGAATTTCGACCTTTCCTTGATGAGAGCATGTCCCTGTAATAGAAAGTGCTTCTTGGTTAGAAAATTGATCCGACACTGGAATTGATTTTACTTTAGTAATTTGATCCGATGTTAATTTTCCATGCAAACGGTTTTCATGCATCCCCACACTACAATTGTCTATGGAGGGGAAAAAATCTCCAAATCTTTCTCTTGCAGTTTCTACTTTAGCCATTGTATGGGTGATTCTATGTTAAGAATATAAAAATGTCAATTATACATAGCTGTATGTTATTAGGTGACTTACTGAACGATGTTAGAACTTATTATATGGGCTCAGGAAATAAAGAAAATGTGTTGCTGACAAAACTACTTCTCGAAAACAATTACGCTGATAAATGAAACTAAAACCTATCGTGTATAATAAATATTATGAAAGGGAGATTTCAAAAAAAATATTCTATCCTCATCATCTCTAGTGTAACATTGTTATTTGGAACTTTAGCTTTTCTCTATTTAACAAACCCAATATTATTCTGGAACAAATTTTCGAGCGGGAGAGCAGGTTTCTTTTTCAAACACCCCTCTAACTGGCCAGTATCTCAGTGTTCAAAAAGTGAGGTTTATCAATTTGAAGGTCGTATTGAGCAAATCGACTTTGCAGATGACTGTTGCCCAAATGCAAGAAACGACAGTTTTGGTTACATAATCGTTGAAAGAATTAATCCTGCAACTACCCATGATATATATCTTAAAGAGAATTATTCTAATTGGGATTACAAAATGACACAGATTGGTAAAAAAACTGCATATATTTTGACACCAAAACCAAAAGATCTAAAAGAAGCAGGGGCATTTACAACAACCACTAATATATATTTAATTATCAAACCCCCTCTTATTTATACAATTGGAGTTACAAATCCTAACTACGGTTTTAAAAACGACAAAAATGAAAATTTATTCACCTTCGAAAAAATTCTTTCTACTTTCGAAATAACAAATTAATACAATTTATCTCACCATCTTCTTCTACAATCAACAAAATATCATCTCCATTTTTTACCCAGTTCGTTAGATTATTTTTGCTGTAAAATCTAGATTCCTCACTTACTGCAAAACCCTCATTCTTTATATCTGACTTATAGACGACATCTATGTCTACCATCTCCATCTGTTTTATCTTCATAGACCATTTTTAGCATTTATTAAAAAAGGAGATGTGAGAGTAAAGGTGCAATAGGTCCTAGCAAACTTTATTTGAGAATATCCCAATAATACGGGTATAATTGGGTGACTTAGTAAGCGATGTTCGAACTCATTTTGTGGCTAATTCTACTGATTATCAGGTATTAAGAAGCCTTTTGGTTTTAGATAATTGAGAGTCATTTACCGAACGCTGTTAGAACTTATTATATAGCTTCTAAAGATATCTCTTTGCATTATTTGATACCTTAAAGTAAAATTGCAGGCATGAAAGAAAAAGGACAGGATGCTTCTGAAAATTATCAATCTTGGGACAAAATATTTCCTTCAGATGAAGAAAGGATAAAGCAATTTAATGATTTAATAGATGAATTTAAAAATGAATATGTATTAAACAACACCTTTATAGGCATGGAAAGAAAGGAAGAGGATGGGATACAAAAAACTATCATAAATAAAACTCATGGAGAAAGTGTTGAAATTGCTACATTAGAAAATGGAAATCTAGAATTGACATTTTTAGATCAAGGCAATAAGCATACAACCACCATTGTACCTGATGTGGGTATTAGAGATTTTAGATGGACATATGGAAGTATAAAGTATTTAAGAAAAGGACTTGATATTTATAAATTTAATGCTAAAGAGTTTTCATTCAAAGCAGGGCATTTATCATATTACGCAAGAGGTAAACCGGCAACAAAAGATTCGGAAAACATAATGAAATTTAACGGCCATACTCCAAGTAGAATTGGATTTAAAATCTACCCTGCTGAAATTCTAAAAGATGCAAGTATTTTTCTTTCACAAAAGGGTATATAATCCCAATCTTTCGGAATAATCTGGGGTCGGTTAGTAGACTTATTCAGAACCAGAAAGGTTCAAATTGAAGTATCCATAGAAGGTATTGAGAAATTCTTAGGTCAATCCTTTTTCAACCTATATACAGTATGACCCCTTCTTTTTCTTATTTCATTTACTTTTATTTTATTCAGAGCACAAACTTTAGGTATTAGGCGATTTAGTGCACTAACGACCACAACCCAATATTCACCATTAGGATTAAGAAGTTTATATGGTTCAAGGATAAATTCTTTACTGATTGCTTCATCACCAATTTTTGCAGGAATGTTTGACACTATCAAATCAAATTTTTTATCTTTTACTGCTTCTACACCCAAACCACCTATCGCCACTGCATTTGCAACATTATTTTTTAGAATATTGTTTCTAGTGTAAGCGACAGCAAGAAGGTCTTTATCAACCATTATTACTTCTGCTTGGGGGTTGCTCTTGGCTAAAATTATTCCAAGTGGTCCATATCCACATCCAATATCTAAAACACTTTTAGGATTATTAAAAGTAATGGTACGAATTAATATGTCTGTTCCGTGGTCTATATCAAAAGTTGAAAATAGTGTTTCAGCAACATCAAATTTGAAATTCTCTTTGCCAAATTTATAATTAATTTCCTTTTTAAAATACATATCCATAAAAAGATTATATCAGAAGGGGATAATAACAATACTATAGGAGTTGGGGTGACTTAATAAGCGATGTTCGAACTCATTTTATGGCTAATTCAACTGATTATCAGGTGTTAAGAAGCCTTTTAGTTATAAATGCTAGAATTATTATATGAATGAAGGAGATTTTGAAGTTTACTCATATGGTGGCAAGGGAGATAATAAATTTAAAGCCCTTTCAAACGAATGGGCAGGCGTTGATTATTTTTTTGATGATAAAAACAATGAGTGGGTAATTCAGGAAATTGAATCAAAAAAACAAGGTGAAGGAAAAAAGGTCATAAAAGAGTTTACAAATAGAATAGGTAAAGACCAGAAAGTAAAAGTAATAGCTATAATTGAACCTGATTCAAGACAAAGGCTGGAAGATTTAGGTATTCTTGATTTTGTTGAAAAGAATAAACAAGCAGTTGAAATAACTACTCCAGGTGTATTTAAATCATTTAAAATGACAAGATTGCTTTCTGGAGGTGGTTTAAACGTTGATAAAATAGTTGTTTCACCTGCTGGTCCAGAAATAAAAGAGGATCTGGAAATAGATCTAAAATATCAAAAAGTGTCAATTGAAATTAATTGTCACACCTAGACAAGGACTAATTTTCAACTTCAATAACCTTTATATTAAAAATATAGGGTGACTTACCGAACGCTGTTAGAACTCATTACATAGGCTCAGGGTGTGAGGAAAAAGTATTGTTTTAACCAAAAGGTAATTTATCTAAAAAGTTTCATCGAGCTCAAAAAAGCAGAATCTAATGAATTTTGCTAGAAACTTCTTTATCAATAAATTTACTCTGCAATATCCACTAATTTGAAACTATTAAGGGGCTCTGCTGGGTAGTAAACTAGTATTAAATCTTCAGCAATTATTGTTACTTCGCCTGAGCTTCCTTCACCACCTAAGAGTTGTTCTGCGTACTCTTGATTAAAAAATATAATGGATAAACCATCTTTCTTGTAACTTTCGATACTTGGAAGAACATTATTATAATCTTCTCTTGATGGATCGAAATATATTTTTCCTGCCATAGGTCCTCCTTTAATATCGTTTGTATATTTACCGCTAATTTTGATACTGCCACTAAAAGAAATTTTTAAATTATTCTCAGCAAGTTGGCCATAATCCAAGTTATATGGTTCAATTGCGGTTACTTCTAGTTCACCAAATTTATCACCTACATTTAATGAATCTAAAGTGAAATTATATTTTCTTTGACTAACATAATCTGTGGTGGTAGGCATTGTATTGTTTATGATAGTTTTTATTGTTTCTAACGGAGACTTTGTTTTTTTGTTTAGTTGTTTATATTTTCTTGAAATGACTATCGAAAAGGCGATGGAGAAAACTAGAGCAATTAGAATTGCGACAGGAAAAAATCTTTTATTCTTTGAAATGAAAGTATTAAATTTCTTTTCTCGAGTGTTATCGGGTAAATTGCCCTTCATTTTACTAATAATATCACAGTTTTGTAAATTTAATATTATTTTATTGAAGCTTAATACACTTACGCTCGAACCAATAACACACTCTAAACATGGGATAATCACAACCTCGTCTTCACGGTGACTTACTGAATGCTGTTAGAACTTGTTATGTAAGCTCAGGAAGTTAACAAGCCAAAAGATAGGTTCCTATACCCATAACAATAATGGATAATATTTTTTGAATAAGATGTTCTTTTGCGAGACTTTCCTTACCCAGTTTTGGAAGGAATAGGGTTATTAAAATGCCGTAGAAGAAAACAAAAAAAGGTTGTGTTCCATTAACAACCCAAATAAGAGTTATGGGGGCAAGTAGTGAGGCAAAATTAAATGAAACTTTAGCGACGATATTTATTAGTTCGTTAAGTCCATTTAAAGCAATTACGGGAATTCTATTTTTTTTCATCACATCAACGAACTGTATTCTGTAGGGCCTCACAAAAACCATAAGTATCAAGGCAAAAACCGCGAAACCCACATATTCCCAAAAAGCAGTTGTCCAAAAGTCAGTTTTTTGCGCAAAAAACTTAAAGAAAAGAAAATTGAGGGTAAATAAAAGGGAGCTTAAAAACATAAGCCCTAGGACATCTTTTTTAATACGAATGACCTTGCCCTTAACTGTTTCAAGAGAGATTCCCACTGCCCCTGCAATTACTAGTATTCCAGCAATAATTTGAAGGGTTGTTAGAGTTTCTCCCAAGACAAAATATGCAAGTAGGTAAGAGAGAGGTGTCATTAGTTGGAACAAAGGAACAATAATTGAAGCTTCATCTCTTTCCAAAGCATAAAAATAAGGAAGTACTGCTAAAACATAGAAGAAGCCGTTTATACTTATTAAAACAGCGTTCAGGAGCGAAATGTTAAAAATGTTAGGGTTTAAAAAATAAATAAAGGGTAATAAAAACAATCCGATGAGTGAAGAAAAAACCATTAAAGCTCCAACTCCTTCTCCTTTAAAATATTTACTAAGCAGATATTTATCCAAGTGATTAGTTATACTCCACAAAGCTGGTGGAATAAGCCCAACTAAGAACCAATTCATAAATAGAAGTATAGCATTTTAAGGCTATTTAAATATGTTATACAAATAACAAGGGTGACTGACGAGATTCGAACTCGCGACCTTCCCCTCCACAGGGGGACGCTCTGACCAACTGAGCTACAGCCACCTTGGAGCGGGATACGGGAGTCGAACCCGTTTTCTCAGCTTGGAAAGCTGATGTTGAGCCGTTCAACTAATCCCGCTAATAAAGAATCTTGTGACCCAGAGTGGAATCGAACCACTAACCTATTCCTTAGAAGGGAATTGCTCTATCCAATTGAGCTACTGGGCCTTGGAGCGGGCGAGCGGACTCGAACCGCCGATCTTCTCCTTGGCAAGGAGACATTCTACCACTGAACTACGCCCGCATATATCTTGTGCTGAGGAGAGGAATCGAACCTCTATCTGATCTTCTTCAGAGACCCGCCGTGACCGACTTGGCTACCTCAGCATTTCTATATTATATTACATTAATAATGTGGTCGCTGAGGGGCTCGAACCCCCGACCTCCCGGATGTAAACCGGACGCTCTAACCAACTGAGCTAAGCGACCATTCCCAGTAAAAGAAAGCTGCTCTATTAAATCAATTTTTTCTTTCTTCCAGCCTCTTATTTTAGCATATTCTAATTTTTAGAGGTATTTTATAGTTTCATTTAAGTATGTTATGAGTGCATATCCTGATTTTGAAGTTCAGTTTATTAATAAATTGACTTTATATATTTCATGAAGTTAAATAATGCTATGTCATTAACACAAAGGGATCTCAATGCAATAAAAGACTTAATAGGAATAACTATTGATGAAGCAATGGGGAAAAAACTAGATGAAAAATTAAGTAAATTTCTTACAAAGGAAGAATTCTTCAACAGAATGGATGAAGTTATGAGTGAACTGAAAATTATTAGAGAAGAAACAACAGTTTTAACTCATCAAGTTTCAAATCATGAGGATAGAATAACTAAAGTTGAACATAAGTTATCAATTCAAACCTCATAATATCTTCCATTTCGTTTTTACCCAGATTGAACCAATATTAGCTTCATTTAAAGCTGTTATTGGAGCGTATCCAGAATTTGAGGAACAATTTATGTATAAGAAGATTCGCTTGACTAATATTAATAACTAATATATTTTTATTTATCAATGACTAAAGAATCTAATACCCTTCACAAAATCATGTTCCAAAAAAAACTAATATTCAAACATCTAAAAAGTCTGTTCCCGTTATAAGAGAAAGGAAACCAGAGAATCATAAAAAGCACATAACTAGAGATGGAAGAAAACAAAATGGTAGGGGTTAGCAAATTCTTTTAAGAACTTCCTATCGTTAATAATTCTAATTTAATGCATATTTTTACCCTACGTGTGCGGAGAAGTTTACCCAGATTGAACCAATTCTAGTCTCGTTTAAGCTTATTATGAGGGCGTATCCTGAATATGGGTTTTAGTTTATTAGAAATAATTAGAAACAATCAAGAATTACTTTGAAGAAAATCTAAAATTAGATTTTTTCTTATTTTATATTCTTTGGGATTGAGCTCCTTTAAATTAGAACCTAGAAGGTCTGAATAAAAAAGTAGGAGAAGGTCATAATAAATATCGCCAACTGCTTTTTTATAACTATTTAAATAATAATTTTTGTTTTCCTTACTCATAATTTGATTTAATACTTCAACAATAAATCCGTGATAAAAAACCATCCTTTTTACATATTCTTCATCCTTTTTACTAAGTCCTAATCTCGAAGAAAAAGATTCTACCATTACACTTCCAAAAAACTCATGACCAGGACAACGAACTATCCCAGTTTTGTCTTTCATTGCAGTTATTGGTTTTGCAATATCGTGGAGCAAAGTAGAAACAATTAATAAATCCTTCCTTGTGTAGTTTCCTATTTTTTCTTTTAAATGTTTTTTAAGAAAATCTTTCTTTTGTGAACTAAAGGTCTTTAGGTCAAGAATAATTTCAAGTTGTTTAAGAGCAGCTAAAGTATGAGTAAAAACATCCTGCTTTTTATGCCAACCATTATCTTCAACAACTTCTTTTAAATCATAAATTTCAGGTAAATCATTTTTAAACTGTCCTGCCTTTATATTTTTTGAAGTAAGGGATTCAATATTAATTTTCATATATAAATTATATCATCTGAAGTTATATTAAGGCTCGTGTGCGGGGAAGTTTACCAGGATTGAACCAATTCTAGCTTCATTTAAGGCTGTTATGAGAGCGTATCCAGATTATGAAGTGCAGTTTGTATAAAAATACGAAAAATTAACAGATAAAAGTAGCTTGAGAAAGTATTACAAGAATGTCAAAATAGATCTGTAACAAATCTATCAAACAATAAGATTAATCATGCTTATTTTTTTTGCTCTTATTAGTGAATTGGTCTATATTTTTTTTGCTGTTAAACGAGGACTATTTGGTTTACTAGACCTACACGATAATTCAACTGCTTTATTGATAGTTGTTTTATTATCCCTATTATTTATTTGTTATTTTTGTACTTACTATTTTACTGACTGGATTAGGGTAAATATTAAAACAATATATTTTTTCGCTTTAGTTTTTAATATAACCTTTTTGTTTATCCCTTTTCTTACTTCAAATGATTTGTTTTCATATATATTTCAAAGTAGGGTATTCTCTCATTTCGGAAAAAATCCCTATTTAATTCCATATGATTCTTTCCCTAACGATCAACTCTATGAAAGCATCAAAACTATATGGTCATCTAACACCTTGCGTACTGGCCCTTTGTTTTTATTTATTGGAGCGTTTATCAATTTAATAGGACAAAATAGTTTAACTTTAACCATCTTACTTTTTAAGATTCTTCTTGTTGGAGCAAATATACTAAATGTCTTTTTGATATTTAAGATTTCAAAAAGTACGAAAGCAACATTTTTATATGCATTAAATCCCCTTGTGATTTTTGAACTTGCTGGAAATGCACACAATGAATCTTTATTAATTTTATTTTTACTGATCTCCTTATTATTTCTACTGAAACGACCAATATTAAGTTTCAGTACACTTATAGCTTCTACTCTAGTAAAATACTCTACTTTTATATTGTTACCTCTCTATTTAGTCTTCATTAAGAGGAAAGGCTGGAAAATCCTCTGTATTGCTTTATCTTTGGGAACTTTAATAGTTGTTACATTTTACTTACCATTTTGGAGTGGACTTCATATTTTTAATGGTCTGATTGCTTTTTATAACGGCAAGTACATTAGTCCTTCACTTGGGATACTAATTGGACAAAAGATTTTTGGATCATATGAACTATCCTTTAAAATTAATACACTGGTTTTCTTGGTAGTAATTACCACTATTATAATTAAATCTTTCCTTTCAAAATTGACGTTTAAACAGTTTGTATTTTATTCTTTTCTAATTTATTGGGTTTATTTAAGTACTAAACTTAGCTTAGTACTTACTTGGTATCTAACACCTCTGATTGCTTTAGCAAGTTTATGTGCATCATGGAAAAAGCAAGAAAAATATGCAATGTCGGGTCTTATTTTTATAGGTTTTTATTGTTTACTACTCTTTTATTTTGTACGTTAACTTATAGCTAAATTCTTACACCTTGTACTTTTTGATCTTATGGCAATTTACATTTCATCTTGAAATATTTTCAGGCTCGTGTGCGGGAAAGAGGACTTGAACCTCCACGCCTTTTGGGCACACGCACCTCAAGCGTGCCTGTCTACCAATTCCAGCATTCCCGCAAAAATTTAGTTGGTGTGTCGGAGACAGGATTTGAACCTGCAATTCCTAAAGGAAACACGCTTCTGAAGCGTGCGCGTCTGCCAGTTCCGCCACTCCGACTAATAATATTAACGAACAATCGTTATTATACCAAAGAAGAGTTACTATATAAATCTTACTTGCAATCCATCACTTAAATTTGCTGTTAAGGGAACTTCCTGCCCAGGAAACTTTGCTGATTTTCCCCAAATCTTTGCCATCTTATACTTTTCTTCAAATGTAGATCCTAGTTTTGGAAGTATATTTAAAAGCTTCTCATTCTCTCTCATAATAATAGGGGAATTGAAATGTAACTTCTCATCATCTTTAATCAAATAAACTGTAATTAAATTAAGTTTTTTCCAAATTGTTTCAACCAAATTATCAATTCCTATTCTTTCTTCAGCACTTATATAGACTGTATCTAAAGGCAATTTATCTTTTGAGAACTTTTTATTTAAATCAACTTTATTAACTACAAACAAAGCTTTTATATAGGCCCTATTAGGGGAAAACGAATCAATTAGTTCATCTAAGGTTACCCTTTCTCTAAAAGTAATTTCTGCATTTTTAATACCAAATTCTTTGGCCACAAGTTTAATTGATTCATTATCAATGTCCTGTTTAATATTAGATTTAATCTCGACTCCTCCTTCAAGAGTTTTAATAATATTTATATTCGGTTTTTCTTGATTTATTCTAATTCCTGCTTGATATAATTCTTTCTTGATCATATCTAAAAGGTGAATTCTTTCTACATCAGTCATAACTAAAAGAAGATCTGCACCTCTTGCAATTGAAATTACTTCTTTTCCTCTCCCTTTACCCCTCTGTGCTCCCTCAATAAGCCCCGGTATATCAAAGATTTGAATATAAGCTTCTCTATATACCATCATTCCGGGAACAACATTTAAAGTTGTAAAGTCATATGCAGCAACTTTCGAATCAGCATTGGTAAGATCATTTAATAGAGTTGATTTACCAGCAGATGGGGGACCTACAAGTACAACTGTTGCATCTCCTTGTTTTTTTACTCCATATCCACCACCACCTCCGCCACCTTTTGACTTAACAACTGATTCATATTGCCTGTCTTTCAGTCTTGCAATTTTTGCTCGCATTTTAGCGAAGAAGTGGTCAGTTCCTTTGTGATGAGGAGTTTTTCTTAGTTCCTCTTCAATTTCTTCAATTTGCTGACTGTAATCTGCCATATAAGGTATAATTATACCTGATTTGTAAGCGTCTGTAGCTCAATTGGATAGAGCACTGGTCTTCGGAACCAGGAATGGGGGTTCAAGTCCCTTCAGACGCACACATTTATACTAAATTTTATTATTAGTAAAAATTTAAATATATATTGACTCTTAAGAGTAAATATATATTATTAAAACTTAAGTGAAGTTTATAATTGTATCAGGCGGCGTAGTTTCAGGCCTCGGTAAAGGGGTTATAACTTCCTCACTCTCCTTTTTGCTTAAATCCAGAGGTTATAAAGTAACTCCTTGTAAAGTTGACATGTATTTTAATGTTGATGCTGGAACCCTAAGACCACAAGAACATGGGGAAGTCTTTGTAACACACGACGGGATGGAAACAGATGAAGACTTAGGTCATTATGAAAGATTTATTCACAAAAACTTAGTAAAAGAAAACTACATTACAGCAGGACAAATTTATCAAGAGGTAATAAGAAAAGAAAGAGCTTTTGAATATGCGGGGGACACGGTTGATGTTATTCCCCATTTAACTGACGAAATCATGAGGAGAATTAAACTTGCAGGAAAAGTAAACAGCGCCGATATTGTAATTGTAGAATTTGGAGGAACTGTAGGAGAATATAAAAATGGAATATTCTTTGAAGCTACTCGTATTTTTAAATTAAAACATCCCAATGATTTAATCCACATTCATGTTACATATTTACCTTTTCTTTCCCATATTGGAGAGCTGAAAACCAAACCTGCACAAACTAGTGTACACATTTTAAATAGTTTAGGAATTCAACCAGATATAATGATTGCTAGAAGTGACTTTCCTGTTGATCAAAAAAGGCTTGATAAATTGGCACTTTTTTGTAATATGCATGCAGATAAAGTTTTTACTTCGCCTAACCTAAATTCAATTTATCGATTACCTCTAACTTTTCATAAACAAAAACATCATCTAGCTAGTACTTGCTTGAATCTTTTAAAAATCAAGAGCAAAAAACATAAAGATATTGAAGAGTGGAAAAAAATGGTAGGCCACTTAGTCAAAAAAAATTCAAAAACCATTAAAGTTGCTATTATTGGAAAATATTTTGCAACAGGGGAGTACCAATTAGGGGATTCCTATGTGTCGGTAATCGAAGCTTTAAAACACGCAGCTGCGAAGTTTGATGTAAATATTAAGATTGCCTGGATAGATAGTGAAGAGTTTGAAAAAAAACCATCTGACTTAAGTAAACTTGATGGAATTATTGTTCCACAAGGTTGGGGAAAAAGAGGAACTGAAGGAAAGATAAAAACCATTAAATATATAAGGGAACACAATATCCCATTTTTAGGACTTTGTTTTGGCATGCAAATGGCAACTATTGAATTTGCCAGAAATATATTAAATCTTAAGGATGCAAATAGTTCAGAAGTAGATGAAAAAACTAAAAATCCAGTTATTCACATTATGAAAGAGCAAGAAAAGTTTTTAAAAGAAAAACAGTATGGTGGAACAATTCGCCTTGGTGCTTGGCCTTGTTTAATTAAAAAAGGAAGTAATTTAGAAAAAATATATTTAAAATATGGAGGATCAATGGATAATCCTTGGTATCAAATAAATCCATCTAAACTTCACAAAGAAAAACCAGCAAAAGGAAAACTAGTATTTGAAAGACATAGACACAGGTATGAATTTAATAATGATTATAAAGAAAGTTTCGAAAAGAACGGATTTATTATCTCAGGAACATCTCCTGATGGACAACTCGTTGAAGCAATTGAAATTGTCGATCATAAATTTTTCATAGCAACGCAGTTTCATCCTGAATATATAAGTCGGCCTTTAACACCACACCCCATCTTCCTAGCTTTCATAGAAAGTATAATTAAATAATTTTTTCCTTTTTTACTTTCTAGGAAAAATTGTCTGCAGGACATTAACTAAAAAAGAAAGTCCAATTAACCAGGTAAACCTGACAACTCCAAATCCTGTTAATGGAGCAAGTCTTGCAATTAACCAAAGTCCTATAAAATTTGCTAGCCAAAATAAACCAAATCTTTTCTTATTGTCAAATTTTATTTTCTTTACCTTTATAAGCCTAAAGCTAACTAATTCCAAAAACAAAGTGAGTGCAAAAGATGAGACTAAAACTGCAATAACAAGTGTTAATCTAAAGTTTCCCAATACAAATTTTGAAGGAAATATCTGATTTGCAAGATAAATTAAAATTCCGTTATGTATCCAATAGAGAATAAATCTTTTAGCTCTTTTCATTTATTTTCACCCCCTCTCCTTAAATTAAGGTTAAAAACTATATTGGCTTTTGTCAATACATCATAAAAATTGTAAAATAAGAAGCTAATTAAAAGGGCCGGTGGCGGAATGGTATACGCGCACGCCTTAAGAGCGTGTGTTCAAAAAACGTGTGGGTTCGAGTCCCACCCGGCCCACATTAGCATTTTCGGGGTGTGGCTCAGTTGGCAGAGCGCCTCGTTTGGGACGAGGAGGTCCCCAGTTCGAGTCTGGGCACCCCGACATAGCGAAAATGGGCCCATAGCTCAATGGTAGAGCAGTTCCCTCTTAAGGAAAAGGTTGAAGGTTCGAATCCTTCTGGGCTCACAAATTTTCCTTGACTTTTCTTCTTATTTTTGACATCCTTTCATTAGGCAGATTTCCTAATCTCTGCTCTATATGGAAACAAACTTATATGAAAAGGAAGAATCTTTTTCTTTCTGGAAAAATACTATTTTAGTGTTTTCCTTTTTTACACTAACTCCACTTGTTTTGTTGGTAAGTTTATTTTCCCTCTTTTCCTTAACCAAATATGATGATGGTGAAAAAGGAAATGTCTTAGGAATAAACACAACAAAGCCATCAGGTGTAAAAGTATTTGCATCTCTTCCCACCGATCTTGCAACTACCTCTGGATATGCAGTTGCCTCTGATGCAAGAGAAGAAATATTAGAGCAGTATCTAACTTACTATAATTCATCTTTAGCACCTTATGTTAAAAAAATTATTGAAGAAGCAGACAAAAATGAATTGGATTTTAGACTTATTGTTGCCATAGCTCAAAAAGAATCTAACCTTTGTAAAATTATTCCACCTGGAACATACAACTGTTGGGGATGGGGAATTCATAGTAAAGGAACCTTAGGTTTTAACTCTTTTGAAGAAGGGATTGAAACTGTTTCAAAAGGTTTAAAAGAAAATTATATTAACAAGGGATATAGGACAATTGAAGACATTATGAGTAAATATACTCCTTTATCCAATGGTTCATGGGCCGAAGGGGTTAATCAATTTATGCAAGAAATGGAATAGTTTTGACTCTTCCAATTAAAGCTTGTATGCTTTTATGTGCACCAGAAAATGGTGCTTATTAATTTAATGTCAGCTTATTACGATACATACAATTATCCATCCTACTGGGATAAAAGAGAATATGAACATGAATCTGAAATAATTGCTCTTAAATCTCTTCTTTTAAATATAAAAAAAATTGATTCAATTCTTGATATTGGAGCAGGATACGGAAGACTTACCCAAACATATCTATATAGAGGGAAAAAAGTAATTCTTATAGATCCTTCACTTAAACTTCTCTCAATTGCCAAAAATACATTCAAAGACAATAAAAAAATAAAATACATTCAGTCACAAGCAGAAACACTAAAAGGAAAAATTAGACCAAAATCAGTTGATCTTGCTATCATGATTAGGGTAATTCATCATTTGGCTAACCCCGAAAAAGTATTTAAAATCGTAAATAAACTAATAAAACCTGGAGGCTATCTTATTTTAGAATTTGCTAATAAAAGTCATGGTAAAGCAGTTTTTAAGGAAATGTGTAAAGGTAATTTAACTTTTCTTCTGGATATCTTTCCAAAGGACATGAGAAGCAGTAAATCAAAAAGGAAAAAGACTATTCCTTTCAAAAACTATCATCCAGATAGCATTACAAAAATGCTTACAGATAATGGTTTTAAAATAATAGATAAAAGATCTGTATCAAATATTAGAAGTACTAAGATTAAAAACTCAATAGCTTTAAGAAACTTATTAAAAATAGAACAGCTACTGCAAAAACCGCTTTCTTACCTGAATTTTGGTCCTTCAATCTTTATTCTTGCTAGAAAAAAGGGTAATTAATATTTTCTTTTTTAGACTTAGAATATCACTATATTAGGTCATTTTAAGATTAATATATAAAAACTTGACAACCCTGTAGTATGTTGCTATAGTATTTGTAGATTCTGAGGCTAGGCACGGAAACGTGACTCTGGCGTTAGGATTTCATTTCTTGGCCCCGCTTTAATTAGCGGGGTCTTGTTTTTACAAAGAATTTAAATATTTACTACTTTTAAGATAAAATATATGTTATATGCCCTCGTGGCGGAACTGGCAGACGCGCAGGATTTAGGATCCTGTTTCCATTAGGAAGTAGAGGTTCAAATCCTCTCGAGGGCACATACCCATAGAAAGTGCCGCAATATAGGGATAATATAAGTTCTTGAAATAGTTTACTAGCCCCTGCTTTTTAGTCACGAATTGACAACTAAAATCTTTACAAATATACTTCAATATAATGAAACAGGAAACATTAAATCAGCAAGAAAGGTTTGCAAAAATAAATGAAGCGAATAGACAAGAAGAGCGTTTAACTGCAGCTTTTCTTGAAGGAAAAATATCTCTTGAAGAATTTCATCAAAGTATGGAAAAAACTCATCCATTAACAAAAGTTGACCTCAGAAAACTTGCTTCTTAACTAACCCAAATCTGAAGTAGTTCCTGACATTGTTTACTAACTCCTGGAAACAAATTGCACTTCAAACCTAGGATATGCTTGTAATAATTTACTAAAACAGGCTAAAATTGGTTCAACCCTAGTAAACTTGAGGGCACATTTAGTCTGTAAAACAACTTCAGATGATATAATTTCTTTGTGGATATAAAAGCATTCTTTGAAGAATATACAAATAATGAAAAGGTAACTTTTAGAAGTGTTATTGATGAAGGTAATGAACTTTTATTGGAAATCTTAAAATTTAATAAAAAAGGAGTTTTTGAAGAATATCAGGACGTTTTTCTTTTTATCCAACTTTGGCTATATTGTAAGTTTGGAATTAATCAAAAACTATGGTCATTATCTAAAGACTCTACTAATAAGTTTATTAAAAGAAAAGCAGTTTGGAAACAAATATATAAATATGTTGGGTTAAAAGAAGATATTTCTAATTACTGTGGAAATTATAATAAAATAGAAAAAGTAATCAAACAACTATCAATCTTCGGTATTTCAAAACAAAAAGCTCAAAAAGCATACGAGAAAGTAGTATCCGAGCCACAGTAGAAGTTCCTGACAGGGTTTATTAGCAACTGTAAACAAACTGCGCTTCAAACTCAGGATATGCTTGTAACAACGTACTAAAACAAGCTAAAATTGGTTCAATCCTAGTCAACTTGAGGGTACCAAATGGAAAATTTTATTCACATACATACAAAAAAAGAAAGATCTGTCTTTAGTTTGCTTTTGTTTCTTATTCCAATTATTATTTTTGTAGGTTTTGTTGTTTTAATAAACTTACAAACCGATAGATCAAAACAAAAGGCAGCTATAATAGAAACAGAAAGTGTTGTCTTAGGAGATCAAACTGAAACCATTAAATGAAACAAATAATACTTCCACTTATAGGTACAATGATTTTTCTTATCCTCGTTGGTTTTTTTGTAACTAATCCTGAAAAATACATTAAAAACCAAACTTCAGAAAACAAGCAAAAAATAGTTAAAATTAACGATTTAGAAATTTCAGTTGATATTTCTGATACTCCTGAAAAAAGAAGTAAAGGATTATCAGGTAGAGAGTCACTTAATGAAAAGAAAGGAATGCTTTTTATATTTGATGAAAAAGATCAAACACCAATTTTTTGGATGAAGGATATGCTTATTCCAATTGATATTATCTGGATTAATAACGGAGAGATTGTTCAGATTGATAAAGCTATTCAAGTTCCAGAAAAAGATACACCTGATACTAAACTCACTCAATACTCACCTGAAGTTTCTGTCGATTATGTTTTGGAAGTAAATTCAGATTTTTCCGATAAATATGAATTAAAAGCAGGAGACAATGTTGATCTTTCTCAAATTTAATTAGATACTTTTATTCTAAAGTAAATTCTTCTAATTCTTTTACTCCTCCAAAGGCAATTCTATCTGGGACATAATCTTTAGTGTTTACCATCTTTGCTAAATAAACCACAAATTCGCCCCAACGATTATTAATCTCATCGATAGACTCTGTCAGTTTCTCTTTTTTTAAAACATCATCAAAAAATTCAAGTTGAGAACTTTTAGCCTTAACTAGATTAAAACAAGAAACAGATATTTCCCTTACCGGTTTTCCTAAATAAGAAAGCCCCAAGAGTCTTAACATTTCTTTATATATATCTCTGGTATCAAATAAAACTCTTGAGGTTTTTACTCCCTGGTGCCAAAAGCTTCCATCTCTATAATAGAGAGCCAAATGTATACCTTGAGTTTTTAAGTTAGCCTTTCTTAATCTAAAAGACATTTTTTCTACCAATTTCATTAAAATGGGGGACAGCTTATTTAAATCCTTAAAAGGTTTGGGCAGGGCATATGAATTACCATAACTCTTTCTACTCGTTTCAAAATCGTCTATCTCCCAACCTCTGAGCCTCAAAAACCAGTAATAACTATTTATTGATTTAAATGAGGCTTTAAGTTTCCACAGGGGAGAGTTGTAAAAATCCAATACACTAAAAATATTCATCATATTAAGCCTAAAAGCATTTCTTGATTTAATTCCAGATAAATCAGTTAGTTTAAGACCTGAATAAACTTTTTGATAATTGTTTATATTAATCTCGTCTAATCCATCAGGTTTATGAAAAGAAGATGCAAGTTTTGCTAAAAACCTATTAGTAGAAATACCTACAGAAACACTCATCCATTCACCAATCTCTTCTCTTATTCTTAATTTAATTTCCTTAGCAACATCTTTAATACTCTTTTCTCTCAAGCATGGATAACCTTCAAGATTTAACACAAATTCATCAATAGATTTTGCTACCAAGTTATTGGTATAACTTAAAAGAATTTTTCTTAAAGCTAAGTGAACACTTCTATATTTCCAAGGATCAGGTGTTAAAACAAAAACATCGGGAAAAATTTCCTTTGCATCCTTTACTCTCATTCCAACTCTTATCCCAATTTTTTTAGCTTCTATGGATGGTGCTATTACACAACCTCCAGGGCTATCGTATGCAGCAACCACTAATGGTTTTCCTCTTAAAAAAGGGTTTACCTGCTGCTCAATGGTTGCAAAACAAGAATTTATATCCAAGTGCATTATAAAAGAAGGATTAGGATTAAAATCCAAATTTAGAGTATTTGTATTAATATAATTTTTAAAATTCATCTGCAATTTGTTCTAAATTCCAGTGAAGGGTTTCTGTATTTAAAATAAGTTTAAAAAATAAAGTTTTTGAGGTAACAGAAAACGCATGATATAAAACTTTGCCTTTTTTAAAAGTATGATGAAGTCCAAGTTTGACAATAGAATAGACCTTTTCATTCCAGATAATCTCTTCAGGAAAAACTCTTTTTTCTTTGGAATCAAATACTAATTTAACTGAAACTGGAGAATCTATTTTTTGAATCATATTATCTTTTTATACAACCGAATAAAACCCGAAGTCAATAACTAATTCCTTGCTAAGGCTAATCATTTTAAACTAAACTTAAAAAAGGCCATGAATAGAAACAATCTTCCTAAACCTCCCAAACTAATTAAGATGTTAGGCCCAAGTTTTATTCTTTTAGGTTTGGGACTCGGAAGTGGAGAGATAATTCTTTGGCCATATCTTACTTCAAAATACGGAATGGGAATAATTTGGGGAGCCTTACTGGGAATTACATTCCAATTTTTTATCAATATGGAAATTGAAAGATATACTCTAATAACAGGAGAAAGTGTATTTGTAGGACTTGAAAAATACTTAAAAAAGTTTTCCCCAATCTGGTTTATTTTCTCAACTCTCCTGCCTTGGATCTGGCCTGGAATTATTGCTTCATCTGCAATCCTTTTTGCGTCAATCTTGCATATAAATTATTCGCCAATAATCCCAATTATTCTTTTACTTATTATTGGAATATTTTTAACTTTGGGTCCAGTTATATATAAAACACAAGAAACTTTTCAAAAAACTTTAATTATCATAGGGGTACCTTTCATATTACTTTTGACTTTCTTTTTGGCTAAATCAAATGATTGGCAAGCTTTATTTAATGGTTTAATTGCAAAAGGAGATGGATACTTTTTCTTACCGACAGCAATTCCTTTAGTAACACTTTTAAGTGCTTTTGTCTATTCAGGTGCAGGAGGGAATTTAAATTTAGCCCAAAGCTTTTACATAAAAGAAAAGGGTTATGGAATGGGCAAGTACTCAGGAAGAATTACAAGTATTCTAACAGGTAAAAAAGAAAAAATTGAATTAAAAGGAAAACCATTTGAAAAAAACACTAAAAACTTAAAACTTTTTAAACTCTGGTGGAAACGAATGAATCTTGAACATTTTTTTGTTTTTTGGTTAACAGGACTTTTGACAATGCTTTTCCTTTCCCTTCTTGCCTTCATTACAACTTATGGAAAAGATGCGGGAGAAGGAATTAATTTTATTTTGATGGAAAGCTCTACAATTTCATCTAGAACATTACCATTAGTGGGAGCATCATTCTTAATAGTTTCTGCACTCATGCTTTTTTCAACACAATTTTCAATCCTTGATGCTACAAGTAGAATTATGTCAGAAAATTTAGTTATACTTTCACCTAAGAAATTTAAAATTTCAAACCTAAGAAGTTATTATTATCTTTTTTTATGGTTTCAAATTTTTGCAGGAATTCTAATCTTTTCCCTTGGAATAACAGAACCATTGAAACTTATTACCATAGGAGCTGTTTTAAATGCTGTTGCAATGTTTTTTTATACAGGACTGATACTACTTCTTAATAATCTATCTTTTAAAAAACCAATTAAACCTTTGTTTTTTAGAAATTTGATACTTATCATTGTATTTTTCTTTTATGGGCTTTTTGTTACTATTACTTTAGTTAATATTTTCTAGAATGAAAAAAAACATTCTCTGGGTTTTATTTATAATATTGGGTTTTGCTTCAGGTGTTATATTTTCAAGATATATCAATAGTTTCTATTACAGTCTTTTTCCAAAAACTGAAAACTCTACAATGTTAAAAATTCTTCCAAAACCTTTTGAAAAATATTCGATTCTTAATCTTTCTGAAACTGTAGTTAAACCAAGTAATATAAATATTGAAGAAGAGATCTCAGAAAATGAAGATTTTACTTCAAATTTATTCTCAATAAGTTTCGATCCTACTTTAAAAGATAAAAATACTAAAAAAGTAACTGGTCTGATAAATCTACCTACTAAAAAAGGTAAATATCCAATTATTCTAATGCTAAGAGGATATGTAGACCAAAAAATTTATACAACTGGCATAGGAACTCAAAGGGGAGGGGAATACTTTGCAAAAAATGGTTTTATAACAATTGCTCCTGACTTTTTAGGTTATGCCGGATCAGACACAGAAGCTAGCAATATCTTTGAATCTAGATTCCAAACCTATACAACCGCCTTAACACTCTTGGATTCTTTAAATACAATTGCCCAATGGGATCAAAAAAATGTATTTATTTGGGGACATTCTAATGGGGGGCAAATTGCCCTAACTTTACTTGAAATAACTGGAAGACAAATTCCTACAGTTCTTTGGGCTCCTGTTTCAAAACCTTTCCCTTATTCAATTCTTTACTATACCGATGAATCAGATGACTTGGGAAAACTAATAAGAAAAGAACTCTCACAATTTGAGGATAACTATGATGTAAATCAATATTCAATTCATAACTATCTTAATAGGATCAAATCCCCCCTACAGATTCACCAAGGAAGTCTAGATGATGCTGTACCAATTGATTGGACAAACGATTTAGTTCAAAAATTAGAAGACCTAGAAGTAGATTTTAAATACCACAAATATCAAGGAGCCGATCATAATTTGCAACCTAGTTGGAACTTAGCAGTTCAGCAAAGTTTAAATTTTTTTCAATCATTCATTAAGTAAATGATTTGACTTAAAATTCGAGCTATAAGAAAATTAAGGAGATAAATAATATGAAAATAATAATGCAACTTGCAATAAATGTTTTCGCACTACTAATTGTTGAGTACTTAATTCCTGAGTTTATCCTGAGCGATATAAAAGCTGCAGTGGTTACGGCTGTTGTAATTGGGATTGTTAATACTTTAATAAAACCAATTATTCAACTCATAGCACTACCACTCTCAATCCTTAGTTTTGGATTAACTGCATTTTTAATAAACGTAGTACTTTTATGGCTTACCAGTATTTACATACCTGGATTTGAAATAACAAATTTTGCCACAGCGATACTTGCATCTATTATGCTTTCCCTGGTGTCTTGGTTTCTTCACAAACTTGCGAAGTAATTTTACCTTTCCTGAGGTTTAGCTTCATTGACTGTTATATTTCTGCCATTTAGTTCAGAATTGTTTAACTTTTCTATAGCTGTTTTTGCTTCTTCATCTTTAGAAAATTCAATAAATCCAAAACCTCTGCTCCTTCCGGTCATTCTGTCAGAAATTACAACTGCGTCTATAACTGTACCGATTGTTGAAAAATGGGCTTTTAAATCATCAGATTTAACTGTGAAGTCCAAATTTCCAACGAATAATTTTGCTGCCATTAAAATACTCCTTTCTAAACCTTAACTTTGAAATTGCCCTATGCCTTTTCAAGGAGGTACCCTAGATTATAAAATAAATTAAACATTTTCACAATTGTTGCTATAATATCTATATATGGCTAAAAATACTACAAAACAAAAAACACCCTTTATTAAAAAGAAGGCTGGTCCTCAATTGGGATATAGAACATCTGACTTTTTTAAAAAAAAGACTTTTGGTAGTTCTACTAAAGGTCAGAGTTTTAATCCTGCACAATTTAAAACCCAACACAAAGGTTAAATTTTAAAGCTTCAAAACAAGCCTATTTAATGTTATAATCCCAACCATGTCCGAAAACAAAACTGACAAACCTAAAAAAACAGCTATAGCTAGAGAAGACAATGGAAATATTCAAATTACTCTTAATATCCCCTATAAAGATATTTTAGAAGCTAAAAAAACTGCTTTAGAGGAAATTGCCAAAACCACAGAAATTCCTGGATTTAGAAAAGGAAATGCTCCAGCTGCTCAGGTCGAAAAACATGTATCTGAAAATACAATATTAGAAAAAGCTCTTGGAAAAATTTTACCTAAAGCCTTTTCTAACATAGTAGAAAAAGAAAACATTAAACCAATTGTTTATCCAAAATTTGAACTTATTAATGCCAAGGAAAATGAAGATTGGCAAGTAAGAGCAATAACCTGTGAACTCCCTGAAGTTAATCTTAAAGATTACAAAAAGGTAATTTCTGATGAGGCTAAATCTCAAACCATTTGGACTCCTGAAAAAGGAGATCCAGAAAAAAATAAAGAAGAGAAAGAAAAGACTCCTGAAGAGAAGGAACAAGAAGTTATTAAAATTCTTTTAGATAAAATAAAGGTTAAAATCCCCAAAATATTAATTGATCAGGAAGTTGATAACAGACTCGCACAATTATTAGATAGAATTGAAAAATTAGGCTTAAACTTAGAAAGTTATTTAGCTTCAGTTGGAAAAAATCCGGAAACATTAAGAAAAGAATATGAAGTCCAAGCTTCAAATACTATTACTCTTGACCTTATCCTGCAAAAAATTTCAGTAGAAGAAAAAATAGAGGTTGATGAGAAAGAAATAGAAGGATTAATCAAAGCTAGCTCTGCTAATCCTAAACTTGCTGAATCCCTAAATACGCCTGAACAAAAAAGGTTCATCAGATCAATAATCTTAAAACGTAAAGCTCTTGAATCATTAGTCTCTCTGTTGTAAACTACGGCTGAAAACAAACATCCTTTTTTAAATGGATAAAAACCAAAAGCCAAAATCAGGAAAAAATATAAAAAGAGTAAACATTCTTGAAAGTCTCAAAGATGTAGGTAATACTGCTCAAAAAAGCATTAAGGAAGATCTTCTTAAAGGAACCTCCGAAGAATTTATTAAACAGCTTTTTGGACAAAAAGAAGAAAAAAAATATTCAGGGGAAATTATTCCTGGCGAAACACTAGAACTAAATGAAGTATATACAGGCCAAAGACAACAAAACGAAAAATTAAGAAAACAAATTTCATTTGAAAGAAAACTTTCAAGTGAACAAAAAAACCAAAGTGATAAACAGTTAAATGAATTAAGAATTCAACTTCACGCTTTGATGCAGGAAGTAGGGGAACTCGCTAAAGTTACACAAAATATTGGTCAGGACATAGAAGTAGCCTCAATGCAGGTTACAGCTAATCCAGGAGTATATCACATAGTATTTTTTGAAAAATTATTAGAATTTATTAAAACCTTCAGAAGAAAAATTGAAAATGCAGATGTTTGGCTTCAAGCCTCCAACAAAAGAGTTAATAGAAAAGATTTCTGGGGAACTTTTACAAGTAAAAGGGGAGGAACAAAGTTTCTTCTCTCTTCAGAACACTATGTTTCAAGATCGGCAGGTTAAGTTTTAAAACCAGGGAGCATAGATTTGATCAAGTTTTTCTCTTGCTTTTTTACCATTTTCTAGATCTATTGGAGTTAAAAGATCACCGGTTTGATCTCTTTTTCCCTGCAGCTCATCATTAAACACACTTTGTAAAATACCTAAGTTCCTTGCTTCATTCTCAAATCTAAAAGTTTCAATTATTTTAGTCTTACCATTTTCTCTATCACAAAGCTTTATTTCTTTTACGGGAGCAAATTTTACTGCATTTCCAACAAATGCCATACCTACAATTTCACCATTCCTAATACTTTCAACTGATACCGGATATTCTTTTACTCCCATTAAATTATTTTTAGCAATTTTTAAAATATATTCTCTTGTAGTTCCACCTAAAATATTTGTATCCATGGGAGAAATTACAATATTGCCATCTCTATCTTCAAAAATAATATCCTCACCAGGACCATCAGCAAGCACTCCTCTTTCAGAAAGAATCTTTCTTCCTTCAGAAGTATCGGAATTTACGTATATCTTTTGACCTTCTTGGTCAATAACATAAGGACCAAAAATTATACTTTCATCACAACCAGTTTTTCTTGCAATGCTACTTGCAACACCAGCTGATCCATAATTTCCTGCATGCTTACCAACAATTTTTTGTTTTCTTTGTTGATTTAAAAACAAAGCAGCACTTGCCCCTTCTGAGTAAACTTTTTCAGGTAAATAAAAAGGCCAACTCCAAATAATATTGTCTAAAGACATTCCATCTTCTGCTTTAGGACAAATTCCAAAATTTCCCAATCTCATTGCAGCAGGTCTAACATATGCTCTTGTTGGAATTTTCTTCTGAGTATTAGGATCTATCGTTTCTAAAACATCTTTTCCTAAAATTGATGCATGATCAATTATTGCTTGTGGGAAAATATCAATTTCCAAAGGCAAATTTAACATTAATGAGTTAATTGATCTTTTAAACCTTTGCATTCTCTGCTTAAACAAAATTAAATTACCCCCAACAACTTCATTAGAACTATTAGTAACAGGTTCTATGCTTATTCCTTCAAACGCCAGATGTGAATAGTGTGCACCTGGAGTTTGGGGATAGCGCATATTAAGTTCATGCCATGAAGGAACAATTGCTAATTTATTTAAAGATCCTACCCAAGTAAGTACGTATTTACATGATTTTCCCCATATACTTTCTATTTCTTTTTTCATTCGAAGCTCATATGGGGTGGGTTTTTCTTTAATTAATTCTAGCGGAACTAAATATTGATGCAGCCTATCTACAACCGTTCTTTCTCTTTCTTCAAAATCAATTTCTGGAAATGCCATTAGGAACCAATAGTATTAATTTTCTTTCACAAAGTCAATTCTTACTTTTTTACAAAAAATGATAAATAATAACAAAATATGAACTTAAACATTCTTACAATTAAATGGATTTACCGTTTTCATTGCGGGGATCCTTTGTTTGCAAGAAATTAAATAAAGTTTTTAAAAAATAAACAAAGGACACCTCCTAAAAAACAGGAGGTTTTTTAATTTAAATGGATAAAAATAAACAGCTAAAACAATTACTTGAGCTTTTAAAAATAAAAAGTATTTCTACTAACCCTACAGGATTGTACTCCAAAAAGAATTCTAGATAACTTGAGAGGAAAGGGAGGATAAGATATAATTTGTAAATCTGGACGCTTAGCTCAGTTGGTCAGAGCGCTTACTTGACGTGTAAGAGGTCGGGGGTTCGAGCCCCTCAGCGTCCACAAAAAAGTAATTATATGATTTTTTCTAACTGCTTTTGTAAACTTATCTGAAGTTTTTTCCCTTCTTTCCTTACATCTGCAAGTTCATTTTTATTTAATTGATTAAACACTTTTTTATGTTTTGGATAATACCAAATATGACCCATCCAACGATATTTTGGAATATTATTATCAATTAAATCTTTAGCTATGAATCCCTTATCTGTTATTTCTTCCTTTGACCAAATCACTTTACCATTTTTAGCAAGTGCTAAAGCCAGATGATAAATAACTTTTCTTTCTTCTCCTTTTAAGTCTTTCATTAGATTAAGAAGAAACTTTGCTTTAACCAAATCTGAATTATTCTCTCCCACAGTTCTTTGATTTTTTAAAATATCCCATTTATTACCAAGTCCTGGAATATTGATCCCACCATCTGAAGCTAATACATAATAATCAGTTAATTTGGAAAATTCTTTTGCCTTCTTTTTGGCATTTTTAATTAAAGAAGATTCATTCTCTTCTACTTTGACATTTATACTTAATTCATCCAAAGAGTGAATATTGAGCTTTAGATTTTTTCCTAAAAACCAAATCATCTCTCCTTTTTTATATGCATTTCTTGTTCCAATTAAAATATCCATAAGTAAATGGTAGTAATTCTAGTTACACAAGTAAAGACTTATATAAAATTTGATATAATTACAGCTTATAAGGGCCCATAGCTCAGTTGGTAGAGCGTACGCATGGCATGCGCAAGGTCGCCGGTTCGAACCCGGCTGGGTCCACAAGTAATTGCCTTAATTAACCCATAAGAGTAAAATAATATATATTCTTTAGGCTTATAGGCCGCGAACAAGGCGGTTTTTTTTATTTGAAAGGAAAAAATATGGATATTAGAAATGTTGCAATTATTGCTCATGTTGACCACGGAAAAACAACTCTCGTGGATGCTCTGCTTAGACAATCTCATACTACTCTAAAAAAAGATTTAAAAGACACCAAACAAATAATGGACTCTAATGAATTGGAAAGAGAAAGAGGAATCACAATTTTCTCTAAAAATGCTTCTATTGAATATAAAGGTGTAAAAATAAATATTATTGATACTCCGGGACATGCTGATTTTGGTGGAGAAGTAGAAAGAGTTCTTTCTATGGCAGATGGAGCACTTCTTTTAGTGGATGCAAAAGAAGGGCCAATGCCTCAAACCAGGTTTGTGCTAAAGCAAGCCCTTAAGATGGGCTTAAAAATTATCGTTGTTGTTAATAAAATTGACAAAAAAGATGCAAGAGTTGATTATGTTGTAGATAAAACATTTGATCTTTTTTTGGAACTTGGTGCTGATGAAAACACTGCTTACTTTCCAACACTTTTTGCTGCAGGCAGAGATGGAAAGGCTGGAAAGACTGCGGATTTAGCTAAAATGATTGATATTAATCCAATTTTTGAAGCAATATTGCAATATATTCCAGAACCAAAAAGAGATATTAATAAACCTCTTCAGATGAGAATATCAACTTTAGCAAGAGACGACTATAAAGGAAGAATTGCTATTGGAAAAATTCAGAACGGTACTATCTCTGATGGAGAAGACATCGCCCACATTGATAGAAAAGGACAAATTTCAAATTTTAAAATTACTTCTCTAGCAACATTTACTGGTCTTGAAAAAACATACGTCAAAAAAGCAGAAGCTGGAGATATTGTAGCTATTTCAGGAATTCCCGATATAACAATTGGAGAAACAATTGCAGATCTTTTAAGTCCCGTAGCTCTTCCACTCCTTAATATCGAAGAGCCTACTGTAAAAATGATTTTTATGGTCAATAATTCCCCTTTTGGAGGAAAAGAAGGGGAGTTTAAAACCTCAAGTCAATTAAGGGCCAGACTCTTTAAAGAAATCGAAACTGATGTTGCTTTAAAAGTGGAGGAGAATGCAAATGGAACTTGGACTGTCTCTGGACGCGGTGAACTTCATTTGGCAATTCTGATAGAAAGAATAAGAAGAGAAGGTTTTGAATTACAAGTCTCAAGACCCCATGTAATTACAAAAACTATTAACGGAAAACTTCATACTCCTTATGAAAAGGTATTTATCGAAGTACCAGAAAAATACTCTGGAATAGTTATCCAAAAAATGGGCCAAAGACACGCAGAACTTGTTAATATGAACAATGAAGAAAATACAGTCTATTTGGAATTTATCGTTTCAACTAAAGAGCTCATTGGTTTTAGATCCGAATTTATAACAGACACAAAAGGCCTAGGAATCATTAACACAATTTTCCATGAATTTTTTCCTGACGATGGATTTGAAAGAAAAAGAGAAAGAGGATCTTTAGTAGCTCATGAAACTGGAATAACAAGACTCTATGGACTAGTAAGTATCCAAGACAGAGGAGAGTTGTTTATTGGACCAAATGTAAATGTTTATAAAGGCCAAATTGTCGGTCAAAACTCCAGGTCTGAAGATATTATAGTTAATGTTTGCAAAGAAAAACAATTATCCAATATGAGATCAAAAGGTGAAGGTGTAATGGAACACGCTAATACTCCAAAAGTAATGAGCTTGGAAAACTCTTTAGAATATATTGATGATAATGAACTGGTTGAGGTAACTCCTAAAAGCGTAAGGATGAGAAAAATAGTTTTGGATAAAGTAGAAGAGAAAAAAAGATTAAAACTTCTTAAACATAAATAAGAATAAACTTTCTTGACTTTTTTTTTAGGAAAAAGGATAATAAAGTACAATATTTAAAATCTTTGCATTTGTATATAAGACTAACCACTCATAAAGCAAAGACGCGAGAAACTGCGAAATGTCTGGAATTAAGCGTCAAAGTAGGATGGAACCACCCAAGACTTGGGTTCCTACAGAAAGGACGCTTTTTTTATTAAAAAATGGATAATAAATTAGAAAACATTAGACACTCATGTAGTCATTTAATGGCTGCAGCCGTAAAAGAACTTTACCCCAAAGCTCTTCCTACCATTGGCCCAGTCATTGAAAATGGTTTTTATTATGATTTTGATTTTGTAAAAACCAAAATCTCCGATCAAGATCTAATAAAAATCGAAAAGAAAATGAAAGAACTTCTTCCCAAATGGACTTCTTTTGAAAAAGTAGAAATGAGTTTAGCTGAAGCTAAAAAAATATATAAAGACAATCCTTACAAACTTGAACTTATTAAAGAGCTTAGTGAAAAGAAAGAAAAAATAACTTTTTATGAATCTGGTAAATTTTTAGATCTTTGCCACGGAGGCCATAGTGAAAATCCAAGTAAAGAATTAAAGCACTTTAAACTTCTTTCTATCGCAGGAGCCTATTGGAGAGGAAATGAAAAAAATAAAATGCTCACAAGAATATATGGAACTTGTTTTGAAAATAAAGAAGAATTGGAAAATTATTTAAAACAATTAAAAGAAGCCAAAAAAAGAGATCATAGAATACTAGGTCCAAAATTAAACCTTTTTATAATTCATAAAGATATCGGACGCGGTCTTCCACTTTTAACTCCCAAAGGAACAGTAATTAGAAATGAAATAATCAAATATGAAAGAGAATTGGAAAGAGAAAATGGTTTTGAAGAAGTTTGGACTCCTCATATTGCTAAAAGTGATCTTTATAAAAGAACTGGCCACTGGCAACACTACCGAGATGTAATGTATGAACCTTTTGGAATTGATAATGAAACCTATGTGTTAAAACCAATGAATTGCCCACACCACTATATGATTTATTCAAGTGTACAAAGAAGTTACAAAGATCTTCCCATAAGGCTTACCGAACCTGGTACATGCTATAGATATGAAAAGAGCGGAGAATTGGGGGGTTTAATTAGGGTCAGAGCCTTAACTGTAGATGATTCGCATATATTAATGAGAGAAGATCAAATTGACCAAGAATTTGATACATGCATAGAAATGGTAAAGAAAATGTTTAAGGCATTTGGTCTTACAGACTTTTATGTCAGACTCTCTTTGAGTGATCCTGATGATAACGCTAAATACATTGCAGATCCAAAAGTCTGGAAAGAAGCAGGAAACAAACTTGAGAAAATTGTCAAAAGAAACAAACTTAAATACGTCACAATTAAAGGTGAGGCTTCTTTTTATGGGCCGAAAATTGATTTTATGGTCAAAGATGCTATTGGAAGAGAGTGGCAAATGAGCACACTTCAGCTTGATCTTTTTATGGCTAAAAAATTAGATTTAATCTATATTTCAGAGAATGGTTCAAAAGCTTACCCAGCCATACTTCACAGAGGTTTAACCGGTTCTCTTGAAAGAACAATTGGTATTTTAATAGAACAATATGAAGCAAATTTTCCAACATGGCTTTCACCAGTCCAAGTATCAATTCTTCCGATATCTGAAAAAGTAAAGGATTATTCCCGAAAAGTTTATGAAAAACTATTTAAGGAAAACATAAGAGTTGAATTTAATAGTGATGGAGAACCATTGGGGGCAAAGATAAGAAAAGCTCAAATGGAAAAGGTTCCTTATATGATAATAGTAGGAGAAAGAGAAGAAAAAAATAACAAAATTTCAGTAAGGACAAGATCAGGCAAAGACCTGGGACAAATGGATTTGGATAAATTTATTCAAAATATAAGCCAAGAAATTGATGAAAAGAAAATTAATTGAAACGCTTCTTACCAATAAACTTGAGATCAATCTTTGCATATTGCAGTTCGAGGCTATTTTAGATAAAATTCTAATCAGAAGTTGAAAAAGAAACTATACTGGCAAATCAACGAGAGAATTAGATCACCGAAACTAAGAGTTATTGGTTCTGATGGTAAACAACTTGGCATTTTAAAAACAGAAGAAGCTTTGAAAAAAGCAAAAGAACTAGAGCTTACCTTAGTTGAAATTGCACCTACGGCCAAACCTCCCGTTGCAAAAATTGTAGACTTTGGAAAGTTCCGATATCAAGAAGAAAAAAAACTTAGAAAAGAAGCTTTAAAAATTAAAAGTTCAGAACTAAAAGAAATAAGATTCTCGCCTTTTATTGCAGAAAACGACTATAATACTAGACTTGAAAGAGTCAAAGAATTTTTAGCTAATAAAAACAAGGTTAAAGTTACTGTTGTTTTTAAAGGCCGACAAATGGGAAGTAAACAATTTGGGTATGATATTTTAAAGAAAATATATCAAAGTCTGGGAGATAGTATAGCCATAGATATGGAGCCAAAGTTTTTAGGCAGACATTTAGTTACAATAATATCACCAGTAAATAAACCAATTATAAAAAAGGATGAAAAAGACAAAACATAAAGTTAGAAAATCGCTTTTAAATAGATTTAAGATTACCAAAAACGGTAAAATTCTTCGTAGACAAGCATCTCGAAGACATCTTAACGCTAAAAAAAGTAAGAAAAGACTAACAAATTTGAAAAAAAGTGTTGAAGTTAAAGGTTTTTATGCAAAAAAACTTAAAAAGGCTATGTGTATTAAAAATCCAAATGTATGGGTAGATAAAAAAGAGGAAATAAAAAAATGACAAGAGTTAAATCAAAAGCACAAATAAATCACAGAAAAACAAAAAAACTAACAAAAGGTTTTAAACAAGCAAGAAGGACCAGAATCAAAGCAGGAAAAGAAGCTGTAATGCACGCAGGCCAATACGCTTATGTTGGAAGAAAATTAAGAAAAAGAGACATGAGAGCTTTGTGGATAATAAGAATCTCAGCCGCAGCAAAAGAAAATGGAATCAGCTACAGTAAATTTATAAAAGGATTAAAAGACAAAAAAATTGAAATTGATAGAAAAATGTTAAGTAATATTGCTATAAAAGATCCAAACACTTTCCAAAAGATAATTTCAGAGATAAAATAAATATATGAGAATTATGTCCTTCACCAGCTTTTTTTTTAAAACCTGAAGCAGGTGGAGAAGTGAAGATTTTATAAGCTCTCCACCAAAGGAGAGCTTTTTTAGTATCTAAGGAGAAATCTTATGAGAGAAGAAATAATCAGTCTTAAAAATGAAGCAATAGCTCAAATAATGGAAACTAGCTCAATTAGTGAGTTGGAAAATTTAAGAATTATTTATTCGGGAAGAAATGGAAAACTAACAAGTTTAATTAAAAAACTAAAAGAATTTCCAAAAGATAAAAGAAAACAAGTTGGAATTTTGATAAATGAGACTAAAAATTCTTTAAACCAAATAATTTCCTCACAGAAAAATAAACTCTCTTCCTCTTCTAGAAAATGGTTTGATCCAACAATACCCGGAATTAAACCAAAGTTAGGGAACCTACATTTGGTAACTAAAGCTATAAGAGAAATATCTTTAATCTTTGAAAAAATTGGGTTCGTTCGAGTAAGATATCCAGAAGTTGAATGGGGTTATTTTGCATTTGAAGCTTTAAATATGCCAAAAACTCACCCTGCCAGAGACGAATGGGAAACTTTTTTTGTTGATTCCAAATTGAATTCAAAATTCGGTCAAACCGTACTAACACCTCATACTTCCTCAGGACAGGTAAGAGAAATGTTGAGAGTCAAAACCCCTCCCATAAGAATGATCAATATTGCTAAATGCTACAGAAGACAATCTGATGTTTCACACACACAAATGTTTCATCAGTTTGAAGGACTAGTTATTGATAAAGATATATCGATCATAAATCTTAAAGGAACTTTAGATTATTTTGCCAAAAACTTTTTTGGAAATAAAAGAAAAACAAGATTAAGACCATATGATTTTAGATTCACTGAACCATCTTTCGAGGTTGATATTAGCTGTGACATCTGCAATGGCAAAGGCTGTAAGCTTTGTAAAGAAGGTTGGTTAGAGCTTGGGGGAGCAGGAATGGTTCATCCTAATGTCTTAAAAGCTGGGAAAATTGACCCTAAAAAATATTCTGGTTTTGCTTTCGGTTGGGGTGTTGAAAGAACTTACATGATGAAATCTGGAATAAAAATTCCTGATATTAGATTTTTATATAGTAGTGACCTAAACATATTAAAACAATATTAAATTTATGGATATATTAATACCAAATAGTTGGCTTAAAGAATTTTTAGAAACTAATGCAACTCCTAAAAATATTGCAAGGTTTCTTTCTTTGTCAGGACCATCTGTTGAAAAAATTTCAAAAGATGGAGATGATTCTATTTACCACACAGAGATTACCACCAATAGAGTGGATGCAGTATCTGTCTATGGCTTTGCTAGGGAAGCTTCAGCCATCTTACCTAGGTTTGGAAAGAAAGCAAAATTACTGCCTTTAAAATTTAAATCAAAATATAATTTTTTTGACAAAGTAGACTATCTTGACGTAGAAGTTGATAGCAAACTTTGTACCAGATTTACTGCAGTTTTAATAAATGACGTAAAAATAAAAGATTCACCTCAATTTATTAAAGAAAAACTTATAAAGATTGAATTAAGACCAATTAACAACATTATTGATATTTCAAATTACATAATGCATGAGTTAGGACAACCTCTTCATACTTTTGATTATGACAAAATTAAAGGCTCTAAAATGATTCTAAGAGAAAGCAAAAAAGGAGAAAAGATAACTACACTTGATAATAAAACCTTTACCCTTCCTGGAGGAGATATTGTAATTGAAGACGGTGAGAAAAGACTTATCGACCTTTGTGGAATCATGGGTGGAAAAAATTCAATGGTTGATAAAAATACTAAAAATGTACTACTTTTTGTTCAAACATATAATCCTGTAAAGATAAGAAAAACTTCAATGACCTTAGCACAAAAAAGTGAAGCATCTATTCTTTTTGAAAAAGATTTAGATGAAGAATTAGTTTCAACCGCAATGAAAAGATCAATAGATTTATTTGAAAAAATAACAGAAGGAAAATCTGAAAATTTGATTTTAGATATATATCCTAATCCATACAAGATAAAATCAGTAAAAACTAATCTTTCCTTTATTAATAAATCTCTAGGAGAAAATCTTAACAAGGAAGATATTTCAAATTCTTTAACACCGCTTGGTTTTAAATCAAAATGGCAAAAAGATAATTTAACTTTAGAAGTTCCAAGTTTTAGAGCTAAAGATATTGATATCCCTGAAGATATTGTTGAAGAAGTAGCTAGAATTTATGGATACTATAATCTTCAATCAAAACTAATGAAAGGAAGATTACCTGAAAAACTTTTTAATTCGCCGTTTGATTTTGAAAATAAATTAAAAGATGTTCTTTCCGGATTCGGAGGAGTTGAAATTTATACATATTCTTTAGTCCCAGAAACTTTTATAGAAAACAGTGCCCTAAAACTCAAAAACCCTTTGGGGAAAGATACAGAGTACTTAAGAAATACAATGCTTTCTTCAATAAAAGATGCAGCTATTAAAAATTCTGGTTATGAAGAGCCTTTTCATATTTTTGAAATTGCTAATATCTACATTCCACAAAAGCAAAATCTACCAAATGAAAAAATGATGCTTGCTGGAATATTTTCAAAATATGACTTTTCTAAAGCAAAAGGAACCATCGAAGCACTTCTGGAAAAGATAAAAAAAGATTATTCTTTCGAAATTGAAGAAAAAAAAGAATTTTTACCAAATCATAGATTAAAAATTATGAATGGGAAAAACGAAATTGGAGAATTCGGAACTTTAGAAAAAAATGATCTTATTTATTATGAATTTGATATTAGACTATTGCAAAAATTGGGCAATAAACTTAAAGGCTTTAAAAACCCACCAAAATATCCCGCTCAGATTGAAGATCTTACATTTTCATTTCCTGAAAGAACAAAAATTGGAAAAGTAATTGACAGTATTAAAAATTTAGATAAACAAATAGCAAAAATTGAACTTATTGATACTTTTAAAAATTCTTTTACTTTTAGAATTTGGTATCAAAATCCAAATAAAACATTAACTAACAAAGATGTTGAAAGTATAAGAAAAAAAGTTATCAGTAATTTATCTTCTAAATTTGGAGCAAATATAAAATAATTATCTTCGTTTAATTATCTCTAACTTCTTGCCAAGTTTATTTGTTACAGAACATAATATTTCATTTAGACTACTATCGTCAATACATTTTTTATATTTTTGTTTGAAATCTTCAATGTCAAAATACAAACTAGATTCATTACCAGCTTCTATATTCTGGTTATTTTTTACTCGCAGAAAGAACCAGTCTTTAATGGGATCTATAAATTTTTTAATATCATTAACTGGAAATTCTTCCCTTAATTCATCTTCCATCTTTTCCCAAGATGTTGTTTGAGCAGTAACTTTTTCATCAGTACCTAAATTGCCAATTTTTTCCTTCGGCATACCAATCAAAGAGATTATAGAACATTAATTATTAAAAATACAAGTCACAGTGTTGAGGTAGGAGATGGAGAAGGGGATTGATCCCAAGAAGTATTTACACCAATTGTAATCTGTCTATCAGATTCATTACCATCCTGGTCTTTTGCTTTTGCCCTAATTGTATGAACTCCATCACTTAAATCATTTACCTTATAGGTAAATGGAGGACCGTCAAAAGCTCTTTCTTTAACTCCATCAATTTCTAATTCAATTTGTACAATTTTACTTGTCGAATCAGCTCTCAGCTTAATTGTGAAATCATTAGGTAAATCCGAAGTTCTGTCAGTAGGGTAATCAAATTCAACATTTATAGGATTTACCTGTCCACAATATTCAGTTGGAGGGTGATACCTTCCATCAGACTGAGTTGAGAGCCAATCAAGCACACCTTTTTGCCATCTATTCTCTCCTCCAGAACCTGCAGTTGGATCTTCTTCTTTAATTGTAAAATATTCATTTTCATCATAATTTCCTGATGAAATATCAGCAGGAGTTGCCAGTCTTCCATCATTTTTACATACTTTAAGTCTTACATGAATAGAGTCCTCTCCAGGTTCGGTCCCTTTAATAAAGTATTCCGTTCTTGAAGGGTAGCCATCATGACTTCTAAACCCTGACATCGAATCAACTGATGCTGTTACAATCCCTGATGGAATTTCAAAAGGAGTATCTGCCTTACCTGACAAAGCTTCTAAAACTGATCTTCTCCAAATAGGAGATGCACCTGAAACTCCTGATACCACAGCTAACATTGAGGAATTATCATTATTACCTACCCAAACTCCAATCATTATTTGAGAATTTCCACCAACTGTCCAATTGTCTTTTTTATCATTTGTTGTACCGGTTTTTACAATCAAAGTTCTACCTGAAATATTTAATAAAGAATTAGTTCCAAAAATTTCTGTTCTCGCACCATTATCTGACAAAATATCGGCAATTAGAAATGCCTGTTCTTCTGACAAAACTCTTTTTCCTTTTTTAGGATCAACTTCTTCTAATACTTTTCCTTTAGAATCTTCAACTTTTAATATTGAAACTGGTTCAACCTTAAAGCCTTTGTTAGTAAAAGCTGAATAAGCAGATGTTAATTCTAAAAGTCTGACCTCACCGCCACCTAAAGTTAGAGAAAGTCCAACTCTACTTAAAATTTCCTTAGTCGGCTCTAGTGTCGTAATACCCAAATCATATGCGGTCTGCAAAGTATCTTTAATTCCCACTAAAGCTAATGTCTTAACAGCAATAAGGTTAATAGAATTACCCAGTGCATATCGTAGTTGCATTGGTCCTCTATATTTTCCATCATAATTGACTGGACTATAATCGGGCTGACCCTCTCCACCGGGAAAAGTTGTAGGCACATCCATAATCATAGTTGCAGAAGTATATCCTTCCTTAAAAGCAGTCACATAAGTAATTGGTTTTATTGCACTTCCGGGCTGTCTTAATGACATTGTTACGTTCACTTGTCCATCATAATTAGGATCATTAAAATCTTTTGATCCAACCATTGCTAAAATTTCTCCTGTCTCTGGGTTTACAGCAACAGAAGCACCATTTGTAATTTTTTGTCCCTCAACTTTTGCAATTTCTTCTTTGACAATATCTTGCATTTCTTCTTGAAGTGTCCAATCAAGAGTTGTTGTCACTTTAAGCCCACCCGATTCAACAACATTTTCTCCATATCTATCTTCCAATATTTTTTGCACATATTGAACAAAATGAGGAGCTTTAAAAAATGCACCTTTTGCTTGAAATTCAATGTTAGGAAGCTCTGCTATAGCTGCTTTTTCTTGATCCTTAGTAATATAGTCATCCTCTCTCATTCTTCTTAATACTTGCGTTGCTCTCTCAACGTAAGCTTCTGGGTTTGAAGAAAAAGGAGAATAGTAAGAAGGCCTTTGGGGAATACCAGCAATAACTGCAGATTCAACTAAATTTAAATCCACTGCCTTTTTACCAAAATAGACTTCACTTGCAGCTTCAACTCCATAAGCAGTACCCCCATAAGGAATTTCATTTAGATACATCAAAAGAATTTCATCTTTTGAATACTTTTTCTCAATCTGAACAGCTAAAATAAATTCTTTAATTTTTCTAAAAATAGATCTCTCTGAAGTTAAAAGCGCATTTTTAACAAGCTGTTGAGTTAAAGTAGAACCACCCTGAACTCTCCCTCTTGTAATTATTTTAGAAAGACCTCTTAGCATTCCCAAAGGATCAAACCCTTGGTGTTTATAAAAGTTTTTATCTTCAACTGATATTGTTGCTTGTTTCAAAAAAAGAGGTACTTCATCAAAGCTAATAGGGGTTCTTCTTTGTTGAGAAAATATGTCATATAAGACTTGGCCATTTCTATCTAAAATCTTTGTTGAAAATCCTTCAGATCTAACTATCTTATCAGGAGAGGGAAGAGTAAAGGCAAAAAGAGGGATAATAACAAATGAAGCCAAAAGCATACCAACTACTCCCAAAAAGGCAATCTTTGCCAATTTAACCAACTGTCTTGATTTTTGAACATTGGATAATCTTCTACTAAAAACTCTTCTTGTTAAATATCTTCTTTTAATTCTATCTTTCCACATAAACACTTACTTGTTATTGTATCAAATTGAATCTAAAATATGAAAGAAATGAATAAGGGTATTAAAAATCTAATCACTAAATCCATCGATGAAATAATCGTTAAAGATTCACTGATAAATAAACTAAATTCAGGAAAGAAACTTGTAGTAAAATTAGGGATCGATCCAACAGGATCAAAACTTCACTTGGGACATGTGGTTGTCTTAAAAAAATTAAAAGAATTCCAAGACTTGGGACACCAGATTATTCTGATTATTGGAGATTTTACAGCCAGAATTGGAGATCCTAGTGGTAAAAATAAAGAAAGAAAAACTTTAAGTTCTAAAGAAATCGAAAATAATATGAAAACTTATAAACAGCAAATAGAAAAAATTCTCGATTTAAACAAAACTAAATTTGTTTATAACAGCCAATGGCTAGCAAAAATGGATCTTAAAAATATTTTCGAATTAGCCTCAAAGACAACGTTTGCACAAATATTCGAAAGAAATGATTTTAGACAAAGAATTGAAGAAGGAAATGATATTTCTTATTTAGAAACTCTATATCCTTTAATGCAAGGTTATGATTCTGTTCAATTAAAAGCAGATGTCGAACTTGGTGGAACAGACCAAAAATTCAATCTTCTAATGGGTCGACAGATACAAAAAAGATATAAACAAAAAGAACAAGATGTGGTTATTGTAAAACTTCTACCTGGATTAGACGGTGCCAAAATGAGTAAGTCTGCAAATAATTTTATTTCAATTGATGAAAAACCTTTTGATATGTATTCAAAGGTCATGTCAATTTCTGATAATTTAATACCTGAATACTATGAACTCTGTACGAATATTTCTTCAAAAGACCTAGAAAAAATAGTTAGCAAATTAGAAAACGAAAAAGAAAAAGTTTACGAAATTAAAAGACAATTGGCTAAAGAAATTGTTGAAATTTATCATGGTACAAATGAGGCCGAACTTGCTAGCAACAATTTCGTTAAAGTCTACAAATATGGGCAATATAAAGAAGCAGAAATTCATATTGTTATCAAAAGTGGTAACTATAAATTAAGAGAGATCCCAATTTTGTCAAATGCAACAACAAGTACAGTTCAAGCCAAAAAACTTGTAATGCAAGGAGCTGTAGAAATAAACAATAAAAAAATATTAGATCCAAACCAAAAAATTTCTCTTAAAGCAAAAGACATTATAAGAATAGGAAAAAAAAGATTTGTAAAAGTAAAGTAAAATGATACTAACTAAAAAACAAAGAAAGATAGTTACAATTATAATAGCCATTGCAACAGTATCTTTGATTATTTCATCTTTCCTTCCATTTATACTTGCCCTTAGATAATCTAAATAATTATGAAACTAAGTTCACCTGTATCTGAACTTTCATTAGTAGGCTCTTACTATCAAAAAAAACTTTCAAAACTTGGCATAGTCACTGCATTAGATTTAATTAACCATATTCCACATAGATATATTGACTTTAGCCAAACTTTTTTTATATCAAAAGTTAAAGTTGGAGATATCCTCACAGTAAAAGGAAAAGTGAAATCTGTTAAAAACCAATATACAAGAACAGTCAGAAAAATTCAGGTCGCAGAAATAGAAGATAGTACTGGCAGTATTTCAGCTGTCTGGTTTAACCAACCATATTTAATAAATACTTTAAATAAAGGTGACACTGTTTCTTTATCCGGTAAAATCGATTGGTTTGGAAGAAAGGTAGCATTTATAAGCCCGGAATATGAAAAAAATGTAACAGGAAAGATTGGTCTTCATACAGGAAGACTAGTTCCAATTTACCCTGAAACATCAGGCCTTTCTTCTAAGTGGTTAAGGGGAAGAATGAAAGAAGCAATAATCCAAACTTCCAATGAAATTGAAGAGATTTTACCGAATGAAGTACTTAAAAAATATGATTTAGTTGAACTTAAAGATTCATATTATTTCGTTCATTTCCCAGAAAACTTCAAACAAGCTGAAGACGGTAGAAAGAGACTCGCTTTTGATGAACTTTTATATCTACACATTGCAAGTCTTAAAAGAAAATTAGCTTGGCAAAAAAACGACTCTACTTTTGATTTAAAAATCGATAAAAAAGCTGTTCATACTTTTATCAAAAATCTTAGTTTTAAACTTACAAATTCCCAAGAAAAAATAGTAGATGAAATATTTTCTGATTTTTCCAAAAAATATCCTATGAATAGATTATTAGAAGGTGATGTGGGATCAGGAAAAACTGTTGTTGCAGCAATTGGAGCATTTATATCTTTCATAAATGGTTATCAAACTGTTTTTATGGCTCCAACACAAATACTGGCTCAACAACATTACAATACTCTAAAAGAGCTATTTGATCCCTATAAAGCAAGAATTTCACTTTTAACTTCGGGGCAAGTTAAAAAAGATTTAGGTAAAGAAGATATTTTTGTAGGTACTCATTCCTTAATTAACAAAAATGCTCTTTTTGATAAAGTTTCATTGGTAGTTATTGATGAACAACAAAAATTTGGTGTTAATCAAAGAGAAAAACTTGTTAAAAAAGCTAGAAACAAAAAAATAAGTCCACACGTACTAAATTTAACAGCTACACCAATTCCAAGAACAGTAGCTCTTACTCTATATGGAGACTTAGATCTTTCTATTTTAGATGAACTTCCACCGAAAAGATTACCAATAACAACCTGGCTGGTTCCTCCCACAAAAAGACAGGGAGCATATAAATGGATCCAAAAAAACATACAAGATAATAAGATTCAGGTTTACATAGTTTGTCCTTTAATTGAGGAGAGTCAAAAAGAAACAATGCAAACAGTAAAATCTGCAAAATCAGAGTTTGAAAAGTTAAAAAAAGTATTTCCAAATCTTTCACTGGATCTTATGCATGGAAAACTAAAATCAAAAGAAAAAGAAAATATAATAGAAAGGTTTAAGAAAGGAAAAACAGATATTTTAGTATCAACACCCGTGGTTGAAGTGGGAATTGATGTAGGTAACGCAACAATTATGGTAATTGAGGCTGCTGAGCGATTTGGACTATCATCACTTCATCAATTAAGAGGTAGGGTAGGCAGGGGCACAAAAAAATCATATTGTCTTTTATTTACTGAGAGCAAAAGTGAAAAAGTTGTAACTAGGCTTTCTGCTATGCAGAAGAATTTGAATGGTTTTGAGCTTGCTGAACTCGATCTAAAACTAAGAGGCCCCGGAGAAGTATTTGGCATTAAACAACATGGTTTTCCAGAGCTTAAAATCGCTTCCTGGCAGGATATTGGGTTAATTAAAAAAACCAAAAAAGTAGCCTTAGATGTTATTAAAAGTCCTAAAAAATATAAAGAGCTTCTAAAAGAAATTAATACCAGAAATAAATTTACTAATTAAAAACTTACTATTGCCAATTTACCCTCAATTAGGTTAAAATTTGCTCTATGACACCGTTACCTAAAAAGAAACATACAAGATCAAGGTCAGCGACCAGAAAAATAAGCCAAAGGTTGTCACTTGGCTCTTTAGTTAAATGCCCAAATTGCGGTAAACTTAAATGGCCCCATAAGGCTTGTCCTTCTTGCGGCAAGTACAAATGAAAACTTCTCAAGATCCTAGACATAAAAAAAGACGAGAAATTGTAAAAACACTTTTTGCGGAAACTTTTACTAAACAACCTATCAAAAATGAGGAAGTAAAAAAAATAATAAAAAACTTGAAAAAAATAGATAAACAAATTGAAAAATCAGCTCCACAATGGCCAGTTAATAAACTTAATAGAATTGATTTAGCAGTTTTAAGGCTAGCTGTATATGAACTTAATAAAGGTGACAATCCCCCTAAGGTAATAATTGATGAAGCGGTTGAACTGGCAAAAGAATATGGAAGTGAAAATTCAGGCTCGTTTATTAACGGTGTTTTAGGTACTATATTTAAGAAAGAAAAAAATGAATAATACAGAACAAAAAATAAAAAACTTAGTAATTGGTAAACTTGCGGAGCATATCGGAGTTGAAACTGAGGACATTAATTTGCAAGATTCCTTAGTAGAAGATCTTCATCTTAATATTGCAGAAATTAGCGATTTATTACAAGAACTGTCCGAAGAGGGAATTGAAATAGAAGAAACAAATCTTAAAAGTATCGAGACTGTTTCAGATCTAATTGATTATATATTGTCTCAACCTGGAATTATTTAAATACAATGACTGACATTTCTGAATTAAAACCAATTTTTAAAAACCAAGATCTTTTAACACAAGCTCTGACTCACAAGTCTTGGGTAAATGAACATAAAAATCAAAGAGAATCCAATGAAAGATTAGAATTTTTAGGAGATGCTGTTTTGGAATTTATTGTTTCCAAAGAGATTTACGAAAGACATCCTGACAAAGAAGAAGGATTTTTAACTGCCCTAAGAGCAAATCTTGTTAATACACAAAACTTAGCCAATATTGCTAAAAAATTAAATGTGGGAAAAGTTATTTTTCTAGCTAAGGGTGAGGAAGATGGCGGAGGAAGAGAAAACTCTTCACTTTTGGCAGATACGGTCGAAGCTATAATTGGAGCACTTTTTTTGGATCAAGGAGTTAAACCTGTTTATGAATTCATTAAAGAACACATTATTGCAGAAATTCCAGAAAAACTTTCAAAACCCCTAAAAGATGCAAAAAGCAGACTTCAGGAGTATATTCAATCACAAAAATTGCCAACACCAAAATACAAAGTTATAGAAGAATCGGGACCTGACCATAATAAAAAATTTATTGTGGAAGTATCTGTAAAAGGTAGACACTTGGGCCAAGGAGAAGGAAAAAGCAAAAGTACAGCAGAACAAAAAGCTGCTGATAATGCTCTTTCACGCTTGTAAAAGTAATTAAATTGCACTAAAATTTACGACTATGGTAATCATTAGACTAGAAAGAAAGGGAAAAAGAAATCACCCATTTTATAGAATAGTTGCAACCGACAAAAGAAAAAAAATCGGTGGACGTTCACTGGAAAATTTGGGTTTCTGGGATCCACATACAAATGAAATCAGTATTAAGAAAGATTTGGTTAAAAAATGGGTTGGAAAAGGTGCAAAAATTTCAGAAGCGGTTAAAAAATTAATGGAAAAATAATATGAAAGAACTTCTTGAATATATTCTAAAAGAAATAACAAACAGCGATTCTGTTCAGGCAACCGAAGATATAGATGAGAATTTTTCAAAATTAACTATCTTTTCTCCCAAAGAGTTTATGGGAATTATTATTGGAAAAGAAGGAAGAATAATTAAAGCCATAAGAAACTTACTCAAAGTAAGAGCAACCTTAGAAAAAAAGGGTGTTAATGTCTCCATTGAAGAAAAAGAAGTAGTTACTCTTTAATTTTTATTCAAAAGGATTTATCCTTTCGCTAGGTACTGAAGGATAAATTGTTGAAAAAGGAGGTAGAGTTAATTCGGATATTTTAGTTATCATATTAAGCTCCTCTTCAGTAAAATCACTTAAGGGTTGAGTTATCGCAGGAATTTTAGTAGGGTAGGGAGCCCAATAACTTCTCAGAGTTACTGATGCTCTGTACATTCCTGATGACTGATTAAGTTCAAGTTTCTCACAACTTACAATTGGCGCAAAATTTTCTATGACTTTAAAAAAAGAAATAATATTTTCCAAACTTCCATTCAAGTCAAAATTCAAGTCAACCCTAGAATATGTTTTCCCTTTGGACTCGGAACCCCCTTTAAGATTTTCTACATATAGACCGCTAAAGGAAGATTGGTTTTTAATTTGATAAATTACTGAAAGAGCGGGATTAGTGTCAGGAAGGGCAAGTGAAAAAAATTGTATATCATCTGACAGAGTTTGTGAAACTACAGATAAAGTTTCTTTCTTTTTTTGAAGAATTGATATAGTTTTTCCAATATCTTTTATTTGTTTTCTTTGTTCGGTAATTTTATTAAAACCAATTTTACTAGTAAATAAAAAACAAAAGACAATTCCAATAAGAGATAAAAGTGGTATACCCAATCTTTTTAAATTTGGCGATATTACTTTAAAAGTTGCTATTTTCCCCTGTTTTTTCATATTTAGTCTACATATCCTTCAAAAGTAATCCTAAATCCATAGTTAGGATTAAAAGAAAAATTTTTAAGTCTTATGGTCTTATAGATATCCGAAGAAACAAGATAGACCATAAATTTAGAAACAGATAAAGAGGAGTAAGCTTCTGTGGTAACTTCACTTTTTGCTGAAGAAATTTTAGCATCTTTAATTAAAACTCCTTCGGATAAATTTATACTAAGTTCTTCAAAACTCTCAAGTGGTTTTTTAATACCTTGCAGTTTCCAAATATCTTTAATCTTGGCCATTCTATCTTTGGCAAGAATAACTTGCTGCTCCGTCTTTTGATATTCATTTATTTCCTTGGAAAGGATATCCTTTTGGGTATTTAAAGTTTTGATCTTTGAATTATCAATAATAAAAATGCCCAAGAAAGTTAAAATAGAGATTAAAAAAACAGCAACTACAACATATAAAACTTTAGTCAAAATATTAACCAGTCTTAAAAGGGATTTTTTAGGAGATAAATCAGGGGGTAAAAGATTAATTTTTGGCATATAAAATTTTTATTAAATATCCGTCATAGCTAAACCAACAGCAATTGAATATAAAGGAGCATATGGTGCAACTACTTTAGAAACCTCGGGAGTTAGACTAACTCTGGAAAAAGGATTTCCAACAACTATTTCCAAACCTAATGCCTTACTTAAATAAGAAACAGCTTCAGGTAGCCCCGAAGATCCACCAGAAAGAATAACAGCCGAAGGAGCATCTCCTTTTTCTTCGGTTTGATAATAATAAATTGCTTTCTTAATTTCATCAGAAACCAAACGAACAATAGGATCAAGTGCACCTTTTATTTTTCCTTCAAGTTGTGAAGAAGAAAGTCCATAAGCTTTTTTATATTCTTCCGCCTGCTGAGGGGTAACATTAAGATTTTGGGCAACAGCTCGAGTAAAAGCATTTCCCGCAGTGGGAATTGAACGAGAAAAAGAAAGAATCCCTTTATCACAAATGGCTATGTCGGTGGAGCTTGCACCAAAATCAATAATTAAAGAAACTCTATCTTTTGGTGCTAAAACTCTACTTAAAGCTAAAAGTTCTGTCTCTGCTTTAATAGTATTTAAGCCCGCACTTTGAAGAAGTTTTACATAAATCTCAACCAAGTTCCTAGAAACTGCAACAAGTAAAACCTTTACACCAGAACCAACTTCTCTTTCATTTCTCGAAATTATCTGATGTTGAATTATTGCTTCAGAAATTGGAATCGGAATATATTGTTCTGCTTCCCATTTGATTGCTGATGCAATCTCTTGATCTGTAAGGAGAGGAAACTTAATTATTCTTGTAAATACTTTTTCCTCAGGAATTGCAATAGTAACATCTTTTGAAGAAATTTGAGCCTCTTTGTGGAGTTTTTTTATAACTTGAGCTAAATCACCAAGTTCTTTTTCCTCCTTAAATCTATCTGGAGAAGCACCCTTAAAACCAATAATACCAGAACCGCTAAGCTTGAAAGAATTTCCTTCTTTTTTAAGCTCAACAATTTTAATTGTTTTAGATCCTATATCAAGTCCAACACCCATAGGCAGATTAAATTAATTATAGCTGAATTTTAGTTTAATATCATGAAAGATTCTGGTCAATGGAGAGAAAAACTAATCAAGATTTACTTCTGTAAAACAAGCCTCATTACTTAACCACTTCATTCAAACTAAATATTGCGGACTCAAAAATTGGTGGAATTTTTGCATAAGGTTCAAACACTTTAATTTTTCTATTTGCATCCCCAGAAGAACCAAAAGAATCTATTAAATTTCCTTGGGAAGGTAAAACCTTATTACCAGGATAGTTGGCAAATATACCAATAGAATTAGCCTCAGAAGTATTATAAATTGAACGAATATTCATAAATTGAAGACCATTTTGCTGACTGTAAACATTTGCTGGAATACCTAAATCATTAAAAACTAATATCTTTTGAAATTGATAATTTTCTCCTGCTATGTTGCAAGTTCCAGGATCAGGTTCACTGAAAGAATTAGATAACCTTCTACTGGAATTTGGATCCACCGCCTCACGAGCAATTGTTGTTGTTGAATAATCACCAACTACCGAAGTGTAAAAAATACTAAGTTCAAGAGCTGGAGTTTGTCCAGAATCCAAAGCACTACCTTCTTTGCCCCAACAAATCTTAATTGTGTTTCCTGTAAAACAAGGTTTTTCCTCTGAACATATAAAACCATTATTCTCATCATGGACAACAAACCAAATTGTTATAGATTCTCCTGAAAATAAAAAGGAAGGGTAATTAAATTCTTTTTCTCCTTCTGCTACAGCAGATACTCCTACATTATAGGAAGCATTTCCAATTTCGGTTGAACCGATACTGGATCCTATTATTAAGGCTTGTTCAACTCCAGCCTCGGCTGCAGAAAAAGCTCTTAGCGAATCTTCATCTTGAGAAGAAACTGATACATCTGTTATTGACCGAGCCAATATTGAAAGAACTACTACCAAAACTACTGACATTGAAAGTAAAACTATTAGAAGAGCTTGTCCTTTCTGTAATTTCTTTTTATTCATCTTAAATTAAGTGTAACAATTAATAATACTTCAAATCAATTTTTTAGTTTAATTATTTCTCAAATAGATTTTTGTAGTTGATGAAAACCTTCCTCTTTCAACTAGACTGGAATTTGTATCTTCTGCAACTATAGTTATAGTAACTGAAGGAGAATTTCCGGATGTTCCTTCAATACATTCAAAAGAACAACCTGTAATATCAATCTCTTCTGTATTTAATCTCCCAGATCCTGAAGCTATATAACCTAAAACATCAGAACTCTCGCAACTAAAACTTCCTAAATTTCCATCCTCATCCATATATTCAATAAGTGAAGTATCTTCTGGATTTGGACAATTTGTAATAGATTGAGCACTTCTTAACTGCCTTTGAATTATTGAAAGAAAATAATTAACATTATCTCTTATTTTAATAGAGGAACTACTTTTGTTTGTGCTCCTAAGAGTCAAAAAAACTATACTCGTTACAAGAACCCCTAATATTGTAAACACTGTAATAGTGACTAAAATCTCAATTAAAGATAATCCTTTTTTATTTTTTTCTTTCATTAGTTAATGCCAATTAGTTAGGTAAGTCGACGAATTTATTTCATGATATCCACCTGCATCTATCCAATAAATTCTAACAGTAACTTCAATAGTAGATTGATCAACCAAAGAAAAATCAACCTCCCTTTTTAAAAAAGTATCTGAAATATATTCTTCACTGTTACAATTTCTGCTATTTGCAGTATCCCAATTAAGCTCAGGAAGACACCATGTCAAACTTTCTGCTCTTTGAGAAAAATCATCCCATGAATTATCTCTTTCACCCCTTAACCATTCAAGAGTTGTTTCAGAAAGCCTTGTTGAAAACGTTTGGTTTTTTGAAAAGGAACTATTAGTTATCGAAATGCTAGCAGCTGCAACAACTGTAACCATTATTAAAGTTATAAGACCAAGTGCCAATACAACCTCCATAAGAGATTGACCTAAAATATTCCTTTTTTTCATTTTATTTCTCCTGACTTAGTAATATATATAGAAGAAATATTTCCAGTACTTTCTTGGATTATTTGAACTTCAATATCAGAAGATAAATTAGTACCTTTGCTTAGAACTTTAAAAAAAATAGAATTGTAAGAAACAAAAGATAAATCATCTTGCACATCCACATCTTTTATTTCAACTGTTCCTCCAGAACATAGAGCTTCTACTTTATAACTTTGATTTGATATGATTTTAAAATTATAACCACTTAAAGTATTAGGACTATCACAAAAGACATTGTTTGGTTTTTCACCAGATATAGACATTTCTCTTGCCAAAGATAAATCTCCTTTAACTTTTCTAGTAAATGAAACCAAAACTTGTCTTCTTGAGTACTTCCTAAAACTAGCATATCCAATGGAAAAAAGAATTGACATTATAATCATTCCTACAAGAAGCTCGATTAATGTGTAACCTTTGTTTTGAAGTTCAGACATTACTTAAATATACAACATTAAAGATGCTTAAATATAAAAACTTAAGGATTTTCTACCTTATAGTTACAAGTTTCACCACAATTTGAACTTCCTCCGCATGTTACGCTAGTTCCTGTAACATTCTCTAAAGAAGTACATATCTCATAAGTTATTCCATCTGAAAAATACCTATAAGTTCTTGTTGGATCCTGTGGATCTGTCGGAACATTATTAATATATTCATTATCGATTAAACAGGAATCAGTGCTATCATTCCCAATAAGGGTGGTAGTGCCAAGTAAATCTGAAGTAGGGTATTCTCCACAATCTGCTCTATATATTTCAATACCAGATCGAATCAATTCTAAATCAGATTTTCTTTTTGCATCACGTCCAGATTTTTTAGAGTTCTGAAAAGAAAAAAGGGATAATCCCATAAGAATCCCGATTATAGAGACCACAACTAAAAGTTCAATTAAAGTAAAACCTTTATTTTTATCCATAAATAATTTATTTTTCAACTTCATAGTTTGTTTATATTGGACAATTTACACTTGTAGGTACACTTGTAACAGCACCCACCATTCCAGATGAACAGATAACCCAATATCCATCAGCTGACTCTGATTCAAACCATAAAAGATAATCAGTCGCATCATTTGCAGAACCCCCTGAACCATTGGAGATATAAGAATAGCTATAATTTGGCTCTTTCGGATCATCTGGACAAGTCCCAGAAATGTCAAAACTACTACACATTGAAGAAGGTGAAATAGTAGATGTTTTCGAAGGATAAAGACTATTGTGTTGATTAGCAAAATTTTCCAAAGCAGTTTGATATTGTTTTAAGTCAGATTTCCTTTGAGTGTCTCTTGCTTGTTTTTGTGAAGGGCCAAAAGAAACCAAAGCCAAAGCAGCAAGTACTCCAATTATAGAAATCACTACTAATAATTCAATTAAAGTAAAACCTTTTTTCATTGTATTATTTGATACATCCAACCTGTTGAACACCAAGAAACATCATCTGTAATAACTCCCTTATCATCACTTTTATTTTCCAAGCAAGATGAAAGTGTAAAAGATTCATTATCTGTCTCAACTTGATATTTATAACTTTGACCTTCTAATGGATCATTGGGAAGAACAACCATATAAGTTGTTGATCCAGAAGTCCATTCCTCAGCCCATTCACAGGCAGTTGTACCGCCAGTTCCACAACCCAATATCTGCCCCGAAGAATTATTGCCTGGAAAACCCATCTTATCGTTATAGTAAAGCCTAAGACCAGTTCTTATGTTATAAAGGTCAGATTTTCTTTGAGCATCTCTTCCTCTTTCTCTTGCCGCATTTAAATTGGCAGATATTAAAGTAGTTATTATCCCAATTATAGAAATAACAACCAAAAGTTCTATTAAAGTAAAACCTTTGTTTTTAAATTTCATAACTCTACCTTTTTAGTATACGAGAAATTATTCATCAAATGAAGTATTTGAACTCGTAATTGAAAAATTGCAAGTTATATTATTTCCACATAGATAGGAAACTGGCGAATTTAAACAATCTCCTCCCAAGCAATCCTGATCTTGACTGTTTTCTAGTCTTGCAAAAAGTTGGAATTTTTTACTATTCCCACTAGGAAGTCTGTAATAATAATCATAACCAGTTACAGGATCATCTGGTACTTTTTTAAAATACATAGTTCTTTCTGTTGCTGTTCCTGGATACACATCAACAAATTTACTAACACCCCAATTACAAGCAATTCCGTCTCCACCTTTTTCGTAAGGACAAGCCATAATTTTCCCTTGTCCATCCGCTGGAGGATAAAAGCCATAGTCATTAAAAAAAAGTTCCAATGCATTGGCAATTTGTTTTAAATCAGATTTTCTTTGAGCATCTCTTCCTCTTGCTTGAGCCGTTCTAAATGCAGTACCAATTAAAGTAACTAAAACTCCTAAAATTGCCATTACCACTAAAAGTTCAACTAATGTAAAACCTTTATTTATTTTTTTCATTTTATTTACCTTTTTCTTCCAATAATTGATTTTCATATTCCTGAATACTTATATCAACAGGAGTACTGCTAAAAGCTCTTCCGTAATTACAAATTTCATTTCCACACATAATTGCTCTTGCTTCAACTTTAGGATTATATTCCGCTTCATCTTTGCCTTCTAAGTGTGCCAGAAGTTGATACCTTTTTCCATTGGATAAATAAATAAAAGATACTCCGTCTAAATTTTTCGGGTCTATTGGAATAGGACTCATAAAGACAGGATTGTCGAAATCGGAAAAATCAGACAAATCGTTTTTACCCCAATCACAAACCTTGATATTGACCCAAGTTTGTTTTTCTTCATCAAAATAAGTATCACTACCTTTACATGCCAAAATCTTGCTGTCAGAAGAGCTTAAAGGAAACATACCAGTTGCATGATTATAATTTTCTAAAGCGGATTGAAGTGTTCCTAAATCATTTTTTCTTTGATTGTCTCTTGCCCTTCTTATACTTACTCTAAAATTAAAAAATGAAACGAAGGCAATTAAAAAAAGAATAATACCTACAATCCTAGTTTCCTCTTTACTAAAAAACTTCATATTTTTTAAAATTTTAGCCTCTTTATTTTATAATATTTTTTATTCTTTTTTTCTCTTTAGCTAAAGCTCCCAGTTTTTACACTCTCGTAATATATCTCCACACCAGCCATAACAAGTAGAATTTTCGAAATGTGGGTCACATTCAGGCCCAGGTCTTTCAGGATCCCAAAGTATTTTCTCACAAACTCCATTAATGCAACCATAATAATTGACAGCTGGAGGTTCTGAAGGAACAGATGTTTCAGGTGGAACCCCCACAATTGGATCGGGTGCATTAGGACTCGAAACAAAAAAATTGTATGCATAATATGGACCACAACCATAAGTACAACCAATTTTTTCTATATCTTTGTCTTTTGTATTTTCCAAATTAATGTAAATCCTATACCAGGATGGGCATGTTCCCTCTACTTCAACAACATATGAAGCATCAGTTGTTGGATCACAAGGGATTTTACTTAAGTAAGGTTTTAAACCTGTACCAGGTTTACAGATAACTAAATCAACAGTAGGGTAGCAATCATTATCCTTCTCATATTCCTCCATTGCAATTGTAATGCTATGAACATCTCCTTTTCTTTTAGCATCATTTCCTTTAAAAATTTGATTTCTTAAATAGAAAATCACTAAAGCAGCTAAAAAAACAATTATCGATACTACGATTAAAAGTTCAGTTAAAGTAAATCCTTTTTTATTTCTTTTATTTAAAAAAACGGCATTATCCATTTAAGTAAAGTCTGTCCCCAAATAAGAGTAATTAAAAAAGATACTCCTAAAAAGGGCCCAAAGGCTATTTCTTTACCAAACTTAGCCTTCTTAACTAAAATTAGTATGACTCCTACAAAACTTCCCGTCAAGAAACTTAAAAATAACCAGAGAATGTTAAAAGGAAAAAGTAAAAATGTCGCTGGAAAAAGAGTAAATTTTACATCACCAAGCCCCATTCCTTTACCTTTAGTTAAAAGATGCAATAAAAGCATAAAGGAAGAAAGAGAAAATCCTCCCAATAGATGTTGAAAACTATTCGCATTATCAAAAAATATAATATAAAAAAAGCTAACTGTTAACCCTAAAAATATTAACTCATCAGGAATTATTCCTTCTTCTAAATCAATTATGACAACTGAAGCAATTAAAAGATAAAAAAATAAAAATAAAATTACCTTAAATAAATCAGCCTGATAATTAAAATAGATCAAAACGAAGGATATTGAACTTATAACTTCTATTAGGGGATAACGAAAAGATATCTTCTTTTTACAATGCCTACAATTTCCTTTTAAAAAAATAAAAGAGAGTAGGGGAATGTTATCAAACCAGTTTATTTGTTTTTTACACTTTGGACAAAAAGATCTACCTTTTACAAATGGAATTTTTTTAGGAAAACGGTAAGTGAATACTCCCAGAAATGACCCAAAAATTAAGCCTAAAAGAATAACAATAAAAAAGTTTAAAAACATAAAATACTTTTCACTAAAAAGAAGCGCACTTAAAAAACAAATAACTGCAATTAAAACTTAAGCGCGCGTCCTCCTTTTATTCTGGAATACAAACAAAACAAGAATCAGCAATACCAGAACCAGTCCAAACAGCAGTATCTAAATCACAAACAGTCGTTTCTTCTTTAGTTCCGTCATCAGCCAATCTATATACTTTTCCATCGGTAATAGCATTTTTCTTGGTTGATTTTGCCGCCGGAATAAAGCATGCATATATAGAACCTGCTGCCGATGTGCTTTTACCTATATAAATATTCTTTGATGGATCTGTCGCACTGTATTTTTTAATAAAATCACGATTCCTAAATTCAGTTTTAAGTTCCTCACTTGTAAGTAGAACTCCATCAACAGTACAGTCTGCTCCACAAATACCAACACCTTCATCTGATGCAGAAACAAAACCATAAGAAAATTCATTAGTATAAGTAACATCATCTACTGTTACCCAAGGAAACTCACTTCTTGCAGCAAAGTATCTATCAATTGCTGAAATAAGTTGACTTCCGTCTGCTTTAAATCTGGTATCTCTGGCTCTATTAGTCTGCTCAATAGGATTAATTGCAGCAATAACTATCATGGCAATTGCCCCCAAAAGACCCATAACAATCAAGAGTTCAACTAAAGTAAAACCTCTTTTTAAATATTTCATTTAATGTCTTTCACCCCCTTTCGCAATTATATATCAGTATTTAGCATTTAACTTATACTGTCAAGATTATTAAAAACTACTTGTCAAATTATAGATTGGTAAAATTACTGCAATAACCAAAAAACCAACCCCCAAACCCAATATAATCATTATTACAGGCTCTATTGCGGCTGTTAATCCTTTTACTTCTTCATCACTTTCAATTTCAAAAACATGACTTATTTTTTTTAATACCTCTTCCATTTTTCCAGTTTCTTCACCAACAGCTACCATCTGACTTAATATATAAGGAAACGCATCGGGGTGCCTTGCAAAAGAGAAAGCAACAGGAAAACCCTTCTCAACCTGGATGGCAGCATCCTTTAGAGCTTCTGATATAACTACATTGCCTACAACTTCTGCAGTTATATTTAAAGCTTCTAAAATTGAAACTCCAGCACCAGACATCAAACTTAGTGTTCTGGTTAAATCTGTTAAAATAATTTGTCTTTGCAAACTTCCAAAGATTGGAATTTTAAAAATAAGCTCATCAATTTTTCTTCTCCCTTTTGGAGTTTTTCTATAAAGGGAAAATCCATAAAATCCAGATCCGACTAAAACTAATACCAATGGCCAAAATTTAAAAATAAAATTCGAGGTTCCAATTAAAATCTTTGTTGGAAGAGGAAGTTCTGCATTAAAATCCTGATATAAACTCATTAAACGTGGCATAACAAAAATCATCATAATAAGTGAAACTGCAAACATTCCAACAACTATTATTACGGGGTAGATCAAAGCACCTTTTACTTTGCCTTTAAATTCTTGCTGTTTTTCTATATTGTCAGCCAAACTTGCTAAAACTTCATCCAACACTCCGCCAACTTCACCAGATTTAATTAAAGCAATATAAGTAGAAGAAAATACCTTTTTATGTTTTTCCAGAGAAGAGGATAGAGATTCTCCTCCCTCAATATCTGAAAGAATTGTTGCCACAACTTTTTGCATAGACCCTTTTAACTGGTTTCTTAAAATATGTAAAGCCTCGGTTATTGGAAGACCAGCATTTATCATCGTTGAAAGTTGTCTGGTAAAGGAAGTTACGTCAGAAGAAGTTACTTTTTCTTTAAGCTTTTTAATTATTCCAAAGATGCTTTCTCTCACTGGTTTTATCGTTAAAACAATTAAACCTCTTTCCCTTACTAACTTTGCTGCATGTCTCTCATCTGTAGCTTCAACTTCACCTGTAACAAGTTCATTAGATTTGTCTTTTGCTTTGTAATTAAAAAGTTTCATAAGGTTCTTACAAGCCTTGTCAGTTCTTGAGGTCTTAAACTCCAACTTTGAGCAGTCTCAAGAGTAATTTTTCCAGTTCTAACTAAAGCAGCTAATGATTTTTCCAATGTAACCATTCCAGCTTCTTGAGAAGTTTGCAGAATACTTTCAATCTGATGTGATTTCCCTTCTCTTATCGCAGTTTTTATTGCAGTTGTCCCTAGCATCAATTCATACGCAACAGTTCTTCCTTTTGGTTCAGCTTTAATTAGTCTTTGAGAAAAAACTGCTTCAATTACATTCGAAAGCTGAAGTCTAATTTGACTCTGTTGTTCTTCTGGAAAAACATCAACAACTCTATCAATAGTTTGTGCAGCTGAATTAGTATGAAGAGTTCCAAAAACCAAATGCCCAGTCTCTGCAACTGTCATTGCAGAAGATATGGTTTCCAAATCCCTCAATTCACCAATAAAAACAATATCTGGATCTTCCCTTAAAACTGACTTTAAAGCTACCTGCCATGAGTGAGTGTCGGCCCTCATTTCTCTTTGAGATATTATTGATTTAATTGGTTTAAATATATATTCGATAGGGTCTTCAATAGTTACTATATGAGTATTTCTAGTTTTGTTAATTTCATTTATAACAGCAGAAATTGTAGTTGATTTTCCGTGTCCAGTTGGACCTGTTACAAGAATCAATCCTTGTCTTAGGTTAACAAAACTATTAAGAATAGGAGGAAGTGATAATTTGCTGATTTCTGGAATTTCCAAAGGAATTCTTCTAAAAGAGGCCGCAATAGATCCTTTTTGGGTATATGCATTTACACGAAATCTTGCTTTATCAGAAAAGGGGATTGCAAAATCAATTTCCTTATTAACAGTTAGTCTTTCCAATTGTTCGCTACTTAATATTTCTTTTATTAGATTTAGAGTTAATTCAGAAGTTAAAATTCCTGAGTTAGGAATAGACATCAACTCTCCATCAATTCTTAAAGTTGGGGAAATCCCAGAGATTATATGTAAATCACTTGCATTAGAATCTATGGTCTGTTGTAATAATTCTTTTATATTCATATTTTTTTTATTCCTGTGCAACTCTTAAAATTTCTTCAATAGTTGTTGCTCCTTCTAAAACTTTTAAATAACCATCTTGCTTTAAACTGATCATTCCTTCTTCTCTTGCCTGTTTTTCAATATCACTTGCAGCGGATCTAGAAAGAATAAGTTTTGAAATTTTTTCTGTCACAGGCAAAGCTTCAAAAATACCTACTCTTCCATAATAACCCGAATTACCACATTCCTGACATCCTTTTCCTCTATAAAATAGTATTTGTTTTCCTTCTGGCCACAAATTTCCTAAAGTTGCTTTAATTTCTTCAATAACTTTTGGATCAGGTTGATAACTCTCTTTACAACCTTCATGGATTTTTCTTACAACTCTTTGAGCAGCAATTGCCGTCATTGAGGAAGCTAAAAGATATGGTTCTGCACCCATATCAAGAAGTCTGGGAAGAGCTCCTGATGCATCGTTGGTATGAAGTGTTGAAAAAACTAAATGTCCAGTAAGAGAAGCTTGCACCGCCAAATCAGCAGTTTCCTGATCTCTAATTTCACCAACCAGAATAATATTTGGATCTTGTCTTAAAAAGGATTTTAAACCTGAGGCAAAAGTAAGACCTGCTGCAGGATTTACTTGAACTTGATTAACCCCTTGGATTTTATACTCAATAGGATCCTCCAATGTAACTATATTTACTTTAGCAGTATTTATCTTTGAAATAATCGAATAAAGAGTTGTTGTTTTACCTGAACCTGTAGGTCCACAAATAAGAATAATTCCATGAGGTCTTAAAATCGCCTCCTCTAGGGTTTTGAGCCCCTGACCTCTAAGCCCAAGTTCGGGAAGATCTGGAACCCCACCTGTTTTTTTTAATAGCCTCATTACGATTTTTTCTCCCCATGTGGTTGGAAGTGAGGAAACACGAAGATCAACGTCTTCATCCGCCCCTTTGAAATTAAATCTTCCGTCTTGAGGAATCCTTTTTTCAGAAATATTCATTCCTCCCAAGATTTTTATCCTTGAAATTAATGCATCATGAAGTTCTTTAGGAATAGTTAGCTTTTCTTGCAAAATCCCATCAATTCTATAACGAACTCTTGTTGATTTTTCCTCAGGTTCAATGTGAACATCGCTAGCTCTCGCCCTAACCGCAAATTCCAAAATATGACTTACTATTTCAGCAATTTTTTCTTCTCTTATAAAACCTGTTTTTGAACCATTTAAAGTTTTAATTCTATCCTTGTCAGTTGACACATCTTTTAGGGCACTTGTTACTTCTTTAGATAAAGAAGTAGAATATTTTGTAGAAATTAAGTCTTCAATTTTTGAAAGTGAAGAAATATTTGCCTTTACCCTTAATCCTGTTTTTTGTTCAATAAATTCAATTGCGGTTAAATTCATTGGATCAGCCATCGCAATGACAATCTGACCTAGTTTTTTATCAATTGAAACTGGAAATACTTTGAACTTTTCAGCAACTTCTTGGGAAAGAGTTGCCATTGCCTCTGGTGAAACTGGAAAAGTATCTAAACTAAAGTAATCAATATTATAAAGTTTTGCTTTTGCCTTAACTAAATCTTCTTCAGATACAATATTTAGTTTTTTTAATAAATCCTCTTGTGAAGTACCTTGTTGAATTTCTGTTAATTTAACTTCTTCTGCTTTTTTTTGATCCAAAACCCCAAATGAAACCAAAATATCAGCAAGTGAATTTAATTCATTTACTGAACTATTAACATTCCCAGCAGGCTGAGCAGGCATATAGTTCATTATGAACTAATTAAGTTTTTCTAGCAAGTATCCTAAAATAATTTTAATCTAATTTAGTTTGAAGATTCCAAAATTTCCTGTAAAGACCTTCTTTTTTATTAAGTAGGGTAGTGTGGGATCCTTCTTCAATAATTTTTCCCTGATCCAATACTATAATTCTATCTGCTCTCATTGCAGTTGAGAGTCTGTGGGCAATTATAATTGTGGTTTTCCCTTCCGATACTTTCCAAAATGAATCTTGAATATATTTTTCACTTTCTGAATCAAGCTGGCTTGTTGCCTCATCAAAAATAATAATATCGGGATTTGACACTATCATTCTGGCAATTGCTAAACGCTGCTTTTGTCCACCAGAGAGTTTTACCCCGCGCTCTCCAACCAAAGTTTTATATCCATTGGGAAGCTTTTTTATAAAAGAATCAATATGTGCAAGTTTTGAGGCATTTTCAATTTCTTTTTGAGAAACATTAATTTTTGGATAACCTATGTTATAAGAAATTGTATTATTAAAAAGAATTGGCTCTTGAGGAACAACTCCCATAAAATTCCTAAGTTGTGATTTAGTGAACTTTTTTATATCTATTCCGTCAATATAAATTGTTCCCTTTTCAGGATCATAAAATCTCATTAAAAGTTTTATTAAAGTTGTTTTACCTGCACCTGATCTGCCTACTAGTGCAACTGACTCTCCTTTTTTAATTTTAAGACTAAGGCTTCTTAATGCATTCTGTTGACCTTCTTTATATGAATAACTGATATTGGCAAAATCAACATCTCCTTTTACTTTTCTTTTTTTAATTGGATTTTCTGGATCTTTTACCTCAATAGGGTAATTAAATATTGAAAAATATTTTTCAATATCCGTAAATCCTTTAGCAATATCTCTTATACCCCAAATAAGATTATCAAGCTGGGGATAAAAAGCGCTAATAAAACCTGTTACTAAAACAAAATCTCCTGGACTAATTTTTACAGAAGATACCATTTGTAAAGTCACAAAGAGGATTAAAAAAATACTTATATTAAATATAGTATCTATAGTAATATTCATTATTCTAAAAGAATTAGCATAACCCCAAAGAGTTTTTTTCCAATCTTTAAAATCTTCAATTAATCTATTGGTTTCCCATCTTTCCTTAGAAAAAAGCTTTACTGTATCGTAATTTATTATGCTATCAGTAATTAAACCGGATATATGATCTTCATTTTCATTAAACACTTTTCTGGTCTTCATGTTGTATTTAATGAGAATCAATGAAACTAAAATTGTAAGAATAAAAGATCCTATTACTAAAAGAAAAATTCTAATGTCTAAGAAAGAGAAAAAATATAACATTGTAATAAAACCCACAACTGTTGGAATTATATGAAAATAAATATCGTGTTGAAGAGAAAAATAGGCACCATCTCCACGCTTCATAATACTTATCAAAGATCCCGTACTTTTAGAGGTATGAAAAGAAAAATCTAAATCTTGTAAATAAGAAAATATTTTAGTTCTCGCATCAGCCGCTGAGTCCAATAGAAGCAAATCTCCTACATAGTGGTATATAACTGCAAAAACCTGCAGCGCCACTTTAACTAACATATATCCTCCTAAAATTTTTAATAATTTTGGAGCATTAAGAACCGTAATATTGTCGACAAAAAGTTTGAAAAAATATGGCGATATATTTCTTAAAACCGCAACAATGATTAAAAGCACTAAAAACAAGAAAAAAGTTAATTTTTTTCTTGTATAGAACTTGTGATAAGTTTTTAGTATTTTTAACATAAAAGAATTAAATTGCCCCAACTTAGGGCTATATAGGTATAGTATATTCAAATCCTCTTGACACCTCAAGGATACTTAAAGATACTTATCTGCATAATGCATTCTTTTTTGATAGTCGGCAGCAGTAAAAAGCTTGTAGAAAATAAGATCGATGAAATTATTAAAAAGTATTCTCTTAAAAGAATCAATTTTGAGGGACAAAAAATTGAAGATATTAGAAAACTTAATAGTTTTATTTCACTTTCTCTAAAAGAAAAAACAGCAATAGTAGTTGAAAATATTGAAAAATCCACAAATGAAGCAGTAAATGCATTTTTGAAAAGTTTAGAAGAACCTCAAGATAATTTATATTTTTTACTTACTTCTAAAAGTATTCATAAGGTTTTACCTACAATTGCTTCAAGATGCCAAACAGTTTATGTCTCTCAAAAAAGAGAACTTGAAAACACAGAAGAATTAGAAAATATGTTAAAGATGAAACCTCTTGAGAGATTAAGTTTTTTTGACAAGATTAAAAAAAGGGAAGAAGCAATAATTTTTTTGGAAAACTTAATATTTTTTTTGCATCAAAAACTAAAGGAAAACAATAATTTTCTTTACCCTATTGCTAAAATTTTAAAAGTGGCTCAAGAAACTCTTTCTAGGCTTGAAAAAAATGGAAACGTAAATATCCAACTTACTTATTTTGTCGTAAATACGGCCAATTTTGATTCTTTTCTCTTCCTTGGGCATGAAGTATAATTTATAAGTAATCTCACTAGGGGAGTTTTTAATTTTTTAATATAAATTTATGAAAAAAATAAGCGACTATACAGCAGAACAAATACAAGTACTTGAAGGGTTAGAACCAGTAAGAAAAAGACCAGGAATGTATATTGGTTCTACCGATGCAAGAGGACTTCATGAATGCATGAGAGAAATAGTTGATAACTCAGTTGATGAAAGTTTTGCAGGTGTCGCTGATAAAATCTGGGTCTATATAGATAAAGATGGAAATGCAACTGTAAAAGATAATGGAAGAGGAATTCCTGTAGATAAACATAAATCTGGGGTATCCGCACTTGAACTTACCATGACCAAACTTCATGCAGGAGGTAAATTTGGCGGAGGAGCATATAAAATTTCAGGAGGTCTTCATGGAGTAGGTGCTTCTGTGGTAAACGCACTGTCTAGCTATTTTAGAGTTGTTGTCTTAAGAGACCAAAAAGCATATTTTCAGGAATATAAAAAAGGGACACCACTAAAGGAAGTAAAAACAACAACCCAAGAACAATTAGATAAATGGTTCCCAAAAAAATGGAATATTAAAATCAAAAAAGGAGTTACAGGAACAATTACCACTTTTACTCTAGATAAAAAAGTGTTCGGCGATATTAAATTTGAAGACTCAAAAGTCAAAAATTTGCTAAAAGATAGAGCGTATTTAGTTGCAGGGCTTTCTTTTCACTTTGAGGATGAAAGAACTGAAGAAATTGCAAATTATTATTTTGAAGGTGGAATCAAGTCTTTAGTCAAACATTCAAATAGAGGAAAAGCTGCTATTTCAGATGTAATTTACTTTAAAAAGGAAGTTGAAAATATTTCCTGTGAAATTGCAATTCAATACACTAATTCTTTTTCAGAAAATCTAAAAGGATACGTTAATGGAATAAATACAGTTGATGGGGGAACACATGTAACTGGTTTTAGAATGGCCTTAACCCGTTCAATCTCTGATTATGTCAAAAAACAAACTGAAAATACAAATGGAAAAGGGCCTCAATTAAACCTCACAGGGGAAGATATGAAAGAAGGTTTAACAGCAGTAATTTACATTAAAATGCCTTCAGAAACACTTCAATTTGAATCTCAGACTAAAGCAAAGCTCAATAATCCTGAAATTCAAGGAGTAGCAATGGCAACAGTTAAAAAAGGCCTTGATACTTATTTTGAAGAACATCCAGCTGATGCAAAAAAAGTTATTGAAAAGGTTGCACTTGCTGCAAGAGCAAGAATGGCCGCAAGAGCAGCCAAAGATGCGGTCTTAAGAAAAGGTGCTTTGGATGGAGCATCCTTACCTGGAAAATTGGCAGATTGTCAATCCTCAGACCCAAAAATTTCTGAATTATATATAGTGGAAGGCGATAGTGCCGGAGGATGTTTTTCGGGTAATACAAAAATTGCTTTAGCTGATGGGAGAAATATTACTTTCAAAGAACTTGTTAAAGAAAATAGGGAAGGTAAGAAAAATTATTGTTATGCAATTCAAAAAGATGGATCTGTTGGAATTTCTTCTATATTAAATCCTCGTGTTACAAAGAAAAATGCTTCAGTTATAAAAGTAATCTTAGACAATAATGAGGAAATTGTCTGTACCCCAAATCATCTTTTTATGCTCCGCGATGGAAAATACAAAATTGCCAGAGACTTAACTCCTAAAGATTCACTAATGCCTCTCAGAAAACAACTATCTCATTACAGTAATGATGATTTATTTAAAAAAGCTATTGTAAATTACAATCATCGTATTAAAAAAATTGTTTCTTTGAAAAAAAGGATTGACGTTTATGATTTAGAAGTTGAGGATGTCCATAATTTTGCTTTATCTTCAGGTATTTTTGTTCATAATAGTGCCAAACAAGGTAGAGATAGACATTTCCAAGCCATTCTTCCTCTAGGTGGAAAGATATTAAATACAGAAAGAGCTCAACTAGATAAAATAGTTAAATTTGAAGAGCTAAAAGATTTAATTATCGCTCTTGGTGGAGGAATCGGAGAGACAATAAACTATGAAAAAATGAGATATCACAGAGTTATTATTATGACTGATGCCGATGTTGATGGAGAACATATCGCTACTCTCCTCTTGACCTTTTTCTTTAGACAAATGCCTGGAATTATTGAAAAAGGATATCTTTATATTGCTCTTCCTCCTCTTTATAAAATCTCTTCTGGTAAACAAGTATTTTATGCTTATTCAGATGAGCAGAGAGATAAAATATTCAAAGACAATAAATTTACAACAAAAGTAAATGTTCAGCGCTACAAAGGTCTTGGAGAAATGAATCCAGAACAACTTTGGGAAACAACAATGAATCCTAAAACCAGAACTTTAAAACAGATAACAATTGAAGACGTTGAAGAGACAGACAGAATTTTTACCATGCTTATGGGCTCAGAAGTTCCTCCAAGAAAAAGATTTATTCAAACCCATGCAAAAATGGCTACTTTGGATATATAAAAAATTTCTTACAAATAACTATTAAAGGTTTCAACAATATTCTCTGTTACCTCTTTCAGTTTTCCCTCATAATTTATTGCGATAAAATGAGCATGTTTAGATAATTTAAGATCTTTAAGAACTGTTCCTTTAAATCTTTTATTCGCTTTGGTTTCTGCTTCTTTTCTTTTATTTTTATCTAAAACAATTTCTACATCCCTTTTAAATATTCTTTTTTTAAGTATATCTTCAGATGGAGGAACAATATAAAAATATAATATTTCAAGTCCATTTAAAATATGAGGGGTTTCTCTTGAAATCTTCATTGCATTTTTTGCTCCAGTTGGATCAATTCTTAATATTGGTATTTTCCCCAATAACTTTATTTTGTTAATTTCGCTAATCTTACTTCCATAATAGTTCCCATCATATAAATTTGTTTCTAAAAATTCCTGATTAGCGATTCCTTTTTCAAATTGTCTTAAGGTTAATCTTATGTATGGATCATTTCCGATTTCTTCAGATCTTATTGCTCTTGTAGTGCAAGTTTTAACTCTTCTAAAATTATCAGGAAGTAAATTCACAATACTATCTTTTCCACTTCCCGATGGTCCACTTATTAAAATTGCTAGATTGCCCCTTTTATACCTTTTAGATAAATTTTTTGTATTTTTCCTAATTTCAAAAATATAGTCGTTATTTTTTTGTAGCTCACTTTCACTAAATCTTTTATTTAATATTGGAGAAAAATTATTTAGTTCCTTCATCAAGAAAATTTTAACATTTTTCTAGAAAAAGGATATAATAAATTTATGCAAGGATTTATAACAAATAACTCACAATATATTTTCCCAATTATTTACGTATGGAGTGCTATTTGGAAAGCAATAGCTCTTTGGAAAGCAGCAAAAAAAGATGCAAAAGTGTGGTTTGCAATTATTTTTGTATTTAACTCATTCGGACTTCTAGAAATATTGTATATTTTCCTTCTTTATAAAATTGACTTAAAAAAGTTAATCTCCAACTTAAAATCAAAAATTAAAATTAAAAAATGATTGAAAAGATTATTGGCTATATACTTCTCTTTTTTGGAGTTATGGCAATAATTTTATCTGGATTAAATGCATTTAACATTCTTACAAGAAAATCTAATCCAATAGAATTTATAAATAAAGAAATAGTTTCAACAATTACTCCAGGCGAACCTTCCAAAAATCCAATCTCTTTAAACCAAATGTTAAATATTGATAATGACACTATTGCTTTAATTACAAATATTGGTATCCATTTACTTATTTTAGGTTTTATTATGAAAGCTGGATTTCATTTAGCATCTTTAGGAACCATGCTAGTCCGTCCAATAGTGGTTGATCTAAATTCCAAACTTCCCACAAAAAAAGGATTAAATGGCAAAAGATAAATATAAAGCTCTTTGGCTCTCCCATTCTTCTATCTCAGATTTTTTAAACTGTCCCAGGCTTTATTATCTTAAAAATGTATATAAAGATCCAAAAACTGGCCACAAAATTACAGTAATGAAACCACCCTTAGCATTGGGGCTTATTGTCCATAAAATCATTGAAGAAGTGTCAAAAAAACCAACTGACCAAAGACTTAAGGTACCTTTAAAAAAATATCTGGAAGAATCATGGCCTAAAGTTTCAGGTAAAAAAGGAGGATTTAAAAACCAAACCCAAGAAAATGAGTATAAAGAAAGAGGCCTTAAGATGCTTAAAAATATTGAAGAAAACCCTGGACCTATTATTAATAAAGCTATTAAATTAAAAAGTGAGGATGGTCTTCCTTATTATTGGTTTTCAGAAAAAGATAATATCATCCTTTGTGGAAAAATAGACTGGATAGAATATTTAGAAAAAACCAACAGTATACATATAATTGATTTCAAAACTGGGAAAAATGAAGAGTCTAGTGGATCTTTGCAGCTTCCAATTTATTTACTTCTTGCAACTAATTTACAAAAAAGAAAAGTTGAGAAAGCAAGTTATTGGTACCTAAATTCTTCAAAAAAACCTGCTGAGGTAAAGCTTCCTAAACTTGATATGGCACATGATCAAATAACTAACGTTGCAAAAAGAATAAAGTTAGGGCGGCAAATTAATTACTTTAAATGCCCAAAGGGTGGATGTTTTGCTTGCAAAGATTTAGAAAAAGTATTAAATGGAGAAGCAGAATATATTGGAGTTTCTGGATATAATCAAGATACTTATATATTAAATGAAAAATAAAATAATCTTATTTGTTTTTTCATCTTTTCTTGTAATTGGAATTATTATCTACAAAAATAACAAAGAAAACATTAACCAAGTTCCTCTTTTAAATGAATCTTCTTCTGAAAACTTAATAATTGAAGAATATTTAAATAATAATATTCTTAAACCTGAATATGAAGGAAAAGTCTTTTGCACTTTTCATAAATATGGATCAGAAGAAAGAGACGGTCAAATAGCTTATTATCTTTGGGCATATTGCGAAGAATACTATAAAAAAGGTGAAGATGTATTAATGGGAGCAGGAGTAAGTATGCCTGTAAAATTAAATGCAACCAAAAGTGGAAATGAAATTAAAATACAAAATTTTCAACAACCAGTAGACGGAGAAGGATATTCAAAATCAATTAAAAATATGTTTCCAGAAAATATTGCCAAAACTGCCATAAATGGTTTTGATATTAGTAAATTTTCAGAAAATCTAAAGACAAAAGCCTACGAATTTTATAAAGTTCAATAAAACTTATTGACAATCTTCTATTAATTCTATAATTTATATTAACGTGAGTTATCACGAGAGTGGGGGAAAGTACTAGCTTTATGATCCCACCGGCAACCTCGAAAAAAACCATTCGAAAGGTGCCAAATCTAGCCCGAAAGGGAAAGATAAAGGTATTTTTTTATTTTAAAAATAATTAAACTCTTTTCCCTTTAGGAAAGGAGTTTTTTAGTTTATGAATCTAGATTATAAAACTTATACAGTAGAATCAGTTACTTCAGGTCATCCTGACAAAATCTGTGATCAAGTATCAGATGCGATTTTAGATGAATGCATTAGACAAGATCCTAAATCAAGAGTTGCGATTGAAACATTTGGAAGTCATGGCCTCTTTGTTATTGGAGGAGAACTTACTACAACTGCTGAATTTAACGCCGAGAAAATTGCAAGAAAAGTATATAAACAAATTGGCTACAGAGATAAATTAAAAGTAATTACAAATATTGTTAAACAATCGCCTGATATCGCAATGGGAGTTGATACTGGAGGAGCGGGGGATCAGGGAATAATGTATGGATATGCAACTAATGAAACACCTGAGTTTTTACCTCTTGGAGTTGTTTTAGTACACAAACTAACAAAAGGCCTAGAAACTTTAAGAAAATCAAAAAAGATTCCTTGGCTTATGCCAGATGGGAAAGCCCAAGTAACTATTAAAAATGGAAAAGTAGATACAGTTTTAGTTTCAACACAACATAAAGATAGTGTCACTCATGAGGAAATAGAAAAAGTCTTAACTCAAAAACTTATAAAACCAATCATTAAAAATATTGATAAGGTAAAAATACTAATTAATCCAACAGGAAAGTTTGTAACGGGTGGATTTTTTGGAGATACGGGCCTAACAGGGAGAAAAATTATGGTTGATACTTATGGGGGAATGTTTCCTCATGGGGGTGGATGTTTTTCAGGAAAGGACCCAACAAAAGTGGACAGAAGTGGCGCATATATGTGTAGATTTGTTGCAAAAAATCTTGTTGCAAAAAAACTTGCTAAAAGATGTTTAGTGTCTGTTTCATATGCGATTGGAAAGGCAGAACCATTAATGGTTGAGGCAATAGATGAAAAAGGAAAATCGCTAGCTTCATACGTGAAGAAAAACTATGATTTTAAACCATTATCAATTATCAAAAATTTAAACTTAAGAACTCCAATATTTCAAAATACCGCTAGTTACGGTCATTTTGGAAGAGAAGAATTTTCTTGGGAAAAAATTATTTAATAAGCTCTTCTTTACTTTTAGTAGAAACATAAATTTCTAATTGTGTATAACCTATTCTATCTGACTCTGTAGCATTAATGTCTATATCTACTGGTGAAATATCTTCTCCAAACATGGGTGGACAAAACATCTTGTAAACTCCATCTTTATCAGAATTATTATTAACTATAACTCCTTTATTAACTAAATAATTAAAAACTTGAGTATCACATTTGGAACATAATGTTTTGTTACCTAACTCATCTTCGACTTCAAAAAAGTCTGCAATATTGGGAACATTATTTTTTATTCTTTCTT
>Ga0180007_10000379_pt1 | contig 78173 bp, 79 predicted proteins | sample MM_PC_MetaG_FD_121122 | JGI IMG/M metagenome (GOLD analysis project Ga0180007, IMG submission 121122) | Groundwater microbial communities from the Aspo Hard Rock Laboratory (HRL) deep subsurface site, Sweden - MM_PC_MetaG | ecosystem: Environmental > Aquatic > Deep subsurface > Groundwater... | reverse complement strand
GTCCGGCGCGTATCAGTATTACTGGGACTTTAATCAGGATGGTCTGCCGGAACAGATAGGGCCGGAAATAATACTGCCCGCCCAAAAAGCGCCGAAAGAATTCACCGCCACACTCATCGCCAGTAAGAATCTGGAAGATGAAAGTTTCGACCGCCATGAAAAGTCATTCAAAGTCGAGATTTACGTGCCTAAAATTAACATAGAGCAGGAACCGTTGGCGCTTGATAGTATTGTTCAGGGAAACATGACACCGAAACAGGAAGGCGATGATCTATCCGAAATCCCATTCAGCCTATTCCGCAAGAGATGGGGTACCTGGAAGAATTTAGGCTTCCTGAAACGGGTGGCCGGCGAAGAAACGATTCCACCGCTAAACAGTCAATTTGGCTGGGAAAATAATTATTACAGCATCACGGCCGAGGGCGACTATAGCATCAACGGATTCAGTCGTGGTCCTGCTTCGGTTATTGTGCGCGATGAAGGCGGCCGCGAGATAGCACGTGTGCATTTAGAAACCGGTCAGGCCGAAATTTTAAATCCGAATTATGAACTTAAGGCCGTTCCCGCCTCCCGCGAACTGCCCACCCGCATCATCGTCCTTAAAAAAGGTTTCGACACCGTTATTTTCAACGCGTATTACATTTCAGACGTCAATAACGACATCCTTATCCTCGATGAACCGCTCGATCAGGAAAATGTGGAAGCAATCGGTGTGACCATCGGCGACCGCAATCTTGCAGACACTATTATCGCCCGCAACATGCCGGGATACGCGGAAAGTTACCCGGGCGGAGCCGCCATTTTCAACGACGCGACCCAGCTCAACATCGCGCTCATCAACAGCGACGGCGCGGTCCGTATGATGCAGAAAGGATACGGCTTCCGGCTGAAGAATGAAGGCATTTTGTTTGAGCGGGTGATCTTTGAGATTTTCGACGAAGCCACTGGCGCACCGGTATTCGATGTCTTTATCCGTGCCAATTTCAACAATCTGGAAATCCGGCAAGATGAATTGTGGAACGAAATCAAAACCACTATCGGCTACCTCAAAGAAACCATCAAACCGCTCTTCGCATCCCTCATCGCTCAGGCACCGCCGGCCCCTGAATCACCGTTCCCTGATCTCGATGCTTCTCATCCGTTCTACCAGCAGATCCTTGACCTCTACAAGCGCCGGATCGTGAGCGGATATGGAGACGGCACCTTCCAGCCGGATGCCAAACTCAGCCGTGCGGAATTCGTAAAGATCGCCCTTGGCGCCACCAATTGTTTCGATTGTTCCCGCCCATCCGATCCTGTGAAAGAAAAATACACGGGCACACCCCCCTTCCCGGATGTGTATCTGCCGGCATGGTACTTTTACTGTATCGCCATTGCTAAAGATCTAAGCATGATCACCGGTTACGGAGACGGATTCTTCCGGCCGGGTCAGAACATCAGCCGTGCGGAGGCCGCCGCTATCCTGCTTCGCCAATCGGGAATCGAAATACAGGAAGCCCCTGAAGAAGCATTCATCGATGTACCGGATTACGCGTGGTACAAAGATTATGTGTACACCGCGGTCGAGATAGGTCTCGTCCAAAATCAGCTTGGCTTTGTATTCCCCGACGAAGAAATCACCCGTGGTGAATTCGCGTTTATGGCCAGCAGTATCCTTAGTCTCCAAGACTGTAAACTGGTCGATTCCGACGAAGACGGTATGCCCGACTGGTGGGAAATGGAAAACAATCTCGATCCGCTGTACGCCGGTGACGCGCCGTTGGATAACGACGAAGACGGCTTTAGCAATCTGAATGAATTCCGTATGGGTACCGACCCCAACGACCCATCCGATCCAGGCTACATCCCGCCCGACGAGATCTGCCCGTGTCTGGACAACCCCAATCAAAATGACACGGATGACGACGGAATCATCGACGCGTGTGATGAGGATTTGGATAATGACGGAGTTAAAAATGTCATGTGTTTATTTGATGATAACGGACTGGTCGATCCGGAGAAGGCGGCGGAAAGCGATGATAATTGTATTTTTGTCGGCAACGCTCCTCAAACCGACCAGGACACCGATGGGGTTGGTGATGCCTGCTACCCAGTCGACCAATGCCCCGAAATCCCGGAAGACATCGATGGTATCAACGACTTGGATGGCTGTCCGGAAGTGTATGATGAAACGGCAGACAGCTCCGACCGCATCGCCGAGAATCTGCCAGGGGTCTACGTAAACGGCGGGCCTGCCTGTAACTTTTTGGATTACGAAGCGGACTTGGTGGACGGTGATATTATAATGACAGCCATCACGGATGTGGATACGCATGAGGTGATTTATGAACGGAGCGGAGAGATTACTTATTAAACTAATTGGAGACCTCGCCCACCTACGCTGAAGCTTCGGCGGACGGGAGACCTAATGGGAGACCTAGTGGGCGCTTAATCCCGATTAGGCCACCAATTAGATCCCCTATTAGGCTCTCAATCAGAAATATGAAAAAATTATTTATTCCCATCATCGGCCTTGCCACCATTCTCATCAGCCTGCTGGTGTGGAATGAGCTGACGCTGTCCGTGTCTGACGTGCCGTATCCCAACCCGGGCGCCAAAGCAAACCCCTCTGCCTGCCTGCAGGTGGTGGCGAATGAAATGACCCTGATGCGGAATGGCTGGCAGGAGAATCTGGAAACCATGCTGGATCAGGAAAAGCCAACCAGTGAAATCGTGGATGAAGCGTTTGAAAGTATGCGTACTTACTACTGCTGGCTCGACTATTTGTGTGAAGGGGTTTTGTTTAGCGGGAATGCGGAATCATTCGATATGATCGATCAGGTAACCAAAAAACCACTCCAGCTTACCAATGAACATATCGACAAACTCCCCGGCTGTGTGGCGCCGGAGAATGTAGAAATACCCGGCACCAATCTCCATTATTTGGAGGAATGCAGTGCTTATAATTCCGGAGGCTGGACAATTTCATTAGCTGTTAAAAATTATGATTCCTGCCGCCGTTTGGTGAATATGGATTTTTCGGAACTGGAAAATTCCGACAGCCTGACCGCGAGCCAGCTTAAGAAATTTAAAGACAATTCCAAGGCGTTTATCGGTCTGGAGCGGGCGCTTAAAGTCAATAACGGCGAAAAGAAAAACCAGGCTCTTCAAAACAAACTCTCCAGCATCCTCGAGAAAATGCTGGCCATGGAAGGTCATATGGAACTTTTAAAACAACATTTATTCCGTTTTGATGCCATGCTGCCCTGCCTGGCAACGGAATGCGATTAACCCCAATTGTAGACCCGTAGTAGACCAATCGTAGGTCCAATCGTAGTTATACAATAGGGTCAACAATTGGGTCTACGCACGAAGTGCGGGTTTACAATCGGAAAATAAATATTTATGAAAAAATTCTTAATTCTCATCACTGGCATTCTCCTAATTCTCACGCTTAATATTGCTCATGCCGAAGAGCAGGAATCCGCTGTGCTTAAAAAATGTAAAAGCCAGCTCCCCTCTTATCCAACGGTAATTGAATTAGAGCCAAACACTCACCTTGAATTCCGCCTCGAATTCGAGCGCGCCCGCAATCAATATCACGATTATATGAATTGTGTATTTGAGGAGGCAACGGTTGATATTCTCGGGGAAGATCCGAAAGCTTTACTCAAGCCGGATACGGCTTGTCAGTCCGAAAAGAAATTGGTCGATGTACTAAAAAACTCCAGCCCCGAAACATTGTTACAGCCTTTACTCAAGGCCTATCACGATTACGCCGGCTACTTAAATCGGCTGGTCATACAGGTGTCCGCTAATTCTGAAAGCAATGTTACAACGATCCGCGATTTCGATCTTGCCTTTCAGCGCATCCAGCAATTAAGAGTGTTAGTGGAAGATGAAATCCAAAACGGCATTGTGGCTCTCGACGCGGCGCTTAATACGATTAAGGAAATGCGGCAGGCGTATGTAATGCATGTTCATTTTCAGTGCATGCTTAAAAATCTGGAAGTCTATCGCCAGATGATGGGACATCTGCGTTCTGTGGTCACGATTATTCCGGATGTAATTATTGACTGCAGTATGCATAAATAAAACCGAATTGATTGCGAATTGACTTCGCATTGATATCGAATCGACATGAAAAAGTTATTACTAATCATCGGAATCGCTCTGATTGGAATCGGCTTAACAGCCGGGAGTCCGGCGTACGCGCAGATGGGGGATGAGGTGGATGATTGTAATGACACGGTTTATGCTACAAGCTTCCGTTGCCAAAGAGAAAACACATTCCATTATTGCAGTCCGTTATCACAAACGGGATATATCGGCGGTTACAACATTTACAAAGAGGCCTACTGTAATATCACCGAAGAGGTGGAGGATGAAGTGCTCGACGTCCTAACCGAACAGCTCCAGCCCGAAGATCCCAATTGGAATCGGGACAATTTGGAATTTGTTTTGTATGGCACTTTCCGAACTTCCATCGAACAGTTTTTAACCGATACTTATGGAGGCATTGATACCAGCAAATTACCGCCAATGGTTCAGGAGGCTTATTTCGAAAACAGAAGTTTGAGTCAGCAAAACAAGCTTTATGAACGCATTAAAAGAGCTTATGACCGTGAGAAGATCATCCACCAGTCCAAAGCCTCTTTAAAACAGCAATTCAAAAACAAAGAGATCTGGGCCAATGGTAATCTACTGGATTCGCCTTTTGATCTGATCCTGGATTTGAATTTAATAGAACTCATCTTATTTGGCAGCGAAGCGCAATGGGTAGATGATGTGTATAGTTTTGGCGATACAGGCGATGGGGGAGGTGGTAGCGGAGGCGGGGAAGGTGAAGGAGAAGGTGAAGGTAAAGATGAAGACGAAGGTGAAGGTGAAGGTGTCGGTGAGGAGGGTGCTGAAGCGCCCGATGAATATGAATGCGTTTCCGATGAGGAATATGAAGATTTGTTTGGCGACGGCCAGGAAGAAGACGTGTTGGCGGAAGGGGAAACGGAGCCGGGCGACACCCCTGTCAATTGCGGTAACTTAAAGCTAAATCCAGGTGAAGAATGCGATGACGGCAACACGCGGGCAGGAGATGGCTGTTCCGAATCTTGCCAGATGGAAAGCGGAACCAGTCTCTCGTGTCAGGATCCGAACGCCGTTACGTTTAAACAGCTTCCCGATGATCAGAACGGAGCTGGGGAAGGAGGAGGCGGCGAAGGAGAAAATGAAAGCGAAGGGGTAGATGACGAAGGGGGTGTGCCTCCGATTACCTGCCCAGAAGGCAGTAGACCGGTTAACAAACATGAGCTCGACCGTGCGCGCGGTGTAACCCAATCACCCAATTACCCAGGCCCTTTTGTTGGTGGAGTGCTGAAAAACTTTCCACCCAGCAATAAGCCCGCCTGCGGGAAAGGAGAGAGTGAATTTTCCGTCACTGTCGGCGATCAAATTAAAGTCCGATGCATTCCCACCAAGTTATGTGCGGATCCGGATGATTTCCGCGCCTTTCTGATGGATATTTTCGGCTTACCCGCGGAAGCCGTAGAACCTATTGAAGCGGTTATCTGTATCGATGTATTTACCTACCAGCGCCCTGAATCACCGTACCCCATGGAGGCAGGCTGTGTCGATTGCCACATTTTGGCCATGAATGATGTGATGGAAAAACTGCTCGAAAACAACATTTCCCCACTTGTAAACAATATGACTGCCTGGGGCATGAGTAATCGCTGGGGGCCTAGTTTCTCATTCGATCTGGTCACATCCGTTAAATCCAAACTCAGCATGCCGTCTCCTAAATACAAAGATAAAAGCCCCCTCGATCTGGCCGAAGAATATTTTAAGCAAAATTTTCAGGACGCCCAAAAAAGGCTCGACCCCAATGAGGAGCAAGAGAAAGTAGCCGCTCCTGTCATGGACATATCCGCCGCCGCCTACCTTAAGGAGAAGATAGATCGGGATGCTAAAGCCCAGTCTCAAATCGAACGAAGTTTAAAAAATTACCGAATGGTCACTGACGCGGAAGTGGATCAGCAATTCCACAACGATGTCCCTGACCTTCTGAATCAAATCCTCCGCAGTTTTGGCCGTCTGCAGGATAAATATATCGGTTTATCTCTGGCTACTAGCTTTTCTCAAAAAGAAAAATGCGAATTTTAATCCGTAAAATCATCGGCACCATTGTGATCGCCATCCTGCTGTTCCAGCAGGCCCCTGCCGCGAACGCGATTTTTTCACCGGTTATAAGCAGTGGGGTATCTACCATGAAGGCGCATGTTCAGGAGGCACGACGCCAGAACGGAACGGGAAGTTTTTTAAACGCGCTGGAAAAGGCGAGTAAAGCCAGTCAGGAACTGAAGGCGCAGGGCAAGGCTTCAGGACTCCCGGGCACCTTTTATCTGTATATGAATCTTGTGAAGGAACTGATTTTCAATTCACTCGGAGGCGCTTTCCTCGACGGCTTTTCAATGCTGGTCAATTACTGGGCCGAAAGCGGTGAATTTATCACCAACTGTCTGCGGGATGACATCTGGGAACTTGAGGCTTTACAGGAGGAGATATTGAATGAACTGATAAAATCCACTTTACTCATGGACATCGCCAACGCCGATATCCTCTGGGCAGATTACAACATGCTGGAGGCATGGCTGAGGGGAGGTCAGGTAACGATCAAAATAAATGGTGAAGAAAAGACATTCACAACGACCGGCATAAAAGGAAGCCCGGAAAATGGCAGAAGCGGCTATAGGGATACCAGCCTTTTGTTTCCGGGTGGCGGTCAAAATTATTATGTGGAGTGTCCGTATGGGGAATTCATGGAGGCGTGGCATGATTTAAAATTAAGCTTCGATCAGCTTACTGCCACCTTTGGCGGCGACACGCTGAGTGATTGGGGATCGCTTTTGGAAATGGCCAAAAAACGCGCTAAATCACGTGCCAACAAATGGATCGCCGCGAACCAGATCACTCTTACCCTTGGAGGAGAAAAGGGCGGAAGTCCGGAAAGTTTGCTGAATGGACCGGGTATAGATGGCTTTGCCGCTGATGTGAGCACTCAGTGGGAATTCGTAGAAGCCTACGGCAAAATGATCGGGGATGCGACTTGGGTAGAGCTGGCAGATAAATGGGATCGCGCTGAAAATATCAGCACCATTGTGGAGGCTTATGAGCTTGCGGAAGACGCAAAACAACTGGTCATTGGTGAAGCCGGCGATGAGCTGATATACAACCTTCAGCTCAACAACGTATCCGAAGAAAGCCTGAAATCCGTTGAAGCCACGTTGTTCAAGATCAATCAGGAGATCGAACGCGCTTATACCACCGACACATCGCCCGATAACCTCAAAAAATTCTGTGAGCAACTAGGTACCGTTATTAAAGTTCAGGGCAAAAGCAAAAACCACCCTGTTCCGGTTTGCAAATAACTATTTAAAAATCCCCGTGCCAGATGACACGGGGATTAAAGGGTCTTTTTGTTTTAGTTTTTCACCTAAGGGGTGATTAGACAGATTCCTGATCCAGGAATTTTTGGAGAGCACTTTCCCGAATGCGGTAGATCCTGCCAAGCCTGATAGCTTTTAACTTACCGCTTTTAATATAATTCAGGACGGTTAAGGGGTGGATTTGGAGAATTTTGGCAACCTGTTCCGTGGTGTAAATGTCTTCAGCCAATTTTTATTTTAATTTTATTATATTTAATTAAATCTAATTAAATTCGTTTTTGTTTAATTAAATCTTTTTAAATCTATTTTATTTTGAATAAACTAAGACAAACTTATATTAATTCAGTTAAGCTTGTCAATGTTTATTATATTTAATTATATTTTGTTATATTTAATTTGTGTTGTGGTCATAAATAATTTGATGTCCACGCGTCTCTCGATTAAGCTATAATGCAGTTATGAAAGATAAACTCAAAACACCCGTCGCCGTTCTCGGATTTGGGATTGAGGGCAAATCCGCCCTGGATTTTTTGAAATCTCAGGAAATTACAGACATTACCATCTGTGACCAGAAAGAAGATATTGAAATACCCTCCAAATACAAGAAGCGCCTCGGCCAAAATGCTTTCGATGATCTGTCCGATTTTCAGACCATCATCCGCAGTCCTGGGGTTCGTTACGATTTGCCCGGCATTCAGCAGGCTCATGAGTTAGGGATACTGGTTACTTCCATGACCAAATTAACCCTCGAACTTGCTTCCAGTCGCATAACAGCTGTTACCGGGAGTAACGGCAAAACCACCACCACGGCGCTTTTAGAACAAATCCTTACCGCTCATTACGGTGATCGTCTGATTATTGGAGGAAATGACCGTCAGCCTATTCTTCAGCAGGCGCTGGAACATCCCGATCAGCCGATCCTTATCGAAGCTTCCAGTTTTCAATTCGAAGATTTAAAACACTCTCCTTACATCGCCGCCATCCTCAATATCACCCCGAATCATCTGGATTGGCATGACACGCTCGAGGCCTACATCGCCGCCAAAACCAATATTCTGCGCCATCAGAAACCATCCGATTGGGCGGTTTTAAATGCTACCGACGAAAACGTCAAAAAACTGGCGACCAGCACCCCCGCCCAGCATTTTTGGATCAACAAAAAGCAGGGCGACAACTGGGCAGTTTGGCAGGACGGTTATTTAAGGCTCAGCTTCGACGGAAGGGAAGAAAATGTTCTTCATTTTGACCAGCTTACCATCAAAACCCACCCCGATAACCTTCTGTTCGCGGCCGCCATTGCCAAACTTCACATCATCCCGCTCACTACCATTGAAGAGCAGATTAAATTATTCAAAGGAGTGGAACATCGATTGGAATTTGTGCGCACCATCAAAGATATCCATTTTTACAACGATTCCAGCAGTACATCCCCCGAATCCGCCATGACCGCCATTGACCAATTCCTTCCCAAAAAGCTCATCCTCCTCTTGGGTGGCAGTTCTAAAAAAGCAGATTTCGCCTATTTAGCGGGGAAGATTGTACAGCAAGGTGTCAGGATTTATCTTTACGGTGCTGAAGGTCAGACCATCAAAGAATCCATTTTATCCGCAGGTGGAGAAGGGTTGATTCTCGATTACAATCAATCCGGCGACTTTAAAAACATCATTCAGTCCGCTTACCAATTCGCTAAGCCCGAAGATTCCATCGTTTTATCGCCTGCCTGTGCGAGTTTTGATATGTTTAAAAACGCCAAAGACAGGGGAAATCAGTTTAAGGAGATTATTTCTTCAGTCTCCTGATCTGCTTCCAAATCATCTTGGACTCCTGCATGCCCAGAAAAGCCGCTAAAGCCATATAAACCATCAGTCCGATGACCGTGTACAGGATTAGGAGGCCGATTTGATGAAAGGTGGTTCCGCCAAAGGGCGTTAGAAGTTTTGCCATATAGACCGCAGAGCCCATAATGGTGCTGATGAGGATGATTTTAAAAACGTTAGCCCAATGGATAATCTCAATTTGTAAATGACGATGCATCAGAGCGTATAGAATAGCAAAATTTATAATATTCCCTGTGCTGTAGGCGATTGCGATTCCTATAATCCCCATATCAAGTCCCATTGCCAACAGCAGACTTCCTCCGATGCTGATAACAGAGCCGATGACACCGGCCATCACCGGAGTTTTGGTGTTGTGGTAGGCGTAAAATCCTCGTCCCAAAATCGGAATCAGCGATTGGGCAAAAAGGGAAATCAGCAAAAAGCCAAGTACATTAGCGGTCAGCAAAGCATCCGATTGGCTGAATTTGCCGTATTTTAAAATCACATCGATGACCTCATGCCGCAAAGACAACATCCCAATGGTTGCAGGGATGATTAAAAACAAAACCTGCCCCATTACTCGCTGTATTTCGGTAGCAAATGCCTCTTTGGTCTCTTCGCTGGCCAACTCAGAAAGTGTCGCGAAAGAAGTAATCGCAAACGAAATGCCGATCATGCCCAGTGGAACGGCCTGCAGATTGTCCGACAGGTAAAAAACGGTGATAGAGCCGGTCATTAAAAAGCTGGCAATCAGCGTATTTACAATGAGTGTCAGCTGTGTTACCGAAAGGCCAAAAATGCGCGGAAGAATCAGCTTAAACGCTTCTTTGACGTCCTGTCTTTTGTGTCCAAAAAGCCAATAATGTTTAAAGTGCACCAGTCGTAATGCGGGTAGTTGGACCAAAAGATCCATGCCCGCCCCCATTACCACTCCCCATACCACACCGACCACGCCAAAATTTTCCGCGAACAGCAAAATGCCAACAATTATTCCCAAGTTATAAAAAAGCGGCCCCAGCGATCGGAATAGAAATGTCTTAAAGCTATCCTGGATACTAACCAGAATAGACGTGATAGAAAAAAGAATAGGTGAAAGAAGAAGAATCCGCATCAGCTTAACGGTTAGCTCAAGCTGTTCTCCCTGAAACCCTCCGGCTACCACATGTACTAAGTAAGGCGCCAGTAAATAAGACGCGCCCGCAATCACCAAGATCGCTATCAGCATCAAATGGAGCATGGAGCTGGCAAATTCCCACGCATCCTTAAACTTTCCCTCCTTTTTATATTGAGTGAAAATCGGGATAAACGCCGCGGATATAGCTCCGAAAATCAACAGATTATAAAGCATATCCGGAATGCGAAAGGCGGCGTAATACGTATCCAGATTGTTAATCCCAGTTCCTGCCGTGGCACCAAACGTTTTGGCGAGCAAATGGTCGCGCATAATCCCTAAAAACCGACTCAGAAGAGCAGAAAGAGCCAAGAGCAGGGTGGGCGGAAGAATGTTTAGATGTCTTACTTTCATGATTAGTAGCGAGAAATGCGGTCCGAACCGTAGGGGCGCCATTTATGGCGACCAGAAGGTGGGGATGAATTACGTAAAAAAGTGTGAAGCAACGCGAAAAACTTTTCAAGTAATTCAAGCATTCCCCTATTGTCTGGCATTCTACCGCCTTCAGGGGTAAACGAAGAAGGTTTTTTATTGACTTATATAGATAAATTGTTATAATAACATCCTTGCCCCCTAATGTTTTTGTTATGAAGAGAAATACCAGACTTGATCTCTATAGGCATCATCTTAAATGCCAGCATGATGGTGAAGTGGTTTTAAAGGCAGGAGAACGCGCTTTTTTCCCCAGCAGTCCACATCACGCCACTTTCAGATCTATGGGTGACGGAGGGGAAACCAATCGTTTTCAAAGCAATATGCTATTGGAGCAGATAGGAATACATCCGGAAATGACGGCCGCCGAGATCACTGCCTTAATCCGACGACGACTCAGTAGAACAGTGACAGATTCACAGAATCCAACAGGGCAGGAAGAGCTCACTGTTTTACTCCAGTCCGTTGTGGATTTTTGTGAAGAAACTATAATTGAAAAAGAGGGCTAATGGAAAAATCAGACCATCAAAGTCGGCTTACCCACTATAAAGCCTATCACAATTGTCAGTATTTCGGCGAAGCCCTTTTGAGCGCGGCGAGTGCGGGATTTTTAGGCTGTGACCATATCGACGACACGTCTGCCCAGGAAGTTTTATGGCAACTGGGGATTGGCTTAAGAATGACACGTGATCAGATTATTGTTTGTTTGTTGCGACTGGATGATCAACGGCGAATACCGCTTTCCTATCTCGACAATGGCAACGTGCGGTCAACCCTTATTCAGGTCAGACGTATCGTCGATTCGGCCATTTGTTACACCGAACAAGACGTGCCGGAAGGGCATTCAATGAAAACAGCAGAAGCTTTTGCTTAAATAGATATTCCCGTTTTGCAGTTTGTCTGTTAAAATAAGTCAGACAATGATTTAAACACAAAAGCATGTTTGAAATGTATAAAACTCCATTAGATATTCTTTATCTCGTCCTGTCAGTGGGTGGCGGGCTATTGCTATTATCACTGGTCATTGCCGTTTTTCATCTGATCGGCATTTTGAGTAATGTAAAAAAGGTTACCCGAAAGGCAAAAGACACCGTCGATCTGATAAACCATTACCTCTGGCAGCCGATCAAGATGATGATGAGAATTATGGAAAGGAGTAAAGAATATGCGGCTAAACAGGCGAGGAAGAAATAGTCTGAACTGTGATTTGTATGATTAATTGATTTAACATGCTCCCATTTTATTGTTCATGTTAATCATTTTTTAATCATGATAATCAATCATGATTATCATTCCATCATAATAATCACAGTTCAGACTTCCCATATACCTTAGCCGTTTTTTTCGCCATCACCTTCGCTGTAAAATGAGTACTCACCCGTTCCAGGGCTGTTTTCTCGATATCCCGTTTTTGGTCGGGATTGGTCAGAATCGTCCGGATAGCCTCAGTCAATCTTTCAGAATTCGCCGGCGGTACTAAATAACCACTCTTCCCGTCTTCAATAATATCCTTAGCCCCCCCATTATCGGTCGCCACAGCTATAACTCCACTGGCCATAGCCTCCAAAATCACTAATCCGAATGCTTCCCGGAGGGAGGGGAGTACAAAAACGTCCGATGCTTTTAATATCTGAGGAATATCCTCGCGCCAGCCAAGGAAATGTACATTCGGAATGTCGCCATATTTCTCTTTTAACTCTTTTTCTTCAGACCCAGCACCCACCAACATTAAGTGAAGTGTTGGGAATTCAGCCTGAAGCCTCTTAAATGCCTGAAGTAGGTGCCTATGGCCTTTGCGTTTATGCAATTCGGCGATGCAGGTGATCACTAGATCTCCCTTTTGAACGGGAAGCGACGCCTTGTCATGATTGTCAAAGAACCTGTCGGCTTCAATGCCGTTATGTATTAAGTTTAAGCGGTTTTTTACATTGTCGCCATAGTCGCTAAGGTGTCGAAAATTGTCCATACTGATGGCGATCATCTGGTCCGATTTAGCCAGGCACATCTTTTTGATCTTATGCTTCAGTCCACCCAGTTCAAAGGGGTCATGTTCGGTCGTTACAATCGGTATTTTGGCATGTTGAGCCGCCCAAAACGCGTATCGGCAACTGCCGGGGTTCCATAAATGAATATGAATCAAATCAAACTCACCTGTTTTCAGTAACTTTTTTAATTGAGTGTAATGGCGCGGGTCATGCTTATGAATAGTCGGTAACAAATAAGTATGCTCATATACTTTTTGCAGCTCCGATTTCCGTCTTTTTAGCACTGAATACGCTCCGCATGCCAAAGAAACTGAGCATCCAAATAACTTCAAATGTTTTGCCAGCAATTCCATCTGCTTTTCGGCTCCGCCGTAGTTGGGAGTGTCGGTGTAGAATAGGATTTTTTTCATGACTCCATTGTAAAGGAAAAAAGTAGGGAGAACAATTTCTTGACATTTTTAATTAAATAGTTAATAATATACACCTTTTAGCGATTTTCATGAAAAAACTACTCGTCATCATCATGTTCAGTCTGATCGGAGCCATTGGTTTTCCTATGCTGCCTGTAACAAATGCAACGTACGATAACTTTCCTCCCGGTAATGAGCAATTCAACCCCAAACATCCGGATTATTATGATGGGAATTTACGACTGGAGTTAAAGAATCGCGCGGATATTGAGCGGGCCAGCAAGCCCAATCTGCATTACGATGAATCCACCCGTGATTATTATCGATGTGACTGGATATATAACAAAAATCTGGGAACGTGGGTATGCGATAAGAGCTATGGTGATTCATACGCTTCCTCTGCCCGCCCAGTCACCGTCTGCCCCTTTGGCTATACCAAACACCCTATTCAGCAAACGTGTGTGGCGGTTCGCCCGCCCACAAACGCCAGCCTGAACAGTCAGGGGAATAATTGGCAGTGCAATAGCGGATATCACGTCAATTCTGCCGGAACCGGTTGCGACCGGAACGACATCAACTATCACTATTACGCGGAAGAACCCCAGTACGAAGTCACGAAATACGTTTATTATTACGGCGACAATTTACCGCAAACAGGATCAGGTATCGGCTTATTGCTAATGGCGAGCGGATTAGGAGCTAGTTGGTTTTATCGCCGTAGAAAATAATTTGTATACAATACTTTCATAATGACAAAAAAACCTGAATTTTCTGATGAGGATAGGCAAAAATTGGACTTAACAGGCGATCTGTCAGTCGAGGAACTTAAATTGCTGATAGCAGAAAGAAAAGCACGGTTGGAATGGGAGAATCACGGTGCCAGTGTTGAGTCAATCGCCGCAGAGGAACTGAAAAGTAATATGAGAAAAATCCTCGATAAAACTAAGAGAGGAGCTCCACATGTTATTACTAGAAAAGGGACTGAAATTGCATCTCTCGTCTCGTTCTCCGTTTCCCAGCACGAGCAGGTTGGAAAAGTTGTCAATGCGACGGACTTTAAAGCACACCGCGGCGAACTGATGGACCAAGCTCGTGAAGGATTTAAATTCGTTATTACCAGAGGAGGAGAGCCTGTAGCCGTACTCGGACCACCTCCACCCAAAGAATTAAGATCTCTTTCCGAAACGGATCGAGAAAAACTAATGCTTATTGCCAGTTTTTCGCCTAAGGAAATAGCAAAAATTGTAAAAATTATTCGAAGCGGAATTCAATTGATTGACCTATTGTAAATCCGTAATAGTTTAACAAACAAAACCGAATAACAATTACGGATTTATTTTGAAGTGGTGGGTGTTCTGGGGCTCGAACCCAGGACCAATAGCTTAAGAGGCTACTGCTCTACCAACTGAGCTAAACACCCACATTTGTAATATATCATGAGATCTGAATTCCAGGACCAACCCCGCAACAAGTGCGGGACTGCTCTACCAACTTGTCCCGCCGTAGGGCGGTGGCTGAGCTACTGACCCAAAAAAGCTTACACAAATTATCACAATCACTTAAGGAGTTCAAGCCGGAACTCCCTTTTGGCAGAAATACATTAATAATACCTGAATCAAGATTTAGCGGGCTTACGGATTTTTTCTGTTTTTATTTTTACGTCTATCTGGCTGGATCGTAAACGTTTCCGCACCACAAACCCTTCCTCTAATTTCTCCGGCGCTTCGAATAAGATGGTAAAACCTTGCCCGCCACTGGCGTAGTCGATGAGTTTACCCGTTTCCGCGTTCTTAAAATCATCCAGTACGATCGGAATAGTCTTATTCGGCGTAATAATATCCAGCTTATCTCCCCTATCTAAACGATTACGTACTTCCATAGTCACCGTTTTTCCATCAATTTTACGGATAACCCCGGCAAAGCAGTATTTCTCATTGTAATCACTCCGCTCATGGTAACGATGTCCGTCCGCGCCCGGTTTGTTGTACCAAAAGCCCGTAAAATATCCGCGCGTGTTAATAGATTCAATCAAATCCAATATCTCCGGTGTGGGCGGTTTGCCTTCTATGGCCAGATCCAATGCCTGCCGGTAAGCTCGTGTGGCAATCGCGGTGTAATAAACGGTTTTATGACGCCCCTCCAGTTTCAGCGAGTCCAGTTGCGCATCAATCAGGTCTCCGAGATGTTCAATCATACACATGTCCTTTGAGCTCATTAAGCTGGTGCCTTGCTGATCTTCTTCGATCGGCACAAATTCACCTGGCCTCAGTTCTTCTTCGAGATAAACTTTATACTTCCATCGGCAGGAATGGGCGCACATGCCTTCATTGGCGTCACGGTGAGCCATAAAATTGGAAAGTAAGCACCGCCCCGAATACGCCATACACATCGCCCCATGTACAAACCCTTCGAGTTCAACTTTAATACCTTTTTCAGATAACTTGCCACGGATTTGCCGAAGTTCGTGCAAGCTTACTTCGCGCCCAAGCACCACACGCTCAGCGCCCTGTTTTCCCCAAAATTCAATAGCTGAGGAATTAAGTGTGTTGGCTTGTGTGCTGACATGGATGGGGAGCCAGGGGCATCGCTTGCGGATCAGGTTCAAAATCCCGACATCCGAAACCAAAATCCCATCGGGGTCCAAACCTTTTTTGTGGAGTTTAGTAAGCCGTTCCAATTCCTTATCCAAAAAGGCTAATTTATTCTCGTGGGCATGGATGTTCATTGTTAAATAAATCTTTTTGTTCAGCCTGTTTTTGAGCTTTAAAGCTTCCTCGAGCGCATCTCCCCCCTTGTCATCGATCTTCACTCGCATGCTCATGGATTTTACACCCATATAACAGGCATCCGCCCCGTATCGAAACGCGGTCTTCAGCTTTTCCAGATTACCAGCCGGCGCGAGGAGTTCGGGTTTGAACATAAAAAGATATTTAGTGAATGAATTGTACGAGATGTCAATTATTTTGTCAAAACCTCTGTGCTATTTTAATAGCATGCAAAATGATTTTGTAACATTTGATCACGATAAGTTAGAAATCACTATTCACCCGGAAGGGGGTAAAGATTTAGTGATTAAGAAGGATGACGTCCAAATCTCTTATTTTTCCGGAGGACCGGGTGGCCAGAATGTGAACCGAAACCAAAAAGGTGTACAGCTTATCTTCCCGATTCCAGAAGCCTATCGTCGGGGTGCGCAAAGAACTCAGCAGTTGGTCACCCGCGTGATGGGCAAACGAAGCCTGCATCACAATATCCAGGCCGCCTTTGAACAGTTAGCTCACAAGGCCCATCAGTATTTTTATGTGCCCTCTGCGCGTAAAAAAACAAAAACACCCAAGCGGGCCAAAGAAAAAAGATTGAAAAATAAAAAAATAAAAAGCTTAAAGAAACAGGACCGCGGAAAGGTGCAATATTAATTTTTGAATTTACCATTTTAAATTCTGGTTAGATTTGTTACTTTGAACTCCGCGCCTTATTCAAAACAAAATATCTCAAATGATGCAGCTTATCCCCTTCAAAGATCTCGTCCGCCGTTACCATTCAGGTGAGGGGTTTATTCTTTTTGATACTGAGACCACCGGTCTTAATACCTTCCACGATGACATCATCGAAGTAGCCGGAGTTTTGTGGCAAAAAGGTCAGCCGCCACGGTCTTTTCAGGAGCTGATGAGCGTAAACATCAACAAGATTACCGAGGGGGCGTGGGAGATTCACAAAATCCCGCAAGAATCCATTGAACAGGCACGCCAGCCTTCCGATGTTTTGAGCGATTTTGTAACTTTTTGTGGCAATCGTCCTCTTTTGGCGCACAACATCCGGTTTGATTTTGACATGCTTAATTCCAACCTTATCCGAAACGGCCTTAATCCTTATTCCAACGACCAGGTTGCCTGCAGCTTGGCCTACGCGAAGGAGCAGGGGATGCCTGGCCGACTTGTGGACTTGGCAGACTTTTATCAGATAAAAGCCAAAAAGAGCAATCTTCATCGGGCTTTATACGATGTTGAGATTCTGATGGGGATAATGGACCGGATGATGAAAGAACATGAGCCAGCCGACATGCAATATTCTTTAATTTTATAGCGCAAGCGCAAGTTTAAAGTGTAAGCTTTCCAAACCCTTACACATGTACTTGTCACTTGCACTTTTAATTTATGAAGCTAAGTTTAGGCTACATGACCGCACCGACCAAAACAGAAGCCAAAGATATCGTGCTGGCGCTTTTGGAAGAAGGGCTGATTGCCTGCGCAAACATCATTCCTGGTGTCGAATCTTACTTCTCGTGGGAAGACGGCATCAATAAAGCCAACGAGACAGTAGTTATATTTAAAACGCGCGTTAAAAACGAAGACAAGATCATCCGTCTCGTCCGCTCAATTCACTCTTACGATTGTCCTTGTATTGTCTTCACTTCCCTCCAGCATGGCAATCGGGATTTTATGAAGTGGGTGGGCGATATGTGCTAGCCTCCTATTTTAATTCGAATAGGCTCCAGAGCCTCCATAGGCACTTTTGAGTAACGGTCTTCACCTCCCAGCTGGAAGGTCACATAAGCCTCCTCTCTGTGTGAGGTAAAATGAAATCGTTTCTTTTCCTCATCCGTCAGAAGGTCGAAAGGGATGTAGGTCAATTCATATTCCCTCAGCACTTCGCCATCACCTCCCCAGTCTGGCTTAATTCGGCAAACGCTTACGCGCCTTTTCCAATCTCGCGCGCTTTTTTCAAAGCAGTCTTGTAAAATGTCGCGGAAAACTTCAATGGTAATCATTTGATTCAGTTCCGAAAGAGCGGCGAAAAGTTTTTGGGAATCAATATTTTTTGAACCGTCAAGAATGCTCTCGACCTGAATGGCAGTTGGAGTGTCGATTTGTTCTTTTTCCAGCAGCTCAATGATCTCTTTTCGTATACCGGCAAGATGATAATAAGTGGCAATAATATTCTCGGAACGATTGAGCCTTTGAGCCATCATATTTATTGCCACAGGGAGCGGGGAGTTCGTTTTAAGCCGATTGATCAGATCCCTAACGGTTGCCATACGTTCATAGTGATTTAGTCTGTCCCAATTACTCCTTAAAGCAAGCACTTCAAAATCCCCCTTTTCTTTAGGGGGCTTAGTCGGCCCCCGTCTTGATTTATAGGTTCGCGGCTGCTGAACAGGCTTTCTTGACTTAGGTTTTCTGGGGGGTTCAACAGATTTTTTTACCACGATCTCAGCGGAAGAAGCGCGGTGCGTATTTTTATTGAAATGCGGGTCTTCCAGAATGGTCCGGATAACAATCTCCTGAGACCTTAAAACATCAGCCGCCTTGAAAATAAATTGCCTTTTAGACAATCCATTTTCTTTTGCCAGGCGATAGGCTTTATGCAATTTTTGGGCGCTGATGACTCCGCTTGGAGCTTCCGCCTCCCTTAATGCTTCAGTCAGCTGAGAATTATCATTAATAGGGATTGGAACGTCGGCAAGCAAAGATTGATTAATGGGTCGGATACTATCTAAAAGTAATTTGGAAGTCGCTATTGATATAATTAAAACAACACTCACTAATTCACAAAATTCATCCTTCTCCATACCTTGCGATTGAGCAATGTCATAGGCATCCTGGATTCTAATAATACGATTGGCATTATTAAAATATTTCCAATTCGGCCTCAAGGATTCCAAGTAGTCTTTTGCGGTTGGAGCCTTGGAAGTTTCTTTTGGGCTGTCAGGTTCCGGTGATTCTGAAAAAACGTCACTCATATTAGAATAAACAAGTGTTTGATTTTAACCTAAATTTATAAAGTAGGCAACTAACTCTCTTTGCCCATGTAAATCGTCTGTGTGGGGAAGGCCATTTCAATGCCTTCTTTTTCAAATTCTTTAATAATCGCCAGGTTCATTTTTTGCTGGGCATCCATATAATCCGTGTATTCTCTGGAGTCAATAAAGTAAACCACCTCAAAGTTAAGACTAAAATCCCCGAATTCCTTAAAATGAACGCGGTCTATTGTGCATTTAGTGATTTCTTTGACAATTGTTTTAATTATTTTGGGGATTTTTTTCAGCTTAGCTGGTGTGGTTCCGTAAACCACACCAAAATCAAAAACAATCCGGCGTTTTTTCATCTTCTTAAAGTTCTGGATGCGTGTGCTGGTCAGTTCGTGATTGGATATCACAATCTCCTCACCCTGAAGTGCCTGGATACGCGTGGTTTTTAATCCGATTTTTTTAACTGTCCCGCTGTGAGTTCCTACTACCACATAATCTCCAATCTCAAATGGTTTGTCGAAATAAATGGAGAAAGAACTAAAGAGGTCGCTGAGTATGTTTTGCAGGGCGAGTGCAATCGCGATACCTCCAATTCCTAAACTGGCCACCAGAGCCGTTATGTCTATTCCTAAATTTGAAAGGATGAGCAAAATGCCAACCGACCACAGCACGATTTTAATCACTAGCGTGATAGCAAAATAACTACTGGTCTTTTCGGGGGTTTGGCCTTTTTTCAGAGCGGCCCGATGCAGAAGATATTCAATTAAATTACTGGCCGCCTGTGTCGCCCAATAGAAGATCAGGATAATCAGAAGGGCGTTGGCGATTTTGGTGATAATCGGAAGGACGACAAGATATTGAAGAGCGATGTAAAGAGCTATGTATCCATAAAAAATACCAGGGATATTTTCAATCATTTTTATCAGCTCATCGTCCATATTCGTTTTGCTTTTATGGGCCCAATGCCGGATTTTAGCCAGGATGATTGTTTCGAAGACTTTAAAAACAATCAAAAGACCGATGAGGATCCCAAGGGCGATCACATAATTCTGCACTGTATTTCCCCAAAAAATCGTGCCGTTAAAATAGCGTTCAAGTAAATCCATAATAAATAGTGGTTAACTGTCGTTACCATAGTAAGAAAAACGGTCTCTTAAATCAAATGAAACATAAATCAGGCACATTTAAAAATCGGAATGGTGGGCGATAGTGGAGTTGAACCACTGACCTCACGAATGTGAATCGTGCGCTCTAACCAACTGAGCTAATCGCCCTAAGTAAAATCCCTTTTTAAATGGTGGACCTGAGGGGAGTTGAACCCCTGACCTCAGCAATGCGAATGCTGCGCTCTAGCCAACTGAGCTACAGGCCCGCGTCAGAATTTTGCTACAACCTACGTTTGCTTATTTTATTCGCAAATTTCGATTTCCACAAATTCTTCCTTTTCCCCGCAAAATACCCCTGGCCGAGCCTCGCATTTTGCGGGGCCCCCATTTGGCCTTCCGCCAATTGTCTTAAATGGTGGGCGATAGTGGAGTCGAACCACTGACCTCATCGACGTCAACGATGCGCTCTAACCAACTGAGCTAATCGCCCTCGTCGGCATTTTACTTCAACCCACGTTTCAATGTAAACATTAAAACATCGGTTTGCGTAAATGCCTCATCTCCCCACAAAATTCATTCGCTCCGCTCACTTCACATTTTGCGGGGCCCCATCGGCCGTTCAGCTAGATTGGTCACCGACTTTGTTGTATCGTTGTGTCGTCGTTTCATTATATCGTTATCTCGTTATTAAATGGCTGAATCCGCCATCTTTACCCTCCTCGCCGGCATTCTAATTATTACTGTTTTTTACGTGTTTGGTATTAATACCATCGATCCACGCCTGATTTTAACGTTAATCCTTGTTTTTTTGATTCCCGGCGCTTACGCGGCTATTACCAGTGGCCCCTTTGTCCCGTCCAGCCGGAAGCGTCATAACGCCATGCTGGAGTTAGCTGATCTCAAGCCATCCGATATCGTTTACGATATGGGGTGTGGAGACGGACGATTGGTTTTTAGGGCGGCTCGTTTCGCCAAAAAAGTCATTGGCTACGAACTCTCCATTCCCCTTTATCTGTTTGGTAAGTTCCGTCAGCTTTTTAACCCCAAAAACACCCACATCCGATACGGCAATATCTGGAAGCAGGACTATAAAGACGCGGATGTTATTTTCGTCTATCTGCTGCCTAAAGCCATGAAACAGTTTTATAAAACAGTCTGGCCTACGTTAAAACCCGGCACGCGCGTGGTGTCCAACGCGTTCCAGATCCACGAAATCAAACCCCTCCAAAAAGAAGGAAAAGTTTATTTGTATCAAGCCTAAACCGCCTGATTCACATTAGCAATCTGTTCACGGGTGGATTGCTGCAAAAACGCGACTGCCCTTGCCAGTTCAGGTTTTTTGAGGAATATTTGATATCCCCGTTCGCATTGCAGTATCTGAACTTCTCCGTCATTTTCCAGTTTGGTGACGTGAAGATTGAGCCGGTAAAAGTCATGATCACCAAAACCATAGGTCATAATCAATTTATAACCATCTGATTCCAGTTCTCCGCGACGTTCACGATAATCGCTTTCACCGCCAAAATTTTTAATTTCTGTTTTCATGGTGGAGAGGTTATTTTTTATTTCAGATTTATTATAAACCCTTCAGTATTTTTTTCCAGCATCTTGTTTCCAAAGGTCGATGGTCGTAACGGCTTGTAAAACGCGTGTGCGATAACCCAATGAACGCAAAGCAGCCTCTTCGCTCATAATCAAAGCCCGCCCCTCGGGCGTATTAGGGCGGTCATGTTCAAATTCAAATCCTTCAGCCCGCAAAACATCTCGTTCTTGGTTTAATTCCCCAACAGTAGACACGTTGATCTCCATGGTCGATTTTTAAATGATGAGATTAAATTATAGCCTGATAACATTCGTTGTCAAAAAAACAGCCATAAGGCTGTTAATAAATGGTGGACTAGTTGAGGTAAATCTTGAACACCTCATTGGCAGTATACTCAAAAACCCGCTTGTTTACGAGTCGATAAAGAAGATACCTTTTGTTAAAGGCAAGGAAGGGTATAATGCTAGTGTCCGTTACTCATTGTCTATAATCTATTAGGAATATGAAAAAAATTGCACTAGTACTACTATCCATATTTGTTTTGACTGCTTGCTCGACTGAACAAGAAAATGAAAATGTTCAGGTTCCACAGCTAGGCTTTAGGCACTTTACAGTTGAGCGTGACGACAATGGTAATATGCCAACAGAGATTAAGACACAAATACCCAACAGTTTCAGGTGTACTCGGTTGCCAGGCAAAGAGCAACAGCACACTATCCTTTTTAACGATTCCTTCGAAGAAGGTGTTTATACGGGAGATAAGATTTTTGAGGGCGAGGAGAATCTCGTAATCAGACTTAATACAAATAAGACTTATATCTTCAAAAAGGAGGCCATAGGCAGCTCCGCCGATATTAACGACTTGCTAGGTAACTTTAGTGATATTTATCGAATTGAATTGGGCTACTTCTGTGCTGATAAAGCAATGATTATGGACGGTGGACTCTCAACTTATGAATAAGGAGAATGGTATTCTGTACAAGTAGGCAGAATCCTTTTTAATAGGGCTAAAAAGGTGTATAATAACACTCCGTTTATTCACTATTTTTTAGCTAATATTATGGAGGTGTTTATCGATGAAAGCGGCAATTTTGATCTTAAACAAGCAGATGATGTTTCAGTTCTCTGTACACTTATCATCCCTGACTGTGCCAAAAAGAAATTAGATAGCTTTTGGAAGCGTTTTGAAAAGCAGGTCTCCAAATCTGAGCGAGATTCAAACGGTGAAATTAAAGGGTCGCAACTCTTGGACAGCAATATGAATAAAGTTTTCACCTTTATTGGACGCAACTTGGATATCAGGCTCTGTGTAAGTATTATTCCACACGCTCAACACACAACAGCCAAGATGCAAACCCATCGAGCAGATCAGGCCAAAAGACTGAAAAATGCCAAAGAAAAATATATGAGTGGACCTGTAAAGGCTAAGGCTGTTAAGGACTTTATTGAAGAAAAGGAGCGTTGGGCAGAAAACCCAAAGAAGATAGGTGATGCTGACTATGTAAAGATGCAAATGATGAATACTCAATTGTCTGAGGCATTGAAAAAAATATTTATGCATTACTACGGCAGAAAGTACGCAAAAAGTTTTGAAGAATTTGATTTTTTTGTCGATGAGTCGAGTAGCAAGAAAATGAAAAAGTATATAAATGAAACCCTTGTTCCGACTCTTGATTCTCGGGCTAATGGATTGAGACTAAATATGATTGAAGGATTTGAACATGAAGGCCATCCAGTCAAAAAGTACTTAACTGAGATAGATGGGAAAGAAGGCTATTCTATAAGTCAGATATTTAAGAACGGAGTTCAATTTGTTGACTCAAAAGACTATGTAGGAATCCAATTGGTCGATATAGTAGCAGCTGGTGTTCGCCAGATGACCCTAGGTGAAAGGCCAGTTGAAATGTTTAATCCCGTAAAGAAAAATGCAGCCTTCTACGAGGAAAGATGGACGCCAGTGCGTGTACTACATCTAACTGATGATTCTGTGAAACTTGAAGGGGCTATGTCCAAGAGAATTGCCTCCATTCAGAAGCCTCAAAAAGATTCTTTCAATAGATCGATGGGTAAGAAATTCGTCGAATCGATGGAGAAAGATAAGAAATAACCTGATTAGCCATTAAAGACTCAAATCTTAAATGGTGGAGATGAGGGGGCTTGAACCCCTGACCTGTCCGATGTTACATCGGACCGCTCTTAATTTGACCATCAGAAATAATTTTTTTAATTATTTTTTTATTTTTAAATTTTTTAAGACGATATTCTACTTGTCTTGCATATTTTATTGAGGAAAATGACTGAAAAAACAACAAAAACAATGGCCGTAAATTCTTAGTAGTTTTAACTAACCCACACCAATGTTGCTCCAACCTCGCGTAAAGATTGTGCGTGCTGCCAATATAATAATTTCCGTTTTTACACAAAAGAATATAAACACAATTTTTCATCAGAACACAAAAGACATCAAAAATACTAAGTGGTGGAGATGAGGGGGCTTGAACCCCTGACCTCTTGCATGCCATGCAAGCGCTCTAGCCAACTGAGCTACATCCCCACGATTGCAAATAACCTATTTTAGCCCAGCGAATCCCTGACCTGTCCGATGCTACATCGGATCGCTCTAGCCAACTGAGCTACATCCCCACGATTGCAAATAACCTATTTTAGCCCAGCGAATCCCTGACCTGTCCGATGCTACATCGGACCGCTCTAGCCAACTGAGCTACATCCCCACGATTTGCGACGCCATTGTATAGCAAAAAGTTTTTTTCGCCAATGTTTTTTAAGGTATAATCATTTTGTTTAAAAATAAAATGATCATCATGAAAAAATATTTTTCCATTCTGCTTGCTGATGTCGGATTATTTTTAATGTTAAACCAGTTGGTTCAAGCCAGGTTTACCACATCTGTCTTCTGCGGAGTCCTGATTGCCGCTTATTATTGCAAATGCGCCCTCTATGGCCAATATTGCGATCAGGTCGGTTTAGATTCTTCAAGCGCTAATAATTATGTACAGGCACAGTATCAGTCTTATGTGAATCAGGTTCGCCGAGACTGCTGGAGCGGATGCGGGTGTGATTGTACTCATCCGCTATTTCATCGCGAAAGGCATCCGTCGTTTATTTAAACGTAAGAAAAAATAATATGGAATTATCACTCATCTTCAAAATCCTTGGGGCGGCCGGTCTGGTGTTTATCACCATTGGTGTAATCACTAAAAATCGCATCAACCAAAACATCTATTTCATTATAGGAGGACTTCTTTTAGAGGCGTATTCCCTATTTTTGAGAGATGTGATTTTTGTTCCCTTACAGATCATTTTCGTGATAGTGGCGGCTTATGAGCTTTATCATTTAAAGAAAAAGTAATATGAATGAATTCATGAATCTGGCTGTTGAAGAGGCTCAAAACGGTATTCGTAATAATCACGGCGGTCCGTTTGGGGTTGTTATTGTCCGAAACGGCGAAGTGATTGCCCGTAATCACAACCGTGTCCTTGAAACAAATGATCCCACCGCTCATGCGGAGGTAAATGCGATTCGTGACGCGACCAAAAAGCTCGGGACCTTCGATTTGTCTGATTGTGAGATCTATTCAACGTGCGAACCATGCCCCATGTGTTTAGGGGCGGTACATTGGGCCAAGATGAAAAAGATGGTCTACGGATGCACACAGGCTGATGCGGCCGCTATCGATTTCGATGACCAGTTCATTTACGATGTCATTCGTGGCACCGCCAAAGAGCCTCAGGTCGAAATGATGCAGGCGGATCGGGAGGAATGCTTAAAGCCTTTTAGAGAATGGGAGGAAAAAACAGATAAAGTCCAATATTAATTAACTCAATTGCAATGGTATTACTCGAATCCCTCCAGCTTCCGATGGGGTCTGATATCATCGACTTCAGCCTGCCCGGCACTGATGACAAAACCTATTCCCCTTCCAATTTTGCCGACAAAAAGGCGGTGGTCATCATCTTTATGTGCAACCATTGCCCGTATGTGCAGGCCATCCTGAACCGCTTAATCCGCCTCCAGTTCCATTACGCCGATAAAGGCGTCCAGCTCATCGGTATCAACTCCAATGAATCCAAAAACTTCCCCGATGACTCTTTCGAAAATATGAAAAAAATTGCGGAGAAAAAGGAAATTAATTTCGTTTATCTGCACGATGAATCTCAGGAGGTCGCCAAGGTTTATCAGGCCCAATGTACGCCCGATATCTATGTTTTTGATCAGGGCCGTAAGCTCGCTTATCACGGCCGTTTGGATGACAACTGGCAGGAAGAAGACGCAGTGGAAAAACGGGAATTGCGGACAGCGCTTGATGCAATTTTAGAGAGTCAGCCTGTTCCCGAACCCCAGTACCCGAGCATGGGGTGTAGTATTAAGTGGCGATAAACGCGTTCCGAACGAAATAAATCCGATTAGGATGTAATGAAGTGAGGAGCCCGATGTGCTCCGATGTAACATCGGAGTGCAATCGGGGAGCGTTTACCCATTGATTAAGTGGAAATAATCCTTTGTACATAAAAAAAGAGCCCGCGGCGCGTTATGCGCCGCGGGCTCTTGCCAACGATCCTTTTTACCGACGGACGAACACCATGCTCAGCCGGTCGGTCATCTCATTGATCCAACGGAGACTGCCACGAAATTCAATCCGTGACATTGCACTCAGAACACTGAACACCATGGCCAGGCCGAGTACGACATTGGGGATGGATGAAGGGGGTACCCAGTTTTGGTCAATCGGCAGGTAGGTCAGCAGCGCCGTGTATTGGAGAGTGAATTTAATCTTCCCAAACCACGTAGCGCTTGTTTGCCGCTGCCAGCGCTGCCCCAGGTTGAATGGGTGGCGCATGAGGGTGCCGACCAGTTCCACACCGATCATTACGCTCACAAAAGGCGCCCACAGATCTCCCCATACACAGAAACAGATGATGATAGGCAGAACCGTGATCTTGTCGATGAACGGATCCAGCCAGGCACCCATTTTGGTGCAGCCAGGATGATTCAGCTCCTCCCATGTGTCCGGGAACGATGTGGGCTTACTGCCGCAAGCACTGGCGATGTTGCCATCGAGTTTGTCCAGCGCCACCCCGAAGACCATGATGCAGAATCCTGTATACGCGTGCCCGGCTATATACGTGATAAAGCCGGTCCACACCACAGGAAACCGCAGAATGGTCACCCAATTAGGCGCTAGGGGCCTTAATTTCCGCCCCAGTTTTCCAATCGGGATGAGGATGCAGATGCTCCCCATTTTCTTAAGCCAATTCTTGGATGGGACCCACAGCAGCAAGATGACGATCATCAAGGCCGTGAGCACATAGTAAACCAATGGGATATGAACAATCCCGTGCCACAAACACAAAAAGAAATCACTCATTATCCCTCTCCTTATTTATTGGCAAATGTTAAAGATCATTGGCAGTGGGCACCGTTTAACCGGTGCGCCAGTTCAAAATCTTAGGCAGGTCAGGTATAACTGTCAATGCCAACTATTTTATTTAAGAGCGGTTTGGTTTAAGGTACAATCCATGTGTATGTGGATACGGCGAAAAGTACAATCAGGCGCACAGACCGGCCAGAAAATCGGTTACCCTACCCTTAATTTTCATGTGGGCAACTTTAATCGTCCATCCGGGGTATATGCCTGCGAGGTTTTAATCATCAATAAGCTCTATAAAGGAGCCTTATACTTCGGTCCGCGGCTTAATCATCGAGGGAATGTTTTAGAAGTACACGTTATTGGATTTAAACAAAAAATCTACGGCCAGCTCGTCCGATTTCGTGTAGGCAAAAAAATCCGATCTGCCAAACGTTTTGATAATCTCGATGAGTTGAAAAAGCAGATCCGGTTCGATGTATCTTGCGTTTAAGGCCTATGAGCCATATTCGCCCTGGCCATTTTTAAAATTTTTTCAGCCCAGATCTGGGATTTTATCAGATGTTTATTGTCTAAAAGCTCTTTGGGCGATTCTTCGGCCAAAAGCAAACAAAGCCGTCGTGCTAAATCGTTCATGTGCGGTATATCTATAATCCTAGCCACTTTTTCCAGAATTTTAAGGGGATCTTTGTGTACCAGCTGTTGCGCCAGTCGTAACAAATGCCTTATTTTATCCCGGTAGCTGGCCTGCTCCTTAATCTCCGCATTTTCATTCGGTTTTTTGACCATGGCAAGATATTAATAGATTCCGAATGTTACCCAAGGATATTTTACCTTATTTTTTAGCCTTATTATCAAGCCTGTCAGCAATAGCCAGCACTTTTTCACGGATTCCTTTGTTTTTGATCCGCGGCGCCAGTTCATGGAGCGTCTGACTGCCACGGCATTGCCGTGCCGCTTTCAAAAGCACGTCTTCCTCCCACGCATAACCGTCAAACAAAGGGGCATGTTCCAATGTTTTCCAAGGAGTTGCCACCACAGAACTCCTAGCTGCCGCTTCCAATAATTCATCATAACATGAGCGATCTTGGTAACAATGGGCGTGTGCCAGAAGATCAAATCCTCGCTGTTCCGCAATGTATCTAAGCGCTTCATTCGAAAGCGGTCCGCGGGGATTGATAACATTATCATTCAGATAAGCACGGCATCGGCGCACGAAGTCTAAGCGCATTTCTTCAGGGCGAACAGTAATTTCAAAAATATTAGGGCTTTTTCCAGTAATTTGATTGCCAAAAACGGCTTCGGTGCATTCAGTCATAATAAAAGGGGTGAGCAACTAAGTAGACTATTGTATTAAAAATTGGCTATTTGTCAACAAAAAGCTATAATCCGTAATGCTCAAAACCTTTTATTTATGAGATTTTTAGACTATCTACGCAAAAAAATCAGCCCCGACAACCCCTTTCGTCTGCTTTGGCATAAGTCAAAGGCAGTTGTGGCTGCTTATCAGTTCGGTTTTCCGGGCAAAAAGATGATCTGCATTGGTGTTACCGGCACGAATGGCAAGACCACCACGGTCCATATGGCTGAACATATCCTCCGTACTGCCGGCAAAAAGGTCGGTATGCTTTCCACGGCCGAATTCCGGATCAACGGGAAAATCACTCCTAATCGTTCCAAAAAAACCACCCTGTCACCGTTTTTAACGCAAAAATTTCTTAAACAATGCCTCCGTCATAAAGTCGATTATGTGGTGATCGAAGCCTCCTCTCACGCGCTTCATCAGCATCGGCTATGGGGCATTCCGTTCAGCATTTCCGCCATCACCAACATCACCCATGAGCATCTGGATTACCACCAGACGATGGAGAAATATAAAGAGGCGAAGAAAGATTTATTTAAAAACGTCAGCCGTACCTGCCATCGCCATCTGCCCGATCACCTCAAAGCCATTCCTCATCAGCAAGCCATGATCCTGAATACGGGCGACACGTTTTTCCAGGACTTCAATCAGATTTCCTGCCCCACTAAAATCACTTATGGTCTGGGTGAGGGGAATCTAAAGGCCCATCATATCACCTATTCTAAATTCGACTCCAAATTCGCTTTGCACCATGGCTCAGATGAAGTGGGGATTGAATTAAAAATCCCTGGTTCATTCAATATCGAAAACGCGCTGGCTGCCTCCGGTATCGCCCTGGCTTGTAAAGTCTCATTAGAAGATGTTAAACAAGCACTGGAGAGCTTTGAAGGCGTGCCTGGCCGCATGGAATCCATCGGAAGCCCAAAAGGATTTGAAGTGATCGTCGACTTTGCCCTGACGCCCGATGCGCTGGAAAAACTGTATTCAACTCTTCGCCAAACCGCCCCTGCACGTATTATCGGTATTATCGGTAGCTGTGGAGATCGTGACAAAGAAAAACGTCCGGTGATGGGCGAGATTGTCGCGAATCATTCTGACCTCACCATTGTTACCGACGAAGAACCGTATTCCGAAAATCCAATGGATATTATGCAGGCAGTTTTGGAAGGCGCCAAAAAAATTAAAAAACTGGAAGAAGACCTGCATTTGATCGAAGACCGTTATACAGCCATCAAATTCGCCATCCAAAACGCGGAAGAGGGGGACATTGTCGTCGTCACTGGGATGGGAAGCTTTGACACCCGCACCATGAATGAGGGGCCGATTGAATGGGATGAGAGAAAGGTGGTGCGAGAAATTATTAATAAACATTCCGGATAGTGGTTCGTATTGTGGGCCGGATGGTTGACCGAATAGTTGTAGTTGAGCTAAGATGGCAGAGCTTTTTGAATTTAAACGAATATTTTGTAATTAAATAATTATGTTAGTAAACAGAATAGAAGATTTAGTGATTTATAAAATTGCTTTAGATTTAGCCATAGAAATAGCTGATCTAGTTAAAAGAATTCCTTATAATTGGTCGATTGTAGAAGCTGGTCAGATACTTAGATGCTCCAGCTCCGTTCATTCCAATATTGCAGAAGGGTTTAGCCATAGATTCTACTTAAAACAATTCATTCGTTATTTAAATATTGCATTAGGATCTAGCGACGAAGCACAAAATCATTTACAAAAGCTGAGAAATAGCAATCATCTAAACATAGAAGTAACTGATAATTATATAAAACGATATAAAAATCTATCAGTCAGAATATTGAATTTAATTAACTATTTAAGAAAAAAAACATGAGCCACTATTCGGCCCACAATTCGAACCACAACCCGGCCCACAATTCGAGAGCCTATAGAGTATTAGATGGGATTTTAGTGATAAATAAGCCCAAAGACTGGACGTCTTTTGATGTGGTTGCTAAGATCCGCAATAAATTAAACGTCAAAAAAATCGGCCACACCGGCACATTGGACCCTCAGGCCACCGGCGTCCTCGTTCTTTGTATCGGCAAAGGAACAAAGTTATGCCAAAAGCTGACCGGACTGGATAAAGAATATTTTTGCGATATCACTTTGGGGGCGACCAGCACGACGGATGATTCAGAGGGGGAAATCACAAAAATATCCGATGCAACTGAAGTTCCCATCACTACCATCGAAGAAATATTAGAAGAATTCACAGGTACTTTTGAGCAGATGCCACCTGATTTTTCCGCTAAAAAAATTAAAGGTAAAAAGGCTTATGAGATAGCTCGTAAGGGCGAAAAACCGGAACTGAAACCCGCTGAAGTCACGATTCATCAAATCGAATTACTGGATTACAAATGGCCCGTTCTTAAGCTCAAGATCCATTGTGGAAAAGGCTTTTACGTCCGTTCATTAGCACGGGATATTGGCGAAAAATTGGGCGTAGGCGGTTATTTAACAGCGCTCCAAAGAACCCGTGTGGGCCATTTTAGCCTCGACGGAGCGATTGGCATTGAAGAGGCGGATGAAAAGAGGGTACTGCCGATGAGCGCGGCAAAGGTTTAGCGAGAATACTTTGTATATTTAATAATCTAATTTAAAAAATATGAACTGGAAAAATTTTTTTAAACCAAATTTTATAAAAGTCTTAATCACTATCGTGTTATCAGCAGGGTTATTTTTCTTGCCGGTCTTCCCGATCCTTCAGCCGTATTCTCCAAAACTCGGGGCAGAATACAATGGCCCTTTGCATATATTCAGCTCGCTGTATTACGTATTCTTTGATCCTTTTTGGAACCCAAGTTTATATTGGCTGTCATATATTTTTATTGCTCTGTATATCGGAGGTTTTTATTTAATATCCTGTTTGTTGGTTAGTTTTATCCGAAGGTTAAGACAGACCTCTAGCTAAGTCCATCAACACTGCTTTCGGATCTTCCGCTTTCGTGATTCCGCTAGCCAATAAAACCCCTTTGGCGCCGAGTTTAATGCATATCCTTACATCCTTGCCGTTTTTTACGCCAGCTCCAACCAATAATTTATCGCCACCAATCAGCTTGGCCGCGTTTTCAATGATCTCCGGCTGGGCGGTGGATACAGAAATATCACCACCAATCAGCTCTGGCGGTTCAACAGCGATATAATCCGGATCGAATTCTAAAAAACTTGCTCCCTCCTCAGGTGTTTCCGCACATACAATGGTGGTCAGGCCCACCTCCTTAGCACGCTCAATAGAATGCTTTAGTGTTTCACGGTCCAGTCGTCGTTCAGAATGGTTTAAAATCGCTCCTTGGGCACCCACAGCCTTCACAGCCTCTGGCAAAATATGGCCGGTATGGCTACCAAAACCAACGGGGTCAATATGCTGAGCAAAAACAGGGATCTTAATGGCGTCAATCACTTTTGCTAAATCAACCGCCTGAACCGCCACGCGGATGTCCACATTTAATTCCTCCGCGACCTGCTGGTGGATTTTAGCCAGCTTAATGGCATTTTCTGCCGTCGCGGATTGGTAAGTTTTAAAATTAGTAACGATCATAATTCTTGTTGGTGATCTAATAGGGGGCCTAATTGGTGACCTCTCGCCTTTGGCGAGGGAAACCTAATTAGCGATACTTAGATATTATGTTTTTTTCGATGATAATTCAAATAATTTAATGTTTGAATCGACAATGTCTTATAACTTCTTTGAAAATATTCAGATCTTTTTATGCTTAAATAATCATCTTTACCCAAAGAACGGGTGTGATTTTGCGTCTCATCACTGGACGTAATGGAATAGTTCAAAAATTTGATTAGATCTCGTGGATGAAATCGTCGTCCATATCCTTCAACGATATTTGATACTGCCGAAGAGGATGACCTCTTAGCTTGATCAATATCTTTATTATTCCAAGGTTGTGAGATTTTATTTAATTCTTCATGCAGTTCATCCCGCAATCTAACTGCAAGTTTATATATTCTTAAATCTTTATAATACATATTAATTCATCTTTATACTAAAAACTTAGTGGATACGAATCATATTCACATTATATTTTAACGTCAAGAAAAAACACCAATTAGGTCACCAATTAGACCACCCATAAGGTCACCCATCAGGCCTCCAATTAGGCGAACGCCCACAGCAAGAAGAGAATCGGTTCAGCAACCAGTAGTAAGCCAACAAGTGACAGGTAAATCCATTTAGCAATTCGTTCGGATCGGATTTTATTCTGCAGAATCTCAATCACTTCACCAGCTTGTTTATTTTTCTGCTCAATGGTCACATACGCTTCCTGCAATTCCTTTTCCTTTTTAGTGAAATCCAGCATTGGAATCATGCTTTTGGTCTGTGACTCCAGCTGACCCACGCGATAAGTAGCGGCCTCTAAGCGTTCCTGTTTTTCTTTTAGTTCATTTTTTACCTCATGATAAAGATCTTTATAAACTCGTTCTTCGGCAGACCCCGGTTCTCCTTGTTTGATTTTTTTAACCTTAAAATCTTTTACAGCCAAGCTGGACATGTTGTCAGACCCATTACCATTCATTAAATCGTTAAAATTATCCTCATTAATATCTACTAGTCGGCCGATATGCTCTTTGATGATTTTGTCGACATCAACTCTTTTAATCAATACGCGTCGTCCGTCTTTGCGTGTTTTAAAGCGATGTTTGCGCATATAACGATCAATCGTGCGAGTGGACACTTTTAAAATTTTGCTCGCTTCGATGCGGTCAACATAGAGGGTCTTATTCATAGGATTTGTATTATTTATTTTGTAATTAGATGTCGAAGTTTAGTATAGGTTTCGGGGGAGAAATCGTCAAACCTTTATAGACAAAATGACCAAATAACGAAATGACTATTACTCTAAAAAGTTGTCTAATAAAAAAATTTTCGAATTGTCAAAAGCGAAATTTGGCCTTATAATCCAACGCCTAATATTACCCGAGCCTAGCGCTGTGGGTGGTGTTGGTCTTTAAAACCTTTGATGTTACTTAATCCTGAAAAAAGGTATTAAACTGAAGGGTCGCTTTTTTAATACATCCCAAAGAGAGGTGATTAATGGAGACCAATAAAGCAGTAGATGTTCTGAAGTCGATTGCGGTGGCGCTACTGCTCCCCGCGATCTTCTTCCTGCTCATGGGGCCGATGAAGCTGGCCGAGATGTATCCGGAGTACCAGTGGCTCCGCTACCTACCCCTCGCCCTTCTCCTCATCCCAGGATTAATCCTGATTTGCAGGAATGGGTCAAATGAATGACTGAAATATGTACAAGTAACATCAAAGGAAAACCCCGCTATCCGATTGGATATAAGGCGGGGTTTTTCGAATACAATTAACGATATGACAAATGTCATCTCGTTAATTCGTTAATTTATTCACAAACTCATCAAACAAGTAGGCTGGGTCTTCGGGGCCGGGGCTGGCTTCGGGGTGGAACTGGACAGCAAACCAGGGTTTGGTAGCGTGTTTAATGCCCTCCACGGTTCCGTCATTCGCATTTTTAAACCACACTTTCCAGCTTTTTGGCATGGTCTTCCAGTTCACGGCAAATCCGTGATTTTGCGAAGTGATGTAACATCGCTTCGTCTTTTCATCTATACAAGGTTGGTTGGCGGAACGATGGCCGTATTTTAATTTGTACGTGTCCCCGCCCACCGCTAAAGCCATCAGCTGACATCCCAAACAGATGCCGAAGATCGGTTTATTTTCCTTCATCACATATTTGATGGAGTCAGTCGTCTTCATGACCGTTTTAGGGTCGCCGGGTCCGTTGCTGATAAACAATCCGTCATATTTGCCATTCAGCTTCGCAATATCATAATTCCACGGCAGGCGGATCACCTTGCATCCTCGATCTAAAAAGTGACGGATAATATTGTGTTTAATCCCGCAGTCCAGTAGTGCCACAGTGCATTTGTGTCGTCCTTTTGGCAGTAACACCTGTTCTTTTTTAGGAGAGACTTCCGCCACCAGATTATCCAGATTCGGATCGCTGAAGATCATCTGCTTGCTGTATTTTGTTGTTTCCGGAACAATCTTACCAAGCATCACTCCATGCTCCCGAAGTTTTTGCGTCAATGCCCGTGTATCCACCCCCTGAATGGCCGGGATTTTGTGTTTTTTTAAGAAATCCGCCAGCGTTTTTTTTGCCTGCCAGTGAGACGGTTCCTCGCAATACTCGCTCACAATAATACCGCGCAAATGACATTTATTACTTTCAAGAAGTTCAGATACTTTAGAGTTTAGAGTTTCGCCTTCGGCTCTGAGGCTCAGGCTCGAAGAGAGTTTTAAGTTTCTTTCCGAAGGAAAGCCGTAATTCCCGATCATCGGATACGTACAAACCAAAATCTGCCCTCGATAACTGGGATCCGTAAACGTTTCCGGATACCCAACCATGCCCGTGTTAAAAACCACCTCTCCATCCACTTCGCCTTTTGACCTGCCCGACGAAGCTTTAGCGAAGTTGGGCAAAAAACCAAACGACTCTCCAATTACCTCAGTGCCGTCTTTTAATATTAATTTAAGTTTCATATTTAATAATTGGGGGCCTAATTGGGGGCCTAATTGGGGGCCTAATTGGGGTTAGTCAGTTTCCCAACAATTAGGTCTCCCATTAGGTCTCCTTCGCCGTAGGCGAAAGGCCTCCAATTAGATTTAATTATTCAGATGGTTTCAAATCCACCACTTTCATCTGCAGTTTTTGGTGACCGTTCCATTCATTGATCTCCAGATTGAACACGATGTCGTAGGGTTTTGTCGGGTCAATTTTATCAAGATGCTTGCCAAAACGGAAGGCAATCGCCCCCACGGTTTTATCGCCATGCTGGATGGGCAAATGAAGATGTTCCCCTTTGCCGACAGGTCGGATGTCGAGGATTTTGGCGTTTTTAATCAGCAGGGTCGGTTCCGGATTTTCCGCACCGAAAGGTTCCAGCCGGTTGAGTTTGTGGCACGTCTCAAAACTTAATTCTTCCTCCTTCACCTCACAGTCAATGTCGAGGGTGTTTACGAATTCATCGGGGTTAATCCGTTCTTCTCCCACAGTCTTAACCCGTTTCAAAAATTCATCCATATTCGTCTTAGGCATGGTAAATCCTCCTGCCATCGCGTGCCCTCCAAAGGCAGTAAACAGATCACTGGTGGTTTCACGCAGAGCGGTAGTAATGTCAAAATTATTCACGCTTCGCATCGAAGCAATCATTTCATCTTCCTTCTCCTGCATGGCAATGGTGGGGCGGTTGAATTTTTCCGAAACCCCATTCGCAATCAAACCCAACAAACCCGCCTGCCACTTTTTGTTATGGAGTACGATGATATTGGGAATGGATTCCATTTGTTCGATTTCCTTCACGGCTTCTTTTATATAGTCATAAGTCATCTGCCGTCGCTTATCGTTCAGATCATTTAAAGTTTGTGCCTTATCCAGATTACCGATTAATAGCTCAAAGGCATGCTGAGGATCGTCCAGCCGACCCGCCGCGTTGAGGCGTGGACCAATCTGAAAGCCAATTGTTGTGCTGGTGATTTTTCCGTAAGAAATATTCGCCTTCTCCAGCAAGGCCAAGACACCTGGATTTCTGCCATCTGTCAGTCGCTTAATGCCCTCGCTGACCAGAATCCGGTTCTCTCCTGTTAAGGCCATGCAGTCACCCACCACCCCCAGAGCCACAATTCCAAGCTGATGATCTAAATATTCCTCCGCTTTTTCAGTTGGCCACAGGTCACGAGCCAATAGAGAAACAAGTTTATAAGCCACCGTCGAACCACAGATGTCTTTATTCGGATATTCACAATCTGAACGGTGGGGGTTAACAATGATATACGCGGGCGGGAGTTTCTCGGGAATACTATGATGGTCAGTCACAATCACTTCCATCCCCAGCTCATTGGCCAACTGCACCTCATTAAAACTCGAAGTTCCACAGTCAACCGTTACAATCAACTGAACATCTTCCTCCTTAAAGCGGCGGATGAAGTAATCTTTTAAGCCATAACCATCTTTATCCCGATTGGGCAGGGAATAATGCACATCGGCTCCGGCCTTTTTCAAAAAATCATACAAAATCGCCGTGGCGGTGACACCGTCCACATCGTAATCCCCAAAAACCATGATTTTTTCTTTATTTTCAACGGCTTTCTCAATTCGTTCCGCCGCTTTCTCAATTCCCTTTAACAGCTTGGGGTCATGAAGATTTTTGAGAGTGCCATTAAAAAACCATTCCGCCTTTTCGGGGGAATCAATACCTCTATTCTGAAGTAGCTTTGCAATAATATTCAGACTCTCATCACTATTCCTAATAACCCATTTTTTACCTAATAGACTCATATTATTCTCAGTCAAGATCGGAGGTCATAATAGCGAACCACCACTATTTTTGGCAAGCCAATACTCATTTCAGAATTCAGAAATCAGAAATCTGAAATGATTTCACCCTTGTTTTCAGAGAGAAAATTTGGTATAATATATAGATTAAATTAATGACCAATTTTCAATGACCAATTTCCAATACAATATAGATCTAATTAAAAATGCACGATTTGTATGGAAAGATGTCGCTCCGGAGGTTTCTCCTGTCCCGGGAGTCGGGGAAGGGGAAGAAATATCCTGGAATGAAGCCTTAGAAGCAGCTGATTTTCTAAAATATACCAGGGATACCTGCGATACAACCAAAAAAACTGGCGAAAAAATTCTTGAGCAGAGTATCTGCTCCTTGGCGGAATTAGATGTAAGCAAAGTCGTAAGATTAAAAATTTTTATTGATGAGCTAGGTGAAAAATTCCTAAATAAGCTTCCTGAAATTAAATATCACACTGTCAAGGATTCTGTTAAACGGCTCCAGCTGTTACAGGAAGTCACTGATATGAAAGCGCTTGTGGAACGTTTTAAGGAGGCAAAAAGCTATGAAATTAAACCCTATCGTCGCGGGAAAAACCCAGCCATGGTCATTTTTAATTATTCTGACGGGAAATCCGAGGAATACCCCTTGGAATTTTCATGGGAAGAAAAAAGAAAGTCTATTTGGCAGGCGCTGAAGGCTATTCAGAAAGGTGTCCGCAAAAGAGAAAGGGGCCAGAGAAGAAAAGAAGACGAAGTATCACAGCCAACCTATCGGATGGAGGAGGCAAGGGAAACGCAAGATCAATGGCGTGAAAAAATGGAAGACCTCATTGCTCGGGCAAATTATTTGAGGACGCCCGAAGATGTACATCGGGAACTGAGAAGCATAGCCACCCATCTTTCGGATGAATTATTGGGAAAACTAAGCACGCCACTTTCTAAAATGACTGAAATTCTCAGCAATGCCGAAGTGGATTATGAAAAAACCTATAAAATAAATATTAGTGATGAAGATGCCGAACAGGCAGATTTGGCGGAAGAAGAGTTAGAAAAGGCGCTTGAAGATTATTATAGTCCAGATTCATTCCTTGAATCTATGGATGATGAGCAACTTAGCGATATTTTAAAAATCATTGAAGAATTTCAACTGGATTAAAAAACCACAATAAATGGACCTCGAAAAATATCAACATTACGGACAGATTGCCTTTGAATGGCTGAAAAATTACGGACTATGGGCCCTGCTCATCGCCGTGGGCGGTTGGTATGTTTTGCGTTATCTCCTTCAGTTTGCCCGCATACTTCATTTGCATTACACCTCGAAAAATTTGGTATATTTAAAGGTCACCCTGCCCCGCAGTGATTCCAAGATGGACCAGGAGAAAAGGACGGAAAAAGACTTTAAAGAAAAAATCGGCATTATGGCTCAGTTATATAGGGCGTTGTATGAAATCCGGGAAATGAACCTGTGGAATATGATTAAAACGAAGATCTGGCAGGCAGATAACATTTCGATTGAACTGTTTTTGGAAAATCAGCAATTAAATTTTTATGTGGTCACTAACGAATACTATAAGAATATTGTTGAAAAACAGATCACCACTTTTTATAAAGATGCTGATATTCAGCAATCCAAGGAGTCCTATAAGCTTTTTGAAAAGGGAAAAAAAGCCAGAGCTTATTTTATTTATGCCAAGCGTCCTTTCTGGTATCCAATCAGCACTTATAAGTCGATGGAGGAAGACCCCCTCAATGGTGTGGCAAATGTGCTGTCTAAGCTTGATGTAAGTGAAAAAGCAGCCATTCAGGTCATCGTTAATCCGGCGGCGTCCGAAAAATGGCGTAAAGAAACAGAGCGCATTGGCGAGCTTTTATTTAAAAGAAAATCCCCTCCGTTTAGAATCCCCATTCCTATTATCGGCCCGATTTTAGCGCTTTTGATTAATATCATTCGTGTCTTTCTGCCGGGGGGTAAGGGCGGTTCTATGGCGCCGGGTGCTTCCTCGGGCGACAGTTATATCCGCATGCTGGCCTCTAAAGAAGAGGCGCTGAAGAAAATAGGTGAAAAAGCCGGTCAAGTCGGCTTTGATGCCTCCATTCGTGTGGTCGGTGTGGCGGACACCAATGCGCGGGCAGTTGAGATCACTAACAACATCAACGTGGCATTCAGCGTGTATCACGACGCCTATCTTAACTGGTTCCAGAATCGCCGTATTGTGCCGTTTGATTTCATCAATAATCCGCTGATGAAGTATCTGTTTAATCGTCGGATGCCGGGCATATTCCATAGGCAATCTTTATTTGCCCAGGACGAGCTGGCTTCCATCATCCATTTCCCGGATTCCCGTTACAATCCGGTCCCCATCATCAAATGGCTGCAGTACAAAGTATTGCCGCCACCTGTGGAACTGCCTACCGAAGGCGTGGTCATCGGCAAAAGTATGTATCGCGGTCAGGAAAAGATGGTCCGTATTATGGCCGACGACCGCACGCGTCATCAATATATCATCGGTAAATCCGGCTCCGGTAAATCCGTACTCCTTAATTATCAGGCGCGCCAGGATATATGGAATGGCGATGGCATCTGTTTAATCGATCCGCATGGAGACCTGGTCGAAGATACATTGAAGATCGTCCAGAAAGAACGGGCAAAAGATATTGTGCTTTTCGATCCGGCTGATACTGAACGGCCGATGGGATTGAATTTGCTTGAGGCCCATACACCGGAAGAGCGCGATCGCGCCTCTCTCGATGCGATGGAAATCTTTATCAAGCTATTCGGTGATGAGATCTTTGGTCCCCGCATTCAGCATTACTTCCGTAACGCCTGTTTAACCCTTATGGAAGACGAAGAGGAGGGAGCGACTTTGATTGATGTGCCCCGCATATTTACCGACGAAGAGTTCTTAAAATACAAAACATCTAAACTCACCAACGCGGTGGTCCGTTCGTTTTGGGAGCATGAATACGCGAGTACCGGCGAACGTGAAAAACAGGAAATGATTCCGTATTTCAGCTCCAAATTCGGTCCGTTTATTACCAACACCACCATCCGCAATATCATCGGTCAGCCCAAAAGCGCGTTCGACATCCGTGAGATCATGGATAATCAAAAGATCCTTCTGGTCAACCTATCCAAGGGTAAAATCGGTGATGTAAATGCTCAGCTCCTTGGTCTCATTTTTGTAAACAAGGTCAATATGGCCGCCATGAGCCGGCAGAATATTCCCAAAGAGCAGCGTAAGGATTTCTATATGTACGTTGATGAATTCCAGAATTTCGCAACCGATACTTTTGCCTCCATCCTTTCCGAAGCGCGAAAGTACCGTCTTTCCCTCATCATGGCGCATCAGTACATTGCCCAGCTCACCAAAACACCCACAGGTCACGATGATACCCGTGTCCGCGACGCGGTGTTTGGTAACGTGGGTACGATGCTTAGCTTTAAGGTCGGCGCGGACGACGCTGAATATCTGGCGAAAGAATACGCTCCACTTCTCTCCGAACAAGACATCATTGGAATCGCGAATTACAGCGCGTACATCAAACTTAATATTCACAATGCCACATCCCGCCCCTTCTCAATCCAGACCATCTGGGATCCGCAGGGTACCGATGCAATGTCTGAAGTGCTCAAGAAATACTCACGCATGAAATACGGTCGTAAAAAGATGTTTGTCGACCAGGAAATTGAGGCACGGCTGGGGATAATATAAAAGGATAGCTAAAGAATTGTTTAAAGCATTGCTAAAGCTATCCTTAGGCTATTCTTAAGCAATTCTTATTACTACGGGCTCGGATCATACCCTTCACTACAAGCGCTGGATAATGTAGACGCGAAGGTATTTGAGCCTGTGTAGAACCCGGAGGCTTGCGTATCAGGAATACGTATCTTCCACCAGATGGATTCATTGGTTTCTGAAGTAGAAGCATGAGCCGTTCGAACCGTGATGCTCCGGTTTAAACAGCCGGTTCCACTCGCCTTATCCATAAAGAGAGCTTAGTAAAAAAAGCTTTTTTTGGTACAATAGCAGTGTTTTAAAGAACAACATCAGGTAAGATTAATCCCTATTAATTCTTTCATCATGCGAAAATTCCTATTCACTCTATTTATCGGGCTTTTCCTGTTTCCTTATGCAGCCAATGCCACAGTAACCTTCAATCTCAACGACATCCGGGCGGTGATTGATTCGAACGATGTGGTACAGGTCGGTAAAAACATTATTCTGGACGCTTCTCAGTCTTTTGCTCCGGACGAAGAAGCTCCTGTTGGCTATCAGTGGGATTTTGGAGATGGAAGCCCACAGGAATTTGGAGGTGAGGTGGTGCATTCATACGCGAAAGCCGGTGAATATATGGTTAAACTCACCATGAGCCAACAGGGCGAAAATGCCTCGATTACCCGAAGCGTGTTCGCGTATGAAAAACTCATCCTCTTTTTAACCGATGTCACCGATCGTCGTGAAAGCGTCGAAAAACTCACCGACAAAGCGCTGAAAGAAGGCACCTATGTGAATGTAATTGAGAGCTATGACAGCAACACAGCGTTTATGTCCGAAGAAACTTTATCCAAAAAACTTTTGGAACAAGTGAATATGATTTCCAGTGCCGACACCATCGCGATCTGGACAACCCGTGGCAGCGGAATCAACGCCCTGACCCGCCTGATACGCGAACGACCGGAAATTCAGGATTTTCTGAAAGACAAAACAATTGTAGTTATCTCCGACAAGAACCTAAAAACGCTCAGCCGCATCATGCAGAGCAACTACAACATCATCACGCCTAAAACCATCGTACTAACGCGCGAATACGAACTGAATAACCTGATCAGCGCCCCAAGCGTTGCTAGTTTTGTGGATGACTTAAAAAACGGGGTTTCTGAATATCGCATGATTGATGCGGAGACCCGGCATATCGGACTATGGAATTTTATGTCTTATTTGGTCAATTTTATGCTCACTCAGGGGGTACCCAGTAACACGATTGTGCTGCTTCTTATGCTGCCAGTCATCGCCACAATCATTGCGTTTTTAAAGCAGGTTATTGGCGTGACGACTTTTGGCCTGTACACGCCTTCTATTATTACCCTTTCCTTTTTAGCACTTGGCCTTAAATTCGGTTTGGCGATTTTGGTGATCATCCTGCTCACAGGGTCTATTTTACGCAAAGCCTTTGCTCATGTCCGGCTACTTCACATTCCACGTATTGCTATCGTGTTTACTATTTCCACCCTTATTATTCTTTTAATGCTCGGATTCGGCACCTATCTGAATATTCAGGAACTGGCTTCTATCGCAGTATTCCCAATGCTTATTATGACGACACTGGCAGAGAAATTTGTGAGCGCTCAAAGCGGAAAGGGAGTGTACGCGGCCGTACTTTTGATGGTTGAGACCACCGCTGTTTCCCTGATCTGTTATTGGGTGGTGGAATGGCAGTTTTTACAAAATCTGATCTTAAGTTATCCCGAAATTATCCTTCTCCTCATTGTGGTCAATCTCGGCCTTGGCCGATGGACGGGTCTTCGTTTCTTTGAATACATCCGTTTCCGTGAAGTCATGCGCCATGCTGAAGAGTAAAACTCGAAATCCGAATATCTAAACTCGAAAAAATTCTAATTTTCAAATCTAAATGAAAATGATCCAAACAACATATTTTGAACATTTCAATATTCGTATTTTGTATTTTTTCGGATTTCGAGAATTCGAGTTTCGAATTTAAGTTTATAAGTTATGTGGTTCTTCCATAATCCAGGTCTGCTTGGCATCAATGCCCGCAACCTGTTATACATCAGAGCGTATAATCCCAAGAAAGCCATCATGATGGCGGATAGTAAGATAAAAACCAAAAATTTTCTATCCGCACGCGGAGTGCCGGTAGCTAAATTTTACGCGTCCATCCACAACAAGAAGGAGTTGGATAACTTCGACTGGGACAGTCTGCCAAATTCCTTCGTCTTAAAACCAAATTCAGGTTATGGCGGAGAGGGGATTTTGATAATCCGGGGAAGGAAAGGAAGAAACTGGATTATAGGCGACGACAGTGTGATGACACACGAGGCCATGGAGCAACACGTGGGTGATATTCTTGACGGCCGCTACTCTCTGGCGAATCTTTCAGACACGGCTTTTTTTGAACAACGCCTGGAGGCACCAGAGCCTTTTAACAGTATGTCTTATAAAGGCTTGCCGGATATTCGTGTGGTCGTCCACAACCTCATTCCGGTAATGGCCATGATGCGGCTGCCGACTGAAGAGTCTCAGGGCAAGGCGAATGTTCATTTCGGAGGTATCGCTGTTGGAATCGATATTGCCAAAGGTGAGATGACATATATCACACAATATAATAAAGAAATCGACAGCATCCCGGGTTACGGACCGGTTAAAGGAACCAAAATCGACCACTGGGATGAAATCCTTCTCATCGCTTCCCGTGTGCAGCATGTTACGAACTTGGGTTTCGCGGCGGTGGATATCACGATGGATAAATCCGGTCCGGTTCTTTTAGAGATCAACGCACGTGCCGGCCTAGCGGTGCAGATCGCGAACATGGCTCCTTTGCGACGACGATTGGAGCGGATTGAAGGAATCAAGGTGTCCAGTCCGGAAAAGGGCGTGCGTATTGCGCAGGATATTTTTGGCCAGAAAATTGGACCAAAAGGAGAAGAGGAAAAAATTCCTCACAAACCGGTTATCGGTAATTTGGAACGGATTGAGATCATGGGAAGAAAAGATAATAAAAAAATCATTGCACAAATCGATTCCACTGTTCAAAAATCAGTTTTAGACAAAGGGGTGGCTGATGAGGTAGGACTTGATGAGGGGTATTGCAAATTCAATCTGATCGGTCATCGCATCCAAACAGTTGTGGACGTATCCGATTTCACTCATCAGAAATATAAAATGGTAATTGGCCAGCGCGATCTGCGGGATTTTTTAATTGACCCCACCAAACACATGGACACCGAAAAGGGGGCCGGAGAAAAATCAGCCTCCAGTATTGCCCATATTGTGCGTCAGTTTACCGAAGCTGATTTAAGAAAAATCGATGACGAGATTGTAAGTATCGACGGCGAAATCCGCTTGCTTGCCCACTTAAGTCCGAGCAATCTAAAAGAAGAGCACAATAAATTTTTAGTCGATCCTACTTACAATCCTCAATTTGAATACAAACCGCTTAAATTCGATCCTAATAATTTATATGCCCGTTTAAAACGAATTGAATTTCCGGATTCCCCCATCGGTATTTTGTGGCACAAAAAGGCGGATGAGATCAAACGAAAAATCGAGTTATTAGAATCCCGCGGGTCTGAAAGTTTTACCGCTAAATCCATGCATTTGTATGGAGTGCCGGATCAGGACATTGTGAAGGAAGCGCTCAAAGAAATTATGAAGATGCCGGACAAATTTCCAGAATCCAAAAAACTCCTGACTGCGAAAGAGGCCAAAGTTTTATTCGAACAGGCAATTGAAGGTTTCGGATTGAAAGGATGGAGTGTAAAAATCAAAAAAGACATGGTGTCCGATGCCATCGCGGGCAAGGAAAATTCCGTTATGTTAAGAGAGGACGCTATGTTCTCTGAAGAGCGCCTAAAAGGGACCATCACTCATGAGATCGAAACCCATGTTTTTACGGCTATGAACGGAAGTCAGCAGCATTACAAGGTCTTCCAACGCGGATTAGCAGATTACCTCGCGACCGAAGAGGGATTAGCCGTTTACAATCAGGAGCGAACGGAATCCAATGAAACGGAAAAGAAATATTGGCCGGCTTCATCCGTTGTAGGGATTTATCGGGCGATGCACGGGTCGTTCGCGGATGTGTATGCGGAAGTTGTTAAGCTCGGGTTTAGTATGGATCGCGCCTGGAAAGTAGCACTTAAGGCGAAGCGCGGGCTTGAAGATACCTCAAAACCCGGCGCGTTTACCAAAGATTTTGTTTATTTTAAAGGGTACCGAATGATTTTGAATTTTATCGAAAAAGGAGGAGATATTCGCGATCTTTATTATGGCAAGATCAACATGAATGATCTGGATATTGTTAAAAAGGTGAAAGGGCTTAAAAAACCGACCTTTTTACCATCTTATCTGAGAGAATCGGAATAAATTCTTTTCGTCATCCTGAATTTAGTTCAGGATCTCCTAGTCTTCCGATAGTCCATTTATCTGAAATAAGCGGACTATTTATTTTAATTCCAAAAGTATGATATTAAAGCTTTTTGGTTTATCGGGGGATCCTGAAACGAGTTCAGGATGATGATAGTGGATAAAAAACAGTCCTACTTCCTCTCAAACCATCCGCTATAGGTTTCTTCGGCAATCACATGCCCCCCAATAGCCTTTGAGAATCCGGCACGGCTGATGTTTTCATCAACATTTAATTTCGGCACGTCCAAAGCGTACAAGTGTGCCACATACTCATGGTCGCCGGAACCAACAGGCGGCTGAGGACCATCATAACCGGTTTGCCCCCACGAGGTCACCAGCTCGCGTGCCCCCAATGGCATATTCACTCGGCTGCCACCCTCCGGAATCTCGGTAACCGTATTAGAAATATCCACTACTAGCCAATGAACCCAATTATTGGCCATGGGGTATTTGTCGTCAAAAAGCAGAGCGTAGGATTGGGCGGTGGGCAAAGTCTGCCACTTAACACCAATGGAAACATTTTCCCCGCCACCGTTTTTAGTGGCAAATTGAGCGGGCATCCGGTCGCCGTTTTCGTAACCGGCGATTTGCATGTGTAATACATTTTCACTCATGGTTTCAGTGGAGTTAGAATTAATGTCGGTTTTTGAACCACAGCCCATCAATATTATACAGCTGGCAATAATAAACGGGATAATAAAGGATCGCATAAACTTGACAATTAATAATTAAAACGTAAAATATATCCCTAAATTGATTATATCATTTTCCATGAGCCCTCTCACCCCCTCCCATAAACCCGAGGCAGAACCCCAAAGGCCAAAACTGGGAAATTTGCCCGTTATGAAATGTGTATGCGAATTAGAAAGTCATCTTGCTCGCCTGAAGGAAGATGAAATGTCAGCTCATAACTTTGTCCTAATCTTTAGCACGGCTTGTTTTTTGTTCAAGAACACAATGGGAATCCGGAAAACCATGCGACAGGATGTCAGCGAATTGAAAGATGTCAAAAGAAGATTGGACGCCATTTATCACAGTCCCGCATTCCAACGGCTGAAGGCCGATTCTTCTAAGCTAGGCCCAATTTTAGATCTCAGGTTTATTATCGGTTTTTTCGAAGGTAAGGATTAATCACAAATTATTTATTTAACCCTCCGCAAAAATGTCACCTTTAGAAAGAGGTAATACCACCTATGCTTCAGGAAAGCAGAAAGATTTTATTCACATATTCGAGTTAGCAGATGTGATGCAGAAAGACTTAAGGCAAAAATCTATTTCGCCTGAACTTTTGGAAAGAGTAAAAGATTATTTAAAAAAAATCGACCTCCTTTTTCCGAAAGGATATAAAAGAGATTTCGCTACAGATGAATTTCTATGGGGTGAAGGGGATGATAAAAGAGGTGTAGCGATTTGCAAGGTTCTCGGAATGATTTCTGATCATCCCGATTTGGGTAATCGCGAATGCGATGAAAGGGATAGTGTTATTCAGATAAAGGCAATAAGATTGATAGTAACTATAACACTATGTGTTCCAGGTGTTTATGAAGAAATAAAGAAAACTAACGAATCAGCATAGAATCCCCGAAACTGAAAAACCGATAGCCCTCTTTTTTGGCGGTTTCATAGGCTTTTAGGACGAAGCCATGGCCATTCATTTTAGATCCTGAATGGTCCTGAACTTGATTCAGGACAGGATGACAAAATGAGGCGAATGAGCTCACCAGCATCACCAGAGTGCTTTTTGGCACGTGGAAATTAGTAATCAGCTGATCCACGAATTTCCACTGGTAACCGGGGTAAATAAAAATATCCGTTTCTCCGGAATAAGGCGTCAGCTTTCCACTTGAATCACTACACGTTTCCAAAACCCGTACCGACGTTGTGCCGACTGCCACGATCTTTTTCCCCTCCTTTTTAGCCTTATTCAGCCTTTCAGCTGTACCATCTGACAAGCTGAACCACTCGCTGTGCATGGGATGCTCCGTAATATTGTCCGTTTTTACCGGCTGGAAGGTACCCAGGCCGACATGAAGAGTGACGAATTCTGTCTGAATCCCTTTTTTCTTCAAATCATCAAAAACTCGCTGAGTAAAATGAAAGCCGGCTGTTGGCGCCGCTACCGAGCCATCTTCTTTGGCGTAAACCGTCTGATACACCTCAGGATCCTCCACTTCCTCCTTTATATAAGGCGGAGTGGGGGTGTGCCCGTTTTTTTGCAGATAGTCCTTAAAATCATCACAGTAAAATTTAATCGTCCGCAAACCATGAGGTGTAATGTCTTTTACGTGAAACGAACATTCTGAATCGATTGTCACCTCGGTTTTGGGGTCGAATTTGCGTCCTGGCCGTACCATGCACTCCCACGTATTGTCATGAATGGGTTTAATGAGCAGAATTTCGGCATTCCCATTTCCCATCTCAAATTTCAGTCGCGCAGGAATCACTTTTGATTCATTCAAAACCAAAACAGAATTTTCATCCAAAAGTGTCGGCAATTCAAAAAACTGATGATGTTCAATCGTCTGATCCGCCCGATTCAATACCATTAATTTAGACTGATCACGGTTCTTCAGCGGCCGCTGGGCAATCATTTCTTTGGGGAGATGGTAGTCAAAATCAGAGAGATTCATTTACGATTGCTTGTTATGCGATGTAATGGAGCTTTTATTGTAAATTTTTCTCCATTTCCTGCGCTATTTTCTTTGCTAAATTCAGCGTCGCTGTGTCTCCTGTGAACGTCACCAGCGCGGTCGCATTTTTATTTTTAGTCACAAAACCAACCTCTACCGTATGACCCAGGTAAGAGCCTTCATATTCCATAGTTCTGCTGCCTACGCTGGAAGTTTCTTTGATATTGCTTGGGTCAGGCAACATTTGCGCACCCTGTAATAAAGTCGCGAATTGGTCACCGGTCCAGAAGACAAAAGTCACATCCGCGAATACGCAAGGCATTGAAGATTCTTCGGAATAATATTCAGAATCGGGAATTCCCAATGAGACTACAAATGATTTAGATAGTACATCGCCGCATTTCAATGCAGAAACATCCCGTCCGCTGCGGCTGGGCGCTTCGACACTACCGCTGCCTGCCCCTGTGACACTTTCGGTACTCGTTCCCCCGGCACAGCCTGTAAGAAAAGCAATAGCAACAAAAGTAATAATTAAAATTGATTTAGCTGTTAACGATTTCATGGTTATTTTGATTAATGGTTAAGCTGTAAGTATTTTACTATCAAATTAAAAATAATTCACAGGCCTTTCATTCGGTACGACCTCTATCCACACCTGTCCCCGATTAAGCGTGATCTCGTTACCGTTTTTATCAAAAAATTTTGTCCAGCTCTGGTCCATCGGCTGATCCGGGCTGTTGATAGACGCGTCCTTCTCCCATGTGCCTTCAATCACATGGCCGTCGCGGAATACCACCGCGTTGCCGGTGCCATGCGTTTGGATTCTAAGTCGTCCGATATCATCTAAAACCTGTGTGTCTACAAACTGGACCACTACGTTCGCAGGCTTGATGTTGTGATGGGGCTTACCCCCATTAGAACGAGTGTAGGTATGAGTCGCTTCATCATAATCGTACTTCACGGCGTAAGGGGCGATAGAAAAATCAATGGTGATAGTGCGTATATCTCCCGATTCGCTGTCTGGATTCTTAAAGGGGAAACGTTTTGTTTTAACGGGCTGATAATATTCTTCCTTATTAAGCCGTTTGTAGATATTTTCGGTAGAAGTGAAAGCGTTGTGGGGTGCCAGATATTGATTGTTGCGCCAGATGGTCACGTAATCCGCGAATTCATCAATATTAAATAAACGGAAATTGCCCCTGAGGTTTGCCAATGAGTCCGGACTCCCGCCGACATGTACCAGTGCCGCCCGATATTCCGAAGCCCAGGTGATGAAATAAGGTCGGGCGGACCGGACCGGCCCCATCACTTCAACAGGCTGGCCATCATAAATAGCTAACAGTCGGGTAATACCCCCTTCTGTCGGCACTTCATACACAATCGCCGCATCTTCCAGCCCCACTTGTGTGGAGCGAATAGGGGTGTAGTTCTCGATAATAACCGCTAAGGCCTGTCCTTTTCCAATATCCTGTTCTATAGGTGCGCCATTCAGAACAGAGGGTTGTTTTTCGAGGAGAAGTGAGAAGTCGTTTTTGACGTCGTGTGGCGCAGCATCATAAACAATCCGTTCATCCAGTGGCTGGATTTCGTAACGGCTTTTTTCAACCGAATGCATAATAGCCCCTAAAATAAGGCTGATTATCACAAAGGCGCCCACGGCCACAAGAGCCAGGACGCCGATGAATTTCGGTTCAAATTTCGCTTTTTGGCGAAGTCGTTGAAGTAATTCTTTAAAATTCATAATGATTTCCGGTCGGGGTTCCAATGGGAGCTCCAGTTGGGTCACTTATCAGAGCGCCAATCGGTAGTATTATTCCTCTTTCTTTTCCTCATCACTCTCTTCAACCTCAGTTTCTTCAACCTCAACTTCTACTGGTTTTTCTTCCTCAACCGCTCTTGGAGCCGATATAATGGCCACATTGATATCCGGAGCATCCAAAATTTTGATGGTATCAGGCACCTGTATATTCCCCACAGTAATGGACGAATGGAAATCGACCAGTAAAGTGATATCCACTTCAATCTTATGTATCAGGTCATTAGGCAGGCATTCCACCTGTACCTTGTTTTTGTTCTGAACCAGAACACCGCCCAATTCCCGAACTGCAGGCGCTTCGCCGGTAAGGACAAGAGGAACGGTGGTAGTGATAGGTTTTTTCATGTCCACCGCCATAACATCCACATGAATTATATGGTCGCTAACCGGATCGTATTGTATATCTTGTACAAGTACAGGAAATTCTTTTTTCTTTTCATTCACGAAATACATAATTGTACTGCGTCCGCCTTTTTCATAAGCACGACGAAAGTCTTGGTAATTCACGGAAAAGCCATGGTTTTCAGAGCCTTTGCCATAATAAGCCATCGGGATACGGCCTGCAGTGCGTGCGGCCTTAGCAGTATCGTAAACCCCCTCAGTGACTTCTAAGATAATCTTATCCATTATTGTAAAAAATTAAATAATTAAACCTTTTTAATCGTGGCGAGCTGATGAACGACATCCTTTCGGGTGATGATGCCAGTCAATTCACCTTTCTTGTTCACAATCGGTAATCGGCTGATGTTGTTTTCAGACATAAGATCAATGACTTCCAGAAGAGTTGCTGTTTCGCTTGCCGTGATGACCGGAGCAATCATTAGATCTTTTACGGTTTCGGCACAATGCTCTTTCAGATGCTTATTAAAATCACTTATGTCATTCAGATAAACAATACTGCCGAGAAGATTGATGGAGCGTGGAACTTTGAGAGTGGTAAAATGCTTAATCAAGTCCGACTCAGTCACAATGCCCACTACATGTTTCTTTGCGTCCACAACCGGGACGCCTAGGATACCACTTCGATCTAATAAATTAAAGAGCGCTTTAATGGTTTCATTTTCCTGGACTGCAATCACTTTTTTGGCCATAAAATCTTTAGCCATTTTTTTCAACGTTTTTTCCATAATCGTTAGTTGTTAAGATGTGGTGCCGCGGGTGGGAATCGAACCCACACTCCCGAGGGAACAAGATTTTAAGTCTTGCGTGTCTACCAATTCCACCACCGCGGCTCAAAATTCCACTTAAACATAAAAGCCCGATTATTTTAGTGAATTTTACTCTTAAAAACAAGCTTTTCTTTAGATTTCTTGTGGACAGCTAATAGATTGCTAATTGACTAGTCCATCAGATGTCAATCAGCTGTCTATCAGATGTCAATTAGTTTGTGTTATAATGACAGCCACTCATCACCGTTTTATGTTATATCAGTGGAACATTGTCGGTCATACCCAACAACTTTTAGGTCTGGAAAAAGAGATCAAAGAAAAGAATATCAGTCATGCTTATCTTTTTTCCGGGCCACGCCAAGGAGGAAAGTCCAGTATTGCCAAAACATTTGCTAACATTATTCAGTGTCCGAATCATTACTGTAAAAAATGTAAGGATTGTCAGCTAATCCAAGCCAAAGCTCATTCCGACACGCTTTTTATGGAGGATAACGGGGAATCTATTAAGATTGATGATATCCGCGAGATTATTCGTAAAACTAATTTAACCAGCCAAAGCCCCTATCGCGTGATTGTGATTGAGAATATCGAGCGCATGCCGATTGAAGCGCAAAATTCCTTTCTGAAAACGCTGGAAGAACCTCCTGGAAAAACCATTTTCCTGCTGACCACCAGTCATTTAGACCAAGTGCTTTTGACTATCCAGTCGCGCGTTCGCCACTTTCATTTTTCCACAGTGGACGATGGTATTTTAAAAGCTTATTTAAAAGAGACTTTTGGCAGTCGTTCCGATATGGATGAAATAATCAACATGGCTCAGGGCAGACCAGGGCTCGCCATTAATATGATAAAAGATGAAGGCGCCTTTGAAGATCAGAAGAAACTCTATAATCAGATTGAAACTTTTTTAAAAAAGAATGATTTAGCCCAAAAGTTTTCATTTATCGAAGGGATTGAGAAAGACAAAGATCAGGTTAGTCTGTTTTTGGATGCCTTTACCCGCTATCTCAGAAAGCTTCTTTTTGAGTATATGAATTCATCCTCTCCCCTGCTAGGCAAACGTTTCACCCCGCGCGATATTATTAATCTGTTTGAAAGTTTGGAAAAAACACGTTATTTTATAAACCGCAACGTGAACAAGAGACTCGCCTTGGAAAATCTGATGATTCAAACCGAGCGATAAAAACAAAAAATAAAAACAAAAAAGTAAAACTCAGTCTTTCGGATATTTACTTTTATTGTTTTGTTCTAAATGCCTCAGATTTATTTGTTTATCGGCGGCTTGCTGGCTATCACGGTTATTGTTACACGACGTAGCCATATTTTTAACCGCAACAAGCGGTGGAAATTCAAAGAAGAAGTCGCCCAAAAAGTCGACGAGTTTCAAAAGGAGCGTCAGCTTATGCATCAGGAACGTTTTAAAGAAACATTATTGAAAGAGCAGAAAGGTAAAAAATATGATTTTTCACAATTCAAACTGGTTTTGCGTAAGGCGGATATGGCCATGGCTAAACAACAATGGATTGAAGCAAAAAAATTATTGATCCAGTCGCTCGCACTTACCAAAGAAGAACTTCCAGTCTCCCTAAAGCTGGCCACAGTTTATATGGAAAGCGGAGACTTAAAGCGTGCAGAATCTTTATATAAACGGCTGGCCGAAATCGATCATGAAAATCCAGCTGTTTATGAGAGTCTGGCAAAGATATATCTTAAAAAGAAACGTTTTAAAGAGGCAGTACAGGCTTATGTACAGGCGATTGGGTTAGACGAAAATGATGATCGGAAATTAGTCGCCTTGGGTCGATTGTATCAATTGCTCATGCGCCCCTCCTTGGCGGGAGAATGTTACCGGCGGGCGGCCGAGTTAAAACCGCGTGAGGTTGATTATCTTTTTTTATTAGCCGATGCTTGTAAGGGGGCAGAAGATTATGAAAATGCCCTTTTTACCTACGAAAAAATCCTTACTTTGGAGCCGTATAACGAAAAGGCACGTAACAGTGCTCAGGATGTCCGGATAAAAATGAATGAGATCGAAAAAGTAATGATCCCTTGAAAATTTTTGTAATTTTACAATTTTTAAATTTTTATAAATAATCCTTAAATTTCAAACTACTAAATATTTATAATTGCCAATCAGCACATTAAAAATTGAAAATTAGAATTTATTTCAAAAATTATAAAAATTAATTAAAAAATATGCAGCATTTTGGAGACCGATTGGCCAATCGGATCAAAGAACTTGGGAATCCAACGGTGGTAGGGCTCGACCCTCGCCTGGACAAGATCCCCGTCTTTATTAAAGAGGCAGCCATTAGACAATATGGCGGAGAAAATCTTGAGGCCGTATCGGCGGCGCTTATCGTTTTTAATATCGGTATAATCGATGCCATCGCCGATATTGTCCCCGCTATTAAACCGCAGATCGCTTTTTATGAACAATACGGGCATGCCGGTTTTTTTGCTTATGAACAGACGATCGAATACGCCCACAAAAAAGGCATGCTGGTGATCGGCGACGCCAAACGCAACGACATCGGTTCCACCTCCGAAGCCTATGCGAACGGTCATCTGGGGTTAGTCGATGTCTTCGGCACTCCCACTCCAACAATCAACGCCGATGCCCTCACCGTTACTCCTTATTTGGGCACTGACGGCATTACGCCTTTCACCAAAGTCTGTCAGGAACAAGGTAAGGGACTGTTTATTCTGGTTCGCACGTCGAATCCGTCTGCCGACGAAATTCAGGGTCAGCCAATTGGCGATCACTTAATGGATGAACATGTGGCCACGCTTGTAGAAGGGTGGGGCCGCGATCTGATCGGTGATTCCGGCTACTCCTCCGTCGGCGCGGTGGTAGGCGCTACTTATCCCGAAGAAGCCCACACCCTTCGTCAGCTCATGCCGAATCAAATCTTCCTTGTGCCCGGTTACGGCGCGCAAGGGGGCGGCGCGGAAGACGTGAAGCCCTGCTTCCATAAAAACGGCACCGGCGCCATCGTCAATTCCTCACGCGGGATTATCTTCGCTTATTTTAAAGATGATAAATGGAAAGAGGAGGAATATCCCGAAGCCGCTCGCCAGGCCGCCTTAGCGATGAAGGAGGATTTAGGGCGGCTGTTTGGATGAAAATATGGTTAGAAATCAAAATGGTCGGGGCACTTTTGCGTCTGGAATCCCCAACCATGTGCACTAACGAGCTAATAAATCCGAACACTCATAGTCTATGCATTCGACAAAGTAATCCGGATATTTGGTATTGCTGATTTCAAACAGCTCGCCAGCAATCTTCTTCGAAACACCACTCGCCCTAACGGGTTCGCAGAAATCATAAGGAAAACCAGGGGAATATTCTGTTTTCCCTTCAGCATTGGTAAACGAAGCCGTTACCGTATGGGATATCATGTTGACGATAAGAGTCTCGAGTTCAGATGAGACCTGTGTGTAGAGTTCAAATACCCAAATTCCTTTTTTCACCTCTTTCCCGGTAAGGAAAAAGGCATTTTCCATGTCCGATGCGGAAGCCTCTTTTGGTGACTTTGGTAACAGCGCCACCAAGGGTCCTGTTTTTGAAACAGAATTATCTGCAAATTGAACAATCACATGATTAGATGTCCATACGAATTGCCATTGTTTTGGCTGGTGTGGATCTTCTTGGACATGACTTGAGCTTATAGCACATCCGTGGATGGCCAAAATAAACATACAAACAACCAAGAAATATTTCATTTTTCACCTCCTGTAAAGTTAGCATTCAATGACAACAAAAGTGCCACCACCTTAATTTCTAAGCCTAATTTTACAAGAGCAAAAGAATTTATTATAACATATAATAAATAAAAAGTAAAGTAAAATATAATTTTAAAAAAACCTTATAACCCGCCAGGCCGCCTTAGCGATGAAGGAGGATTTAGGGCGGCTGTTTGTTTAATATGCCACTATCCTATTTAGATGGTTTGGGAGGTAATTTTTTGTAAATCGGTTTCGCCTTAAACATCAGATTATGATGTTCTTCGATGTTAGTAAAATCATCCGCCATTTCAATAAGTCCGTTGTTAGCCGTTCGCTTAAAAGCCACTACCTCCACCAAACAGCCAAGTGCTTGCTGTAAATAATTGACCACAGGTTTAAAGTCCCCGTCGCCGGATACCAACACAATCGAATCCACTTTTTGGCCAAGTCGGATGGCGTCCATGGCGATTCCCAGATCCCAGTCGCCTTTTTTCGCTCCGCCGTAAAAAGTCTGCAGGTCTTTTTCCTTCACCTCATATCCTGCATTGTTCAGGGCGTCAAAAAACATAACCTCCTTCAAATCCGGGTCAGATTTGATCACATAAGCCACAGCACGAACAAGTAGTCGGTCGTACACTACATGGGTAAGAAGGTTTTTAAAATTGACCTTTGCGTTAAATAAATTTTTTGCGGAATAATAAACATTCTGCACGTCTACCAAAACGGCAATACGCTGGTCGGGATTTCTTACAATCATAATTTTGTTTTAGGTTTTATGGTTTTAGTTTACCACAAATCAGAAAAATTCAGCGATCAAATTATTGTTTCTGCCTTATTTCTGTCACATTATCAAAGGCCCATTCACGATAAGCGAACAAAGCGAATTTTTTGCAATAGCTAATCACAAAATTAATCAATAAATCTAAAACTATCAGTGGATTTACCATACTCTTCTTTTAGCTCTATATTTAAATATGACATTCCTTCTAACCCCTCAATAAAATCGATTAAATATTGATCATAAGAATCTCTGTCTATGATAGACAGAGATTCTTTAATAAAATAATTAGTATTACAGTCGACATAGGCAATGTATTGTAAATGACCGGATGTACCCTCTGAAAACTCAAAAACTTCAATTTGAAAACCATATTCATTCACTATTTCATACTCTGTGCCGACAAAACTAAATCCATGATAATTATTTAATAGATAATTTTTATCTTCCTCAATAAAATCAGAGAGTGATGAATTTTTCTCTGATTTAGGATATAATTCAGTAATTATAGCAACTGGCGAGGCATTAATCCCTACATCTTTTATATAGAAGAAGGCATCAACCATATTTGCATGAGCAAAATCCATATTTACATACCAATATTTTGGTAAAGGGAAATCTAGCTTAAAATTCTGCCCATAAACCCCAAAAACATGTTTTTGACTTGTTTGGGATTCGATAGAAGAATTTTTATCCATTGCGTTATCAGTAGCTGAACCATCATTTATGGTTTTTCGTGACAACACTAATGAAAAAATTAATACTGCTAATAGAAAAACAAATATAAATATTGAAAATCTTTTATGCCAGTTAATCATAGTTGTTTGGTTAGGATTTAATCTTCGGTTTTATTTTCATCTTTCTCATTTGAGGATATTGATGTTTTTGAGCCAGAGGCTACCGAAAAAATTGAAGTATTTGATTTATTTCGATTCAGTAATTATTTTAGATAGTTCTTCCTCTGTATCAATTTCACTGTAAGCACTAACGCTCACTTCACAAGTGTTATACTTTTTGTAAAATGTGTTGTATTTGGGTCCTTCAAAGTCACTTGTGTTGAGAATCACACTTCCTATTTTATGTTCCGAACCAAGCTGACACTGGTTACTTACAATTTTCACTTCAGGGAAATCTATCTCCTGAGAAAAACCGTATTCTTGCTTACCCTCTATTCTGGACTTTGGATAACATCTTACATCTATCCTAAAATCGGAAGATGTTCCTTTACATATCCAATCAGGTCTATAATAAAAAGTCAGCTTTTTATCATCGCTGACAAATGGCAGATATTCACTTACCGGAAAATCCGTTTTTATTAAATCTTCAATGTTTTGAGTTAAATTGTTCATTTCAACTTTGGGCACTTTATTCATTTGGTCAGAAAGTCCAAAGTGCTCTAAAAGGTCTTGGTAGCTTGTTGCCAGGTAGGGCGGTTTATCTGTCGATGGATCAAATCTGTTTGGATCAAAAGTTTTTCCCAGGTAGGGATCTGTTAGTGTTTTTATTTGATTCCTAACAGAGCCATCTTTGTTAAATGTCCATGCCCTAACCAACCTGAGATTATCGTCATACAAATCTAAGTAAGAATATATTTCAATTATATTGCCCTTATCATCAAAGCAATAATTGTCTTCTTTGTTCCATTCTGCAGATGAGTCAAAATATTCTGGGTTATATTCAACTCTAACAGCCTGTATGTTATCGTTTGTCCATCGATTCCATCGATCAAATGAGATATAAACTTTTGTCCCCTTGGCGGCATATTTCTCCGCGTCTTTAATGAAGTATGTCACACGTTGCCATTCTCCTTCTTTATCAGGATCTTCATAAACATAGACGAATGTCACGTCAGGAGCTTTCCCACTCTTAATTGCACCGCATGTGTCTGTTTCCGGGTCGCGGTTATTTATCCACTCCATGTACACCTGATTATCTTCATGTTTATCTTCTTCCATTTTAGGACTAGCACAGCCCGCAAGGAGAAATAAAATAAGTATAAAAATTGAAAATCTTTTATGCCAGTTAATCATAGTTGTTTGGTTAGGATTTAATCTTCGGTTTTATTTTCATCTTTCTCAGGCTGAGGGGCTGCTTCAAAGCTATATTTTACCGTTTCTCCATTTTCAAAATGAAGGTCCCCTCTCAAAATATCCATTACTTCTCTATTGTCGTCATCGGTCTTGGTTACTGTGCACCCCTGACTGTATGGTTTTCCTGATCGCGAATTAGTTTCATGAAGGAAGTAAGCCCCTTCTATTTGGAGAGTATCGTCTATAAAGTCTTTAGTTGCCCCGCTTGCACCTATTTTTGCATTGTAAGAAGATCCATCAGACTTTGTCCAACTTTTTTTAGTACCTGGGGAATCTACGGTGGATTGAACTTCAATATTATTTAGTTCAAATGGTCCAACTTTTACAGAAAGGTTATCTTTATAATAAAGTTCATCTTTTATATCAGTTCCTTTATAAACCCCTCTAGTCACCACCACATTTGTAAGGCTCTTAACAGCATTCTTAAATTCTTCATTTCTATTTGTCAGATATTTTAATATGCCTCTCCCCAGTTTCTGTATCGGAGTTGACTTCTCCCCCGTCGGATCTACATACTTCAGAGGATTATTTTTTGCATATGCATATCCATTCAGCATCTGGGGATCTCGTATGATATTTTCAATATTTTTTTTACTTTTTTTAGCTTCACCGAGGACTAAAGGATCAAGGCTTACGAAGCGCCCGATTTCCGGGTCATAATACCTGGCTCCATAATAGTATAGCCCTGTTTCTTCGTCCAATTCTTTTCCTGTGAACCCATAATCCTCATCGGAACTGCCCATAGCCAACCGTTCACTTCCAAAAGGCAGATAATCCTTCCGCTGTACCACATCACCGTTTTCATCCGTTACCACGTCTACTCCGCCTAAATGGTCCTGAAGGTAGTAATACACTTTCTCTTCCTCCTGAACGCCAGCCGCGTGGGCGCTGGGGATCAGAAAGTCGATGATCGCTTTGCCAATCCGTTTAACGCGGGTGGCAATTTTTGGCTTTTGCACTGTGTATACATCAATGATCTTCTGGTCCACTTTCTGGCAGTAATCCCCGCCGTTTTCTTTTGGCTGACAGCCGATGAACCGAACCTGGATCTTCGTACCGGCAGAGAATCCGTTTTTCGGTTTTATGTAACGTTTTTCCAGATCGCCGGTCTCTTCAAATTCCAAATGGTTGTGTTTGGCAATGTAAATAGAATCAAATTCTTTATCGGTGAACGAACTGAAATCGACCTTACTGCCAAAATTTTTGGCAATGAAAATCTGCTCAGGCGTTAGCTGAATACTGGTCGCGATGATATCTCCATTATGATTCAGGGCAGTAATCCGATAGGTATAGCGGTCACCATTCTGAACATCTATATCCTGATAGCGGTTTTTGAAGCGCTGAGGTTCGAGGGTCGCGATTTTTTGGCTGGCATGTTTGGAACGGCGGTCTGGATACGGATATTTACTGCGATAAATATCAAACATAGCCACTTCTTTAGTCATCGTATCCCATTTGATCAGCGCTTTGTTGTCATGGTAAACAATCTGGAGGTTTTTAAACTCCACGCCGGTTTTCGATTCTGCAATCGGCCAAACGGTTTTCGGCATGGTGGTTCTGTCAGCGGATTGGCTGTAAAGAATAAGGTCTGCTAAAACATTCGGATCCTCAAGGTCGAGCTCTGCTACATCCACCCCTTCTTCCTTCGCTTCCAGTTCCGCTTCCTGCGCCTCCTTTTCCTCCAGGCGCCGGAAAAGCATAGTGTTGAGCGTTATATCGGTAGCGCCCCCTCCGCCACTACTAGTCACCATGCCGCCTGCGTTCTGAGCAGGCGTATTGGTCTGATTGGCCGGTGGCGGGTTATAAGTGAGGTCAATTCCAACAGGGGTACTTTCAATGCCGAAGGGGCTTTTGGTCGTGATGTCAAAATGATTTCCGCCAGCCATAAGGGGCACATACGCCACCCACACCGTTGTTTCATCGGCGGGTACTACCTCATTCCCGTTGACCCAAATTCCTGTGCCAGCCGGCTTGGTGCCGCTAAAAGGGTAAGGGTTTGTCGAAGTGGGTGAAGAAACCGGATCAACCGTAGGCGGAGCGGCTTCATAGTCAATTGCGACCATTATCGAATCACTTTCCAGCCCCTCTTCATCTTTAGTAAATAGAGTGAATTCATTATGAAGTCCGGTTAACGTTACCGTATACGCCCAGAATTCATCCGCGTTTATCGGAACCGTTTCCTTCCCGTTGATCCACAAGCTGGTGTATGCCCGCTTGGTGCCAATCAATGTCACCATCGCGTTCGATGTGGGAGACTGAACAGGATCCACCGTCGGCGCGTTAATGTTATACGGAATGGTCAGCACCACCCCTGTACTTTCAACCCCGAATTCATTTTTAGAAGTAATGGTAAAAGTATTCACGCCCTTCTGAAGCCGAAGATCTGTTTGCCACCTTGTTTGATTGTCGATAGATATCACTTCATTTCCATTAATCCAAAGATTCATATCCGCACCCTTGGTCCCCTGAATGGTAAGTGGATTGGAGGTCGCTGGCTGATTGAAATTGTCCACAGTCGGCGCCTGAGCCACATAGGCCACTGTAAACTGCACACTATCGCTGGCCTGATTCAGGCGGTCTTCGGCATGGATTTCAAATGGGTTTTGTGTTGCCTGAAGTACAGCTTCATATTCCCAATTAGTTTGGTCGTTTAATGGAACCGCCTCCCCTCCATTGATCCAGATACTGGTGTTCGCGCGCTTGGTTCCGCGCAGTATTAACCGAGTCGTTGTTACAGGACTGTTCACCGGCTCCACCGTTGGCGTGGGGATTTCATAATGAATGGTTTGGGCCACCCGTTTGCTGGCGGTGTCCGCGTCTTGTTTGGTAAAAAATTCAAACACATTATCCCCCAGCATCAGATCAGTTGTCCATTCCCAGATTGTCTCATCGCCAGCCGGCAGAATTTCCACTCCATTTACCCACAACGCCAAGCCAGCTTCTTTAGTCCCGCGGAATGTGTAAGAAGGTTCTTCCACAGGCTCCACAACTGGTTCCACCGTCGGCGGTGTAATAAGTACTCGAACTACTTTGGCGATTTTAAGAGCGCCGGCAAAAACGAATTTTGATTCTTTATTACCATCAACTTCGTAATATTTATTTGGGTAATATTTATCATCTTTTTTAATTCGGTCACCTGCCTCATCGTAAGTGTACGTCGTACCATCCCCACTCTGAACCATGCGCCCACGGTAATCGTAATTCAGCGCGTCGCCATCATGATCCGTCATATTGCCGGCGAGGTCATAAACATAAGTTTGCGCGCCGGCTTTGGTTACGGCATGCGGATTGTGATGCAGGTATTCTAATGTTCCAACATCCGATTTATAAACCATGTTACCAATCGTGTTGTACTGGTAATTCATGGTCAGATTCGGTTCCCCATTGCCCAGATTGGTGTAGCGGGCTTCCGTCAGCCGGTACAGATCATCGTATAAATAATTAACATTTTTAGCCGTGCTTCCGTTGCTTTCATCGATCAATTCCATCAGATTCCCCATCGCGTCATACGTGTATTGAAAATCTTGTAACCGTTCCACACCATACCGAAGGCTTTGTTTTTCTTTTAGCCGCCACATCTCATTCGGTTCATACGTGTTAGTGGTCACTACCTGATTTCCCAAAGTCAGCTGAGCCAGTTGTCCCAATGGCGTGTAGTCGAATTGGTCTACAAAAGTCTTACCATCCGCGTAAACCCGGCTAAGCTGATGGACGTTGTTGTAATCGTAATTGACGGTCATCTCATCCGGATACGTCATCTGGGTAACACCCCCCATCAAGTCATAATTATAGGCGAAAGTAAAATCACGGCCATCGATTATTTTCTGATCACGGAATACCCGACCCAATAGGTCGTATTCAAAATTATGCTGGTAATTCTGGCCGTTTACTGTACTCAGCCGTCCTATGGCGCTTTGCCCCTGGTCGTAAACAAACGTCAGTTCCGCCCCCGGCTCATCCAAAAAATCTTCCTGATTCATACGATCTAATGCGTCATAAACGAATTGTACCGTCTGTCCCAGCGCGTCTGTTCGCTGGCTAAGATTGCCATTGTCATCATATTCATATTGCCATAAACCATGGTTTTGGCCTGGCTGATGGGCGTCTGTTTGCGTGAGGCGTTGGCCGAAATTGTCATAGGTGAAATCACGCACATAACCCAACGCGTCCGCTATCTTAATCAGATTTCCCGGGGCGTCATATTGATAAGCGGTCTGATAGTTTTCCGCGCCATTGTGTTCGGTCACTCCAATAAGGCGTCCGCGTGCATCATATTCAAAATCTTTTGATTGGCCATTCGGATCCGTTACGGCTATTTCCCACAATCCATAATCCGTCATCGTGGTGCCCAAAGGATTTACTGTCGTTAGCGCCCGCCCTAACACATCATAAGTAAAAGAAGTTCCGATCCGGTTTTCATCCAAATATTCAAAACCCGGTGACTGGCTAAAATAAGCCTGGATGGATTTTTTGACATTTCCCCGTTCGTCGAACAGAGTCATGGTGGTCGTCCACTGGCCATTGGACCCTTCCGACTTGTTTTCAATGGCGCGTCCTAGCCCATCCGCATAGGTATAATTATCCACTTGAATGCCGTCATCATTATGCACTGTTTCATGGGCGCTTCGGGGCAATGAATAGTCGTTATAAATAACGGTTTTTAAGGTGTCTAGCCCACCTGTTGCTGGATTGGTGCCTTCAGTTTTTATTAAACGACCTAATCCATCGTAAGTGTTCTGCATCATGGCTCCATTTGGATCCGTGCTTTGTAACAAATTTCCCGCAACATCATAATCGGTTGTTACAGTATGTCCTAGCGCGTTGGTCTGGTTTGCCGGAAATAAATGGTTGGCATCGTATGAAACAGTGCCAGTGTAACTACGCGGATTGGTCTGCCGTATCACCATGCCATAGTCATCATATTCAGCGGTACTTGCAACAAACCGGTTTTCCGTATCCCACCAGTTTTCTGATTTGGTCGGATTACCTTTACTTATTTCTCCTAATGCCAATTCATCGTAATACGTCCGTTGATGGGCGAGGAGCTGGGCGTTTTGGTTAAATGTTTTCTGTTCCGACGGGAAGCCGGTCAGATGGTCAGTTGTATTATAAATAAATGTATTTTCCTGCCGGATTAAATCCATTCCCACATCGCTGAATTCACCGGCATTACTGCTTAACTGAACTTCTCCATAATCCGTCATCAGGGTCGGATTGCCATACGCGTCATACTCAAAAGCCTTAGCGGTTGCGCGGTTTGAACCGTTTTCCGGATTATAATCAACCGCCACTGTCCGTTTTAAATAAGGGTAGGTGCGGCCATAGACTAAGTTCTGTTTTTCGTAGCGGCTGATGGTTGCACGCACCAAACGCCCTTGTTCATCATAAATCTCCGCACGGTATGGTGTACCTTTTTTACTAATATGGTCGTTCCATTCTCCATTCACTGTATCCGCCACACTGTTTTCGCCTTGGTGATAATAAGTTTTAGTCTGATAGCCGAGCGCATCCGTTTTCGTCACCACCCGAAAACCCGCCATCTCGCGATCGTCCACGGAATTATAGTGATAATGACCGTCTTCATAAAAATATTCCACGGGGCTTACATTCCCCATACCGTCGTGCACGGTCATTTTGCTGACCGTGGTGGTAATGATCGGCAAATCAGGATTAGCTTGTGTGCCGTCGTCCCGAATGTACTGGGCAGAAGTCTTGTATTCCAGGTCCACTTGTCCGCCCTGGCTGGTATGAACGGTTTTCAGGAAGTACGGACGGCTTCCGCGGTTCATATAGACCTTTTTGGTAATAGTTATTACAGGATTGTTCTCAATCGTTGTGGTTTTAAGGCTTTGGATAATATCGGGAAGTAAATCCCCATTCAGATCGACCAGCCGAACCCCCATATCTCTGTTGTAAGAACCCCCTGTCTGACCAAAATTGATAGGAAACAGGTTTGTGTAATCCTGATTTCTGTTCCCTGTATTGATATGAAGTAGATTGGTGTCATAGAGCCCTGAATAAGTAATCGTCCGGTATGATTCCACATAATCCATGAGGCCATCACCATTGGCATCCAAAGAACGACGGACATTGTCATCCATGGTAGAGAAACGGCATTCTCCCGGTACATTGTTTATCCATCCGCCTTTGCCGTCATTTGCCCACACACCTGTTCCCCAATATCCAAAAGAATACATATCCGCCAATCCATCGTGATTGCAATCCTGCACGTAGGCTTGTCGAGGCATCTGATTGTGTTCATCATCCACAATAATCGCCCCGGGTGCTTCCCATAAATCAGTCAATTCACAAGAGTTCCCTTCATTATTGAGGCAGGTCTGATTGGTCGGAGTGGCTTGGTAGTATGTGCGACTACGAATCATATCCGGTAATCCATCTCCGTTTAAATCAGCAATAGATGCTCCATTATCCAAACTTCCGGCACTTATGGCGCCCATAGCGATATCAATGGCATTATTAAAAGTCTGTCCGGATTCTAGACGGATTTGGCTGCCAATCAATATCTGAGTTCGGTCAGCATTCCACATTTCATAAGATTGGACAATGTCAGGGCGAAGATCATTATTAAAATCAATGGCTTTAGTCGACATGTTAGGGACGCCGCCTTCGTAGATAGGTGAATTGCCAATATAGCCGGCTTCTCCATAATCCCATCCTCCTTGTCCGTTGTTAACAGCGCGTATCCTTTGATAATTGCCGCCGTTAGGAGCTCCATAATATTCAAAATCAACCAGCCCATCTCCTGTCATATCCCATGAATAGACGTTTTTAGCCCCTTCACATTCGTAGTAACAAGTTTCAAAAAACCAGTTCGGCAGATAATCATCTGTTTCTTCCCAGCGTACATTCGAAGGGGTGTATTCGAAAGTGGTTGGCGGCAAGGTCGTGGTTTGTCCGGTTAAGCTGTAACCCGTTTCGGTAATACTTCCAATCGTTTGTTTTACCAGCGGGTCAACGGTCGTGTGGGTAATGTCATATTCTCGTCTGAGCTGATTGTCGGCGTAAATCTCAATACCGGTTATTAAATAATTAGTATCCACTCTAAAGCCTTTATCAAAACCAAAATGCTCATCAGTCCGCGGACTACCAGTCTCATCATTGGCAAACGGCAGAAACCGCACTTCAAAAATACCATCCTCATTCCCATGGCCGGTATAGCGAATAGTTTTGGGGTAGAGTTGGTTATCCGTTTTAAAATAAGTGTAGCGGACAAAATTATCATTCCGGTCGCGGATTTCCTGAAGCATCCATTGGTGAACATGGCTGGAATCATCCGGATCAAACTGTCGCCCTTCTTCTGTTTGCCCAAAGAGGTATTGAGTTCCTTGTTTATCCGTCACCAGCCAACTCCCGTCTTCCCGATACTCGTACCGCGCAAAAGATCCTTCGACTTTTTGTCTATATTGTCCAAGATGCCCATTGGTCAGTTGGGTGGCAATCAGTTCCCCGCCTCCGGCAGGCGTATTGGCCACAAAGTCATTGCGGTTATAAAGATTTTCAACGCCCTTTTGATTAAAGCGTTTAATGGAATAAAGATTCAGATTCCATCGATACCCCACCAGATTATCCAATGAAGAATCCTGACTGTTGTACGTGAGCTGAACCGAAGGCGTTAAACCATTTCTGTCAGCGGGTAATGCGATTGGGTAATCATAAAGAGCTGCTCCACTAAACTCTCCAACTTGAACATTGCGCTGAAGGTGTTTTGCCGCCTGGAGTGGGTCGGGGCGATTGGCATTGTCGGGCGAATAAATATCCTCAGCAAAGGTCAACTGGGGAATAAATAAGTTGATTAAAAGAATCGGGATCAGGGCAAATCGCAACAGTCGCTTTATTGTGAGCATTAAAATTGTGTTAACAAATAAAATATCCTGGTGGTTGGCCATGAGTTATTTGTTTTTATTTACTTCCAGCATTTGCTCTAATTGCTCAAGCAATCGATGAGTGATGCGGTTTAAAAGGACAAGGGAGCGGAGAGCGGCTTTGATGAGATGTTTATTATTCATAAAACCACCTGATTAAATAATATTAGTCGGGTGGGCAACTTTATTAGGTCGAGGGGGATTTACAAACGGGTGGCGACAAAGGCTTACCAGTTTAGACGCTATTTTACATTTTGTCAATAGTATTTTATTATATACCTATATAGGGTTGACTTTATTCTATAAATATATTAGAGTTTTATCCTTTCATGTAACATTTTCAATCAACTCCCGTATTAAATAAAAGAATAAACGTTGCCTGCCTTATGTTTAAACGCCCTCCATTAGTCCCATCGAAGAATCCGGATAGTCGCGTGTCTAAGATACGAGCCGTTCTTGCGCTTGCGTTCGTATTTGGCAGTGGGGCGTTGGAACAAGGGTGTGTACATCCAGACAAAAAACCCGATTACAAACCGTTTAGCGATACGGTTGACAGGGCTCGTTTGGCGGGCGAAGAAGGCAAGTTTTTAGAAGCACTGCAATTGTACGCGCGCGCGGATATTAAAAAACTGACGGAGACAGATCATCGTACTATTGAAGAGCTCCAGGATGGTTTGGAGGAACAAATAAGCCTGCTATTAAAAAAAGGTAATGAACTCACTTCCGCAAAACAAGAGAGCCAGAATAATTATCCGGAAGGATTGGCATCATTGAAATCAGCCCTGTCCCGAATGGACAAGGAACATCCTGATTACGAAAATACCGAAAAAGCGATTAAAGCGTTAGAAGAAAAAATAGAAGCCTTGAAAAAAGAATATTTTGAATTAAGCTACGATAAAATTGCCGATCTTTATATGGTGGATGATTATCTGAAATTGGCAGAAGCGCTTCAGCGTATGTATGACATCACCCAAGCGCTTAATCGTGATCCAGAATTGTTTAAAAAGGAAAATTTTTTAGAGGTCTGCTGGCAAATCGGTGAACAATATTTTAGAAGGAAAAATTTTAAAGAGGCGTTAGTTATTTTAAAATTATCGGAAAAGTTCATTTTGCCGGGGCAGGTTATGTCAGAAAGTTATAAAGATATGGTATTGGCTGCGGAATATTGGCACAAAAAAGCTTGGAAGGATAAAAAAGTTAAAGTTGGGGTATTGGAAAGAGAGGCCAGAAACACATCTCAAAAAAGACTTCAGGAAATTCGGGCAGAAATCGCTGATCTAAAAAAAGATGATGTCCCAAAAGAAAGATTAGGAGGGTTGGCAGAGGGTTTGGCGGCTATTGTAAAAGAAGTGGAAAGTCCTTATCCGGAGGAACCGAAAAAACCCAAACGCCGACGGTTCTGGCAGCGACGTAAAACCGCAAAATCCGAACAAAAGAACGCGGAAGCGCCTGTTGTGCCCGAAATGCCTAAGGCCACTGTGAATATCAGTGAAAAGCTAAAAAGAGTTAATGGGCTTTTGGATGAAGGGAGGGACAATGAGGCAATTACCGAATTGAAAGAAGTCCATAAAAAGTATCGCAAGGAACTTATGACCCAAAAGAGGGAAGTAGTTTTTACTTTAAAGCTTTTAACAGAAAGGGCTGAAAAGGCTTTTGTTGAGCAGCAGCCAAAAAAGGCTATCCGTTATTATCGGGCAGTTTTACTCCTTGATCCTTCAAACGCCCGTGCGCAAAAACAGGTTGAAATTTTAGAAGGCCTGATGCAAGAGGCAAACGGGCAGTAAAAAAGACCCCTCCGGAGAGGGGTCACATCGCTCAGTCTGCCGAATAGCGAAACGGCATCCTGGGCTCATTGTCGTTCAAGCACTCACGTACATGGTCGGCGTATTTTTGCCAGTCCTCTTCGGTGAGGCTAAGCACTTCGCGGACCTCTGTGGAAAGGGCGCAGGCAGTAAGATCCCGGCAAAAGGCTTCTTTGTCCTCCTTGGCCTTATAGGTAATGACTTTGTAGGCAGGAACCTTCTGTTTGAAGCCCTTTGGCCTGACCAGAGTCGGACCTTCGACGACCAGATAGCTTTCACCTCCGCTGTTCAGGTAGGTGTAGCTGTCGATTAGCAGACCGCCCGGTTCCGCCATGGATTCCAGACGTTGCGCTAAATTAGCAACAACGCTGGCGATGGTAAAGTCCATCCGCACGCCTTTTACGCCGATGGCACCCAGTACGCAACGGCCGGCAGCTACGCCAATCCGGAAATCCAAAGGCAAACGCCCGTGGAATGTATGGAAGGCGTAGTTGGCAAATGAGACCATGTACTGGATAGCAAACATCGCGCGGATGGCGTTTTGAGCAGGCGCTTTTGATTCCTTCTCATCGACGCCAAAGTACGCCAGAATGGCGTCACCAATGGTCTTGTCGATGAGGCCACCCATTTGATCCATCAGTCGTCCGGAAAGGGTGAAGTAATCCGTCAGATGGTCAGCGATTTTGGGGGCAGTGTGAGCCGCAGACCAGTTAGTGAAACCAACCCCGTCCATAAAACAGACGGTCAGGTTTATCTCCTCGGCCTTTTCAGCCATCTCACCCCGTCTGATCTTATTGACCAGCACACGGTTGCTGAAACGGGCGATGACGCGAAAGTCCTGCATCATCCGTTTGAAACTACGAATAGTCGTAGCCACTTCGTCATTGCCGGGGGCTTCCGCCAGATCAAAGTCGTAATTGCCTTTGGCGAACTCATCTGAGGCACGTCCCAAGTTTACGATAGGTTTCAGCTGATGACGCAGTGTGAAGCGCAGGATGATAACCATGCCGATAAATATCACGCCAAAGATGAAAAGGAACATCATCATGATGCGTCGTCGTGCTTGCTCGGCAGCGTTCTTATTGAACGTCATTACCACAAAACCCATGGTAATCTTGCTGTACTGAACGGGGGAGGCTACGGTGCTGATGTGCGCGTCGGAATAAATCGTCTGCACACCGGCAAGTTCCTTCAGGGGGTCGGGGTTTTCATAAGTCCCCCCCTGCTTCCAACCCTCTTTAGCGACCAGGATGGAAAAATCCTTGTTGAGGATGTAGGCATCTTCGATGCCCTGTGAACCCTTGCCTGCCAGCCGCTTCTTCATGATGAGCGTCAGATTGCTGATGCTTTGCTGCCGCTGGGTCTCGTCGCGCATGTTGTACATCTCAGTCGTGATGGAATCAGCCATACTGCCGACTAATTGCTCGCCGGAAATGAGGATGATATCCTCAATCGCTTTTCCTGCTTCACGGTAAGTCAGCAGGTAATAAGCCAGGCTGGCAACCAGCATTAGAGCTGTCATCAGACCGATCATCTTCGTTACCATCGAAATCTTACGAAACCGCTTTACTTTTTCCCGGCGAGGCGCCGGAGCGGTTCCGCAGGTTTCATCTTCTGTGGCGGTTGCCACGCTTATCTCCTTTTTTTTGTCGGGCATGATTCCCTCCTATTCGAATCAATAGTTATAAGTGATTGAACGATGTAAAAGATCAATTAGTCCACAGCTTTACCACAACAAACCATCCGCTTATGAGCGGAATTTTGCCGATCGGCATTTAAAGTATGTTAGGCATGGCCAGAGGACTAAGGGTATAATTTAAGCATTTTTTATAAGAAATGTCAATAAGTTACGCACCTCAAAAAAACGCCTACAAACCGTTCATCCAATGGTCTGGTTTTATTTTAAGCTTTCATCAAATGTTCCGTCAGGCATTTGGTGATCCGGATGAGGGATATTTTGAATGGCTTCCTGATATCGAACGCAATTTTTCCAATTGGTATCCGTGGTGCAGAATTCATTCTTCCAGCAGTCGCTTAACCGCCCTTCTTTTTCAAAGATCCGAAGCGGACAATTGGTAAAGTGCGGGCAGGGCATGTGAGTTTAAATTATTTTTTCTATAATTTTTTCGTTTTGATTTACTAAAGCCATTTCCTCTTCTTAAAATAGAAAAGCATTCCGATGCCAAGGGTAAGAAATATTCCCCAAATCATTCCATAGCCCCATTTCCAATGGAGTTCGGGCATAAAATCGAAATTCATGCCATAAATGCCAGCCACAAAGGTTAGCGGAATAAATATGGCAGCAAATATTGTCAAAACTTTCATGATCTCGTTCATGCGATTGCTAACACTTGAGAGGTAACTATCCACCATTCCGGATGCGATATCACGGAATGATTCTATGGTATCGATTACCTGGATAGTGTGGTCGTAGACATCTTTCAGGAAAACAAAAGTTTCGGATTGGATAATGGGTGTTTCCGAACGCTCCAATCCACTGATGAGTTCACGTAATGGCCAAATTGACTTTCTTATAAACAGCATTTCTTTTTTAAGATGATTGATTTTCTGAAGCGTCAAGGGCGTAGAATTTTTGATCACCTCTTCTTCAAGGTTTTCAATATGTTCGCCGAGTTTTTCAATAATGGTAAAATAATGATCCACTATGATATCTATAAGAGCATAGGCTAAATAGTCGGCTCCCATTTTTCGTATTCTGCCTTTGCTATTTCTTAAGCGCTCTCTGACGGGGTCAAAGATATCCCCCTCTTTTTCCTGGAAAGAGATAATATAATTTGAAGCAACTAAAAAACTCACTTGTTCCGCATTGACCTCATCTTTTTTATCGTCATAGGTCAGCATTTTTAAAACGATGAAAAGGTAGTCATCAAAATCTTCCATCTTCGGTCGTTGGCCTGTGTTACAGACATCCTCCATTACGAGTGGATGAAACTGGAAATAGGTACCAATCTTTTCAATCAATTTTATATCATGGAGTCCGTCGACATTAACCCATGTTATGCTGGGAAGACCCTTAAAAGGAAAGACTTCTTCAATTGTCTTAACTTTTTTTTCTTCTAATTTATTTTCGTCATAATCGATATAAGAAATTTTCACTTTTTCACTTTTTCTTTTGCCAATATGCACTAACGTTCCGGGCGCAGCTCCTATTTTTTTTGAAGATTTTGTAAATAATTTTTTCATTGGCCTGAATATTTAATTAATCAAAAAACGATTTATTTAAATCACCTGAATTTGAATACCCTCGCTTCTCCCAGAACCCTCGATAATCAGGATTGTCAGAGAACTCAATTCTTTCGATCCATTTAATCCATTTATAGCCCCATTTGCTCTCCGCTACCAATTGAAAAGGGAAGCCTCTCTCGGGCAATAAAAACGCGTCATTCATTTTATAAGCGATAATAATATTATTATCCATTATGTATTCTATGGGGAAGGAGGTACTGTAGCCATCCGCTGCATAAAAAATGATCGTGTTGGCCTCCGGCTTGATCTTTATGCCGGAAAAAAGGTCTTTTAAGCGGATACCCTCCCATAAAATAGTGGCGGACCACCCTTCAACGCAGTTAAGGGTAACCACTTTCTTCTCCGGCTCATAATTATTAACAATCTCGTCGTATAAAAATTCCACAGGATCATCCACCAGGCCGGCAATCTGCAGGCGATAGCCATCAAGGTCGACATACTGAGGTCCTTTTATCGAATTTTCCCTAAAATCATAAACCGATGACAGATCTTTTCCTTCATAGTTCCTGATTTCAATGATCTGGACGCTATTGACCTCTTTTAAATCATTATCTCTAGTCAAAAAATAGGTCAGCACAACGCCAAAAATGACGATCAAAATAATAAATATGCTCAGATGTTTTTGCTTCCCCCTTTTCATATACCCATTTTAGCATAAAATTAAAAAACGCCTCATAAATGAGTCGTTTTTAATGGCGGAACGGACGGGACTCGAACCCGCGACCTCCTGCGTGACAGGCAGGCGTTCTAACCAACTGAACTACCGCTCCGTGTCGTCATTGCATTCCAGCTTATGTTTCAATCTTCGATCGAAACTTCAGCTTACATGAATGCCTCCTTTTCCCCATAAAATACTGCTCGTCCCGCAAGCGGGACTACGCTCGCATTTTCCGGGGGTCCCTTTCAGGGCGGTAGTATTGTAGACAATGGAGGAGTTTTTGTAAATAAAATTTAATCCACATGTTAAAATAAAATTAATTCAATTTAAGAAAATGAAAACCAAAATCGTCGTCAGTGACCTGATGCAAAAGGGCTATGTCTATTTTTTTACTGAGCCAAAAGGCAAAATTGCTATCAGGATTTCAGATTCGGACTCAGTCCAAAGAAAATATTGGACCTGAGATTTTTGAGGTGAGATGTATGACAGAAGTCAACAATGATCTGTTTGAGTTTTTTTGAGAAATCTCTATAATAAACAGGCATTAAAATAACCAATTATCATTATGGGAACCAAAGGACTTTCACTCGTTAAAATGGATGTAAAGGAACTCATCGAAAAATTAAATGAAGCCCTGGCCGATGAATGGCTGGCTTATTATCAGTATTGGGTAGGTGCCAAAATCGTAAAAGGAGCCATGAAAGATTCCGCTGTTGCAGAACTGACCGAACATGCAGGTGATGAATTACGTCATGCCGGCATGCTTGCCGACCGCATTCTGCAACTGGACGGTACACCGATTTTAGACCCGAAGGAATGGTTTGAGAAATCGGGTTGCGGTTATATGGCCCCCCTTGATCCAGCTGTCTTGAAAATCCTCGATCAAAACATCAAAGGTGAGCAATGCGCCATTGATGCGTATAGCAAATTAGTCGACATGACCAAAGATAAAGATCCGATTACCTATCAGATTGCACTGGAAATCCTGAAAGATGAGATCGAGCACGAAGACGATTTACAGACATTGGTAGAAGATATCGAAGCAGCTCGCTAAGCTTTCATAGAAACCATTTTTTTATTAAGGATTTTGTTATACATGGCTTCCAGGCCTCTGTTCAAAGACTCCTGGATCAGGCCAAGCGCCTTACGGTCAAAAGTCTGGCTGATTGGATTAAAGACATAATCCAGATTGTATTCGATTTGAATGGCATAGATTTTAGCGTTCAGATTCAAAATATTTTTTAAATGAGTGTACCAGTACAAATTGTATCCCCCCTTATAAATACGATTGATTTCGGCTGAAATACCAATGCCTTCATCGATAAAATTCTGCAACTCAAATAAATAATCATAAGGAATCGATAGTCCTTCCTGATTCTCATAAGCGTCCTCAGAACCAAGATTCGAAAAAATCATGCTCGTCATATAATCATTGTTGCTGTTCAGGGCATGGTCACCGGCGGTATTGTGGTAATCCACCAGTAAAATCACTTCAGCCCCGTCTTTATCGAGCTCCTGAATACTATGAACGATTTCCTGATGAAAAGGATACCAATATTGCATCAGTAAATTCTCCTTTTCATTCACGGTTAACTCCCGATCGTCTTCAAAAACTTTTTGACCGTAAAAATCAAATTCCCGAAACGAATATTCAGTATTCGGTGCACGGTTCATATCACAAACCAGTCGATTGACCTCCGCCGTGTGTTTGGCATAAGGGCAGGTGAATTCATTGAGCTCATCGGTAAACCGGTCACTGCATCGCCAGATTTCTTCACCGCTTAAGGCGTATCGGTCTCGCAAGGGCTCCGGGATAACACTTGAGGCGTGAGGGGCGACCAGAATAATAGGAAGCATTATTTAATTTTCAGTTTTAAATTTTAAATTTTCATTTCAGCAATAATATTATATTATAACATAATTTAAAATTTTTAACAAGTATCTTTATACACAAAAAATCCCCACCCTTCCATCTGTCATCCTGAATTGAGTTCAGGATCTTAGGATTCGGTGGGGATTTGAATAGAATCGATCACACTAGCTATCCCAGCCGCCGATAATAATCTTATTAATTTGATCAGCGATCTTAGCCGCTTCCGCGCGGTTAACGGGCACGTCAGGCCGGAAGGTAGTCTTACCCGCGTCTCCGCTCACAATGCCAAGGGATTTGGCATATTCAATAAATTTGGCGTGTTTGTGAGTGAGTGGCAGATCGGAAAAGTTGGTTTTAGTAATGTTGTCAGGTTTAATTCCTAATGCTTCCAGCATTAAACGGATCACTTCACCACGGGTGGCGTTCCGGTTTAAATTCACAGTACCTTTTACTAAATCTAATCCGAGCTCCTCCCCTTTCTTTACATAGCCTTTAGCCCAATGATTTTTAGCGGCCTCTAAGGTGGGGAAGCCGACCGCAGTTCCTTTGCCCGCGGTCTCAAGGGCGATTTTCAGAATCTCTGCTACGGTGATGTTGTTACTCGGGCGGAATTCACCGAGTTCGTTACCGGCCGCGTCCTTGTAACCGCTAATGATTCCCCGGTTTTTAACAGCGGAAACATAATCCGTGTACCATTGGTCATCATCCGTGTCTTTAAAAGGGATAAGGTTTTGTTTGAACTTAAGTGATTTGGTTTTGGCTTTGGCGACTTTGAGTTTTTCTTTCAGGCGTGCCGCTTTTGCCGCAATGTCAGCTGGCTTGGAATCGTCATTCAATTCGTTTACCACCGTCTGGATTTCATTGGCTACTTCAGCGGCCGTTGCATCATCAAAATTATATTCACCTGCCTCATCCACAATCGCCTCCAGCTCATTAGCGCCTGTGCCAACAGTTTTCATAAGGCGGAGACGGTCGAGTTTAGCCCTAAGATTACTGATTTTTTCTTCCATCGTTACCTTATTTTGAATCAATTTATCCTGATTTACTTTGTTAACTCCGGATAGAACTTTGCCCAAGTGTTTGAATTCAATAAATTGACCGTTCCCGATCTTTTTGCGGCCCAGGATTTCAGCTCCTGAATAGGTTTTTTTCAGGTCGCCAATCGAAACCGTAATGCTCACAGCCTTTTTTGTATCACTTGCAGGCGGTACATATTCTACCGCCAATCCATCCCAGTGGCCGGCGATCATGGAACTGAATTCAATCGACTGACCGCTCGTGACCGTTACTTTGTCATTTTTTTCGAACAAGACTTCTTTTTTTACTTTAAGCTGTCCGACATCCACAGTGATCTTCCCTTTGTATTCATAACGGTTGGGTTCACATGAGGTAGGCACATCGCCTGTGGACAACGCGTTTTTTAGTTCAGTGGTCGAGACTAAACGGCAGGGCTGCCGGTGGCTATCCAGATTCCCCCAGCGCACTTCATAAATTGCCGGCATATTTTTGATCCTGACAATTTTTTGCGCGAGATTTCCATATTTTTTAAGCGCTTTAGCGCGGAGTTTATTTCGCAGGTCATGGAGATGGCGAATCTTTTTCTGGAGCATCATGTGAAGCGCCGCGTTTTTGCCATAACCGCCGCTTGAAAGTACCGGGATGGCAGCGAGTTCTTTTTCGAGAACTGTGATACGGGTATTAATTGTGTTTCCAACTTGCTCGATTGCTGTCGCCACGTCATCGGTTGATTCACCTTCGAGACCTGCCAAAACGTCGTCGACCGCTTGGTCGACCAGGCTCTCTCCTCCCGCCTCGCTAGCACCTTCCAGATCGACTTCCACAACATCCACAACATTATCTTCATCAACAGGTTCGCTCAGTACAACATCTTCCTCATCTTCTTCAGCGGTTTCCATGGGGGGTTCTTCTTCCTGTCCTGAACCCGAGATGGCTTCAGGTTCATTGATAAGCATTGGTGTAGGCGCTACATAATCTACTCCACAATCATCTTCCATACCGACATAATCGACGGAACTGTCTGTCCAGCCGTCGTTACAAATAACGCTACCATCACTATCGGCTCCAGCGCTACAGTTAACGCCATCATGCCCGGAACATGCTCCTGTAGTTGCATAAACCGGAATGCTAATTTGAGTTGCCAGCATTAAAAAGGCCAAGACGCCGGCAAAGCGTTTAATAATATTGCTTTTCATAATACTAATTTTAAGAAATAAACCTATTACTTATATACACATTTATCAGTATAGGCATTACAGGGATTTTTTCAACACAAGGATTGCTTAAGGATGGCTAAAAGAATAGCTAAGGCAATTCTTGAGCAATCCTTTTAATTATTCTTTTGGAAGACGGCAACCGTTTTATAAACGGCTCCCTGCGGCAATAAAATACTTTCCATTAAATAAAATTTATCCACCGTAAACATATGCGGCTCTCCCTTCATTTTTTCCGGTTTTTGGTGAGGCGGATTTTTATATCGCCCCAATGTGATGTGTGCGCGGAACGGTTTGTCTGCTTTATAGCCGACTGCTTCCATCGCTTTCCGGATCTGATTCGCCAGACGCATCAGTGCATCCGACTCCCTGCATTCAACCCATATTCCTCTGGGCTTGAGAGCGTTGGGGAAAGGGATTATATCTCCCATTTTAATATCAAATGGCCTGAAGGGGATTTTGGAAAGTGTGTCGATAACAGGTCGCTCATCCTCAATCTCATCACCTAAAAACTGGAGGGTTAAATGAAATTCCCTTGTCATTCTAAGGTCAGGATACCGGCTCTGTAGCTGTTGGCAGTACCGGTACAGCTGATGGGGGACGGCGATGGCAATAAATAAACGCATAACTTAAAATCCAATAGCATAAACGATTCCTCCCACGATCAATCCGATCGCTAAGTTAAATATTTTAACCAAAAGAGAGTCTCTGACCGAATAAGAAAGCATAGGGAGCATCCCGTGGCCGTCCTGCACAATCGAGCTTGTTAGCAAGACCGAAAAAGGAATAAGCCCCTGGCTGAACATCATCACAAATATTAAATGAGGCCCGGATTCCGGAATAAGTCCAAGAAAGGCCGATAGCAAAAGAATCCAGAGCATATTACCTTTAATAAATGCTTCCAGGTTCAAAAGCTCCAGGCCAAAATGAACGATCAGAATAGCAAAAAGTGACCACAGGAATACTTTGAGCAAATGCTTTTTAACAATATGTTTCCAAATATGTTCTTTTAAATAATGCTCCGGCACCGACACAAAAATCAAAAAGGTCAGCACGATAATGGTCATAAAGGTCACCGTTATCCAATTCCAGCCTTTCTCATGACCGATTTTACCCATCGCTAACAATATTCCTGATACAAATAAAAGAACTAAAATCAACAATCGTTGTGCCGACAAGTGGTACAATGCTTTTTTGTCGAATAATAATATTTTTTCTTCTTTATGCAGCACATCTTCTTCACAGCAATAGGCATTAGTTTTGATTTTAAATCGTTTGATTATAGTGTCCGTCACCCCTCCGCCGGCAATTCCTACCACAAACAGTATCCCGAATAAAAGCAAAGCTTCTTTTGGAAAAAGCGCCAGCATCACAAAGGCTTCATCACCGGAAGTAGCAAGCATGCCGGCAGTAATGGCGCCAAAAGTAATCAGGCCATGTGCGTAAAACGACACATTGGTAAAAGAGCCAAGACAGCCGGGGATCGAGCCTAAAAAAGAAGTCAGCGAGTACTGACGAAGATGCCCTCCTCCAATCGCCTTATTCATTTTGCCTCTAGAGAGAACGTTCAGATAATCCACTAAAACCATCATGGCAAACACAAACACTGCAATCATCAGCGCGTGCCCCAAGCTTTCCAAAAATACAGAAGAATAAGTATGTTCCATAATTAGCTATTAAGCAGATATCAATATTTTTTTATGACGATATTATAGCAGGTTTGGTGTTTAATCTTCTAACAATATGCAGTAAAATAAAAATAAATTAAAAGAAAAAATATGAAAAAAACGATTTTCGATACGCCATACAACTTATCCCTTTTAGCCAAACTCGGACAGCCTTCCACTCTTCAGCCGCAAATAAGTCAGCTGATTACTGCGCTCTATAGCAATCTGTTTGGAGTAATCGTCGATCAGGAGCTGGAACAAGTGTCTGGTAGTTTTAAAACTCGTATCACGGCCAAAGATCCGCGAGGCATTTGGAAGGGGAAGGTGTTTAAAAAAAATCAGAAAGTCGTGGTGGCGGATGTTATCCGCGCCGGCATCCAGCCCTCTCATCAGTTTTACCTTAAATTTACCGAAATTCTAAATCCAAAATCCGTGCGCCAGGATCACATTATGAGCCAGCGGATTGAAACCGCGTCCGGCGTGGAGGGAAGCAAGCTGTCGGGGTCCAAAATCGGCGGGAGTGTCAAAGGTGCTATTGTCTTTATTCCTGACCCCATGGGCGCTACAGGCGGAAGTGTTGAAGAAGTGGTGAATTTTTATCAGAAGAAATACGGAAAACCAAAAAAATTTGTTGTCGTCAATTTAGTAATCACTCCTCAGTATGTAAAACGACTGCAAAAGATCAAAGCGCCCCTCTCACTTTATGCAGCCCGACTTGATAAAGGACTGACCAAAGATGATTTTATTTATCCTGGCCTGGGTGGGGTGGGGGAGATGATTAATAACACTAAAAAATAGTGCAAGTTTAAAGTGCAAGTGCGAAGAAAGTCATTTAAGCTTGCACTTGTCACTTGCACTTTGCCAAATATGTTTAAAGACCGATACGATGCAGCCAAAAAGCTCCTCCCCGAACTTGAGAAATACAAGGGTAAAAAGGATGTCATCATCCTGGCCATTCCCCGCGGCGCTTTAGAAATGGGCGCGGTCCTTCGGGATGAACTGAAAGTTCCTCTTGATATCGTGGTGACCAAAAAAATCGGCGCGCCGGGGAATGACGAATACGCGATTGGTTCGGTGGCTCCGGATGGTTCCGTCCAGGTGAATCAGAAGGTGCTGTCTGCCTATGGTATCCCGCAATCGCATATCGACGATGAGGCCAAACGCCTGAAACACGTCATTAAACGCCGTTACGAAGACTATCGGGGCGATCCGATTCCGCCTGATCTAAAAAACAAAATCGTTATCATTGTGGATGACGGAATCGCTACGGGTTTTACCACTTCTGCAGCCATTCACTATATCCGATCTCAAAAACCCAAAAAAATCATTCTCGCCGTTCCGGTGGCAGCCGCGGATTCCTATGAAAAATTAAAAAAAGAAGTGGATGAAATAATATGCCCGGAGATCCGGGATGATTTTTATGCGGTGGGTCAGTTTTACGATGAATTCAGTCAGGTAGAGGATGAAGACGCAAAAAGATTATTGGATTTTAAGAAAAACTAACCCCGCCCAATAACCAATCTCCGGCACAAAGCAGACCCTGACCCCTTCAGCTTATATCTTCCTGCCGTTCTTTCCGTCGCCTGACGGCGCCGGCAGCGTCCTTTTTCTGTGATCTCATTTCTCTTTCTACTCCGATGTAACTTCGGAGTAGCAAAAGCCCCGGGGGATCATGAACCGTAACTCCCGTCATGGTCTCCT
>Ga0180007_10000378_pt1 | contig 78322 bp, 38 predicted proteins | sample MM_PC_MetaG_FD_121122 | JGI IMG/M metagenome (GOLD analysis project Ga0180007, IMG submission 121122) | Groundwater microbial communities from the Aspo Hard Rock Laboratory (HRL) deep subsurface site, Sweden - MM_PC_MetaG | ecosystem: Environmental > Aquatic > Deep subsurface > Groundwater... | reverse complement strand
TTTATCTTTTACTCCTCCGTAATTATCAAACTCTACTTCTTTTCCGCCTACCGCTAATTTGTATCCGGTCATCTTTCCTATTGGACTTGCGCTGGCTGTGTCGGCTTCGATTTTGTATACTCCTGCTTCTCTCTTGAATCCCGCGCTTACTACTCCCGCTCCTGTTGCTTTCATTTCTTTTCCGTCGATTGTTATTTCGTATTCGTATGTATCGGTTGTTTTGTCTGCGGCTTTTAGGTCTTGCGCTACTATCTCGCTGTAGGCGCTTACTAACTCAGCGCTTGTTCCTTTATCATTTATTGTATAGTTATCTAAGTCTGCTAGGCTGCTTACTTGTAATCCTGTTAACGGCGTGAACCATAATATCTTTGCTCCTTTTTCTGACGCGTTGTCTTCTCCTATTGTTAGTTCTTTCCCGTCTATTTGAGCTGTTAACAACCAGATTGTTTTCTTTGATCCGTCGTCTAGCTCTATTATCTTTTTGCTTGGCGTTAAGCTGTATGTCTTTTCTCCTGTTACTGTATCTACGGTAACTTCTATTGGCGCGGTATTTTTTGCTACTCCCCCGTATTTGTTAAACTTCACATCCCTTCCTGCAAACTCAACTATTATTCTGTCTACCCCTTTAACACCCGCAACTCCTCTTGTAATTTCTTTACCTTTCGCATCGGTGATTTTGCCGTCAGCAGATCTAAAAAAATTAATACTTTTTACTCCCGGTTTAAGTTTCATCTTAAACCCGTTATATTCAATTACTCCGCCTTTCTTTGCCGCGACAACTGTTATGTCCTGATTTCCAAACGATTGAGCGACAGCGCTTTCTTCTACTAAATCATATCCTTTAGCGTTCCACTCAAAAGGAATTACCAGCACTACTGAATTGTGATAAGAAACATCATCTTTTCCGTTCTGAACTACTTTAGTCCGCGGCATATCTTTAGCTTCTTTACCTTTATACTTATACCGCTCATATATATCGGCAAAATTTACTCCCGCGCCCTGCTCTTTTGAATCCGAAGCTTTCTTACCTTTACTCACAGGGTTTCCTTCAGTTAATAAACTCCACCCTTCTCCCGTAAATACAACTAAATCTCCCGCTTTATAATCCTGAATATCTTCTATTTTATCGCCCTTAATCTTGCCGCTTAAAAACGCCACCACCAATCCAGTTTTAGCGTCTACTCTTGGCGACTCTATTAAACACTGACTACCATCAACTAAAACAGTCGTATCTATTATCCCCTTAGCATCCATAAATAAATTTTTGCTGCCGTCATTAACCACAACCGCCGGATTACCTTTTACTTTTACGCAGGCGATAATATCATAAGTCTTCCCGTTAGTTTCCATAGAAAACTTTAATCCGTCTTTTGTGTCAAGTTTAACTCCTTTCGGTAAATTTTTCTTTATGTTATCTAAGGACGGGTTTATAGAAAAAACGTTAACCGCTACGCTAGCACTGCCAATACTTCTGCCGCCAATTCCTGTTATAGAATATTTTCCTGTGACGAAATCATAGTTGAATTTTAACGCCGGATCTGACTGGTTAGCGTCCAAAGAATCGGCTAACTTATTAATTATAGGCGCGTCAGCCGCTGTATCTTTATTAGCGCCATATAAAAGGCTTGCTGTCCTAAAACATGCGATTGATTCAGCCCAATTGGAATTGTTGCCGTAAAAAGCGCCGATTTGAAAATATACTCCTCCTAACCCAGGAACGCTTCTATCGCTTACTTTATTAGCGTACTTTAACGCTTGAGCGAAATCTTTAATACCTATATAGTGCTGAGAAACCTGCTGATCATATACTGACTGCGGGTCAAACCCAATATGACCGTAAGGGTTTTTCTTGAATTCCGAGTATTTCATGGAAACATATCCGTCTGTACCTTTAAATATAAGTTTAGCATTATTAGCATACTTTCTGCGGTAGCTGACTTCCAAAATATTACCAGTTTGGGAATCATACAAAGTAACGTGCGCCTCTGGTTTACCCTTTTCATCTTTTAGCCCTTCAACCGGCACCATGGTTAATCCATCCACGCCTAACTTGCTTAAAACCTTATATTCCTGCAAATGCAAAATAACGCATTTGCCGGGGAAGCTATCTATCTTACCTTTTACAGAAACATTCTCCCAATATGAATCCCGAACAAAAAATTCTACGTCCTCTCTTACAGTTAAATTATTTTCAATATCCATGTTTTCTAATTCCGCGCGGAAACTATCCCATGATAAATTATCTACGCCTACACTAGTAATAACTTTAGCCACAGAAGGATACTTCTCTTCTATGATTGATAAATACCCTTTGTCTTTCTTAATTTGCCGCGAAAGAGCCTCTAACCACCCATCCGGGTTTTGCCCTAATCCCGCCGGTCTAATTCCAGACACGGGAATAATTTTTCCACCCGGCAGCATATAAAAAACCTGTCCGTCAACAAGGGTGATTTGAAAAATGTTCGAACCAGGCATAACAGCTTTAGTTTTTTCTGGATCTGGATCAACATCTACGCCGTTTATCCTGGCAATTTGGCCATTGGCATAAGTTTTCTCCTCACCTTCCGGAGATTTCTCAACGATAACGTTATTATTAATTTTACGCACTGTACCGTCTTCTTCAATAACAGTAATAGCGTCACCCTGCCTCGGCAAATACCTTGCCGCGCCATGCTGAATATGCGCGGCTACTACCGACTTCTTTACTCCCGCGGTCGCGGTTATCTCTTCATATTTAACTCCGTCTTTCTTGACGACTCTTACCGTTAACTCATAACTGGACACTTTTGATTTCGCGCCTAAATCTACGTTATGGTCACCCACAAGATTTCTGAAAATATAGTTTTTAGCGTCAATTTCAGCGTATATTTCAGAATTAAGTAATCCTACATACTTAACTGTAGCGTCAACATCTTCTCTTCCGAAAGTCTTACCACCGTCTTTAGAAACATTGTTTACGTTAATAATCGCCCTTACACCAATTTTGCCGTCCTTATCACTAATTTTAATAAGGCCATCTTGTGTAAGAACAGCTTTATATTCATCGTTACCTATATTAAGCACAGCCTCTCGTGTACCCGCGTTTACTTTCATCGCTTTACCGGTTGAACTAACATATCTGTAAACCGGCTTATCCTCATTATCCAACACACACTCAACAACGACATCGTCAGCGCCTAACCCTTCAATCATTTTTGCTGAATATGTAACTTTGCTATTTTTGTCTATCGGCACAAGGCGTACTTCTTCGCCTACTTTCTTCATTTTTGCCGTACCAGTAATTTTAGCGCCGTCAACCTCTGAGCCGTCTAAATACTCGGCGCCAAACCCTCTAACCGTAAACACTCCATTTTTCACGTAAAAGTACGCCGGCTGTCCATCCTTACCAGGAGCAATATCATACCCAATAGTTTTCTTCTTTCCTTTTCCATCTATAATCGTGATATTCGTTACTTTACCTCTAACTTTGATTTCTTTTTCCGTGGATTTATCAAACACTCCTCCCTCACTGGCAAACGCCTGCTTTATACCAAACTTATCTGATACATACACCGGCCCTTCTTTTAAATCAAAACTTAAACCCCGCGTATCAATCACCACCGCTAATTCCATTTCATTCTCTTTCATACTGACTTCTTTTACTTCATAAGAAGGCACGTTATTTTCTACTCTAAGACTTGCTAAATGGAAAGCGTCAACACTCTTTGCTAAAATAATTTTTCCTTTCGCTGATTTCTTCACTTGGATACCAAGTTTTACTTCCTCTATCCGGCCATCTTCTTTACTATCCTCATAGAAAACACCATCTACCTCACTATTTACAGGCGTATCCAACCCAAATATATAAGCGTCTTTACCATCGGCACCCTTTACTACAGAAGAAACAAACGGTACGGGCTTACCATTATTAGGAATAAAAATTCCCTTTTGATTATCAGTTGTTGGAATAAACCGGCCGCTGGCGCTAAACTTAACCGGGCCGTCAATAAATTTCATCTTGCTGTTTGTTTCAAGAAATCTAACTGTCGTTGACGCCGATAAATCCAGCGTTCCGTCTTCATTGATAAAAATCCCGCCGCTGGCAACAACATCTGCCCGAAGAGCGATTTCACCCTCAAACCCGTCAGGCTCAATTTGCCCTTCATCATCAATACTTAAATAGCATGGATTCCCCCATGAATCATAAGCGCCCTTTATCTTAATCTGACTTTGGTCAGACTTAATCGTAACCTGATATAGATACGTACTTCCCTCTTTTACCTTCCGCGTTATCACAATAACTTCTTTATCTAACTCAATACTTCCTACTTTATTCGTTTTCAAACGAATCTCTTTAACCTTGGGTAAATCAAGGAAACCGCCGTAAACCTGATCATTACAAGTAATCACACCTTCCTGTCCAAGATAACTTAAGTCAAACTCTAACTCATCCGTACTGTTATTTAAAACTATTTGGTAATCCCCGTAGTTTATAATTCCTTTACCGGAAATTTTTTGGTTTTGTATTGTTCTTAAGTCTGAATAACGTTCCTGACGTTGGCCGCCATTGATATCAACATGAGTAACAACACTACCGGCGTGCTGAACCACTACGTCATCTTTTGATCCGGCAAGATTAAAACTAAAGTCAAAGCTTGCCCGCGACAAATAAACACCCACAGCAACGTTACCATTATATTTTTTACCTTGGGGTGTTTCTTCCACGCGAGTATCGCCGTTTCTTTCTAAAACAAGATTCAACGGGCTGTTTCCTCCCTTGCTGTCATCGACATAATCCTGAGCCTGCGCGCTGCCGGCTAACATCCATTTAGCGTCTTGGTCAGGAACAACAATTAAAGCGGAAGGATTAAACTGTTTTAACGCGTAAGGAAGCGCGTCATAGGGAAGGTTTGCCTTTATCATCGCCTGAGTCGCGGCGTCAAAATGAAAAATCATTTCTTCTGACTTAACGTCATATTCATATTTAGTAACACCTAAAGAATAAATTTTCTTATCGAAATTAACTGAAAGGTTAGCAAAAACAGGATGCGTTCGCATGAACGTTTGCGCGAATTCTTTTTCGTTGGCTAAATTATCTTCGTGAGATTGTCCTAAATAAGCGCCAAACTCATGAATAAAAGAAAGGGATAATTGGAAGGGATTTTCTGTTTCTTTTTCGTTGATAAACCATCCTTTACCGGGGATAAACGCGGAATGTAAATACTCAGACGGTCCCGCTCGTGTTTTACCGCTACGGCTTACATATTCCAAGAAACTACTTACTTCGTTATGAGAATATTTAGTTAACAACCAATCTATCGCTAGCGTAAAATTCTTATTAATCTCATTAAAATCTACGATTTTTAATGAACTCCATTGGCTTGCCTTAGTATTGGCTTCTTTCTCAGCTACATTAAGCGCGACTCCCGGCATCGCCCGATTATAATCTATTGCCCTACCCATATATCTCGATTCTGAAGCTGAAACATTTTCTATCCATTCTTGGTTCACTTCATAAACATTTTCTATCCATTCTTGGTTCACTTCATAAACATTTTCTATCCATTCTTGGTTCACTTCATAATTATCTAATTCATTCTGCCAATACTCAACTTCTTCTTCCACCACCTCTGTTTCCGGTAAAACATTCCTGATGCCAATATTCTCTTTCCTACTTCTCTCTTCCCTAAACTTATCCCCCATAATATTACGCAACCTGGAATAAATATAGGCCTGCCAATAATTTACCGGCTCAAAAGATACCGCGGCTTGAGCGTCCAACATAAACTCAACACTATCAATACCCTCATCAGAACAAAATATTATCCGGCCATGGCTGGCGCCAACACCTTTATGGCTATTACTGTTAAAGACTTCATTTAAATATGGAACTTCTTCCCAATCATTCTTTGAAACATCACTCCTATTACATTTGATTCGTATCAGCCCGCGTTCACTGTTATTCAATTTAATATCGCTATCTGTTTTTATCTCATCCTTCAATACCTTAGAAATCAGCATATCCACAGCTATTTTTCTATTACTAGTTTCTAAGTATAATTCTGCTACTTCCAAATCCCAAGAAACAGATTCTAGCGCTTCTCCATCTTGAAGAGTAGGTTTATAACTTATAGGATTTTGATGATCTTTATATACAAGAAAACCATCCTGACCCAATGAAAAAGATAATCGTCCTAAATATTTTTCGTCATCATAATATATTTTATAACACGCTACGCCTAAATCACAATCAACCTGCATAACTCCTATGACATTTCTCCTATTATCCGCCTCAACATCAACGTCATCCTCCGCATCCTCTAAAGGTTTTCTTATCACACTACTGGCGCCTAAATTTATAATTATATCCTCTGTATTAGTATATCCATAAACTTTTGCCCCAACGACAACCACATTTATTAACTCATCCCCATTGGAAACATTATACCTCTGAGGCGATGACATATATTTCTCAATCTCAATCCATCCGTCTGGGCCTAGCTTATAATTAACATCCGCGTATACTCCTTTCTGGGAAATCATCTCCGAACATACACCAGACATATCCCGATTATCATAATCTGCCAACTTTACAGCTTCTCCCGGCCCCGCTTCGGCGCTACCAACAAAACTAAAAGCCCAATTAATAATACTCGCGATCTTCCCTAATACCGAATTGGCCTTAGATTGTTTTTCCTCTTTCTCTCCAGCAAACACGCCTAACTTATAAAGCGCTTCTTCCTGAGAAACGACTCTAACCGCGTTACACTTAACGCTGTTCCACATATTATCGTTATCACCATCTACCCTCATAAAATCTTCGGCTGTCCGTCCTTTTCTCTGGCTTAACATACTCATCGCGGCAGAAGGCCCATTATAAAAAGCATACGTCCAGAAATCTCTCTCTATCGCTGACATCCTTGAAACTTGCCCTTTACCTAAAATACGCTCAGCGTTTTTAACAAACTTCTCTCCTCTATAAACTAAAAACGCCGCTAAAATATCCAACGCTTCCTGCCCTGTCTTAAACTGCGACCCAGGTATATCTTTTGTGACCTGAACATCCTTATCCAATAATCCTACAGCTTTAACTTCCCCTAACTCAACTTGAATGCTATCCAACCAATGATGCATACCGATCATATCGCTAATTTCGGCCCAATATTCGTTTTTATCGGCGAACTTATAATATCCTTTGGTATTCATACGCAGCCCAAACCCTTCACCTATCGCCGCTGAATAAAGAAACGCCGGCGATATTCTAGTCTCAAACCCTAACTTCTGAGATCTCTCATTAATTTTATCAGCGGCGTTAATAACCCATTGCGCCACGGCAAGTTCTTTAGGAGAATCTATCCATCCAAAAATCTTTCTTACGCGATAATTATAAGAATCGCCTAACTCTTCATATATACGGCTGACTACTAAAGGACTATTTTCTGACAAACAAACCAGCACAGATTCAATATTATTCAACAACGTAATTCTTTGCCCTCTTGAGACAATTTCTCGCGCGCTTATAACACCTTTACTTAATAACGTTTTTTTCCAGTCACTAACATTTTGTTTGTAAACTTTTAATAATTTCGCGACTGCTTCTTCACTCAACTGCTTAGCCAACTCCGGCCTAGCCTCAACTGTTCGCGCTAAAGATAAATATACTTGGTTGCTGCCATCTTCTAATACAGCTCTGTCGAGAAGACTAATCACCTGATCTTGACCATGTTTATCTATTAAATTATTCACGTCGGCGTTATCGTTTCTGTACTCTTCGAATTCTTTCAATAATCCCTCTATTGTAGGTATGCCGACTTTTTCATCTCCCTGTTTTAAAAAGACTACTTTTTCAATATTAACCTGACAATCCAAATCTTCAATCATTGCTTTCCTTCCCTCTTCAATACCTAAATAAGCGCCTCTTGATAAAGAGTCATCGCCAATACCTAACCCAATATGGACTACCCGAGATTTATCAAAATCAAACAAGCGATAGATATCTAATTTCTTAAGATCAAAAACAAAACAATCACCTTCCAACTCCCCCTTAACACTGGCAGCAACAATATCAAACCTATTCCACTTATCATCAAAAAACATAAGCCGCGCGCGAGGAATGCCTAACTTATCCTTTTCGCTATTAAACTTAACATACACTTTCACGAATTCATCACCTGATATATCAATAGGGCTCTTTAACGACATCACGACACTTGCCCACCCTAAAGATTCTCTACCTAAAGTTATAGGAAATACATTTTCAGATACTTTTTCTTTTGCTGACCCATAAAATCCTACGTGGTTAATATCTTCAGAGGAAATCATTCTTTGTTTCTTATCTTTTCCTTTAAATAAACCTGCCGCTACACTACTAATAAAACATGTCGGCATCCTATCTTTAAAGGAATCCCATAAAACGCCTACGGTACAATCGCCTGAATCATCTTTTACTGGCTGATTGGGCAATGAAACGCCCCCCTTCTCCCTTATTGATACATACTGACTTTTCCATACCGCAAAAGATTTCTCTTCGATTTTTAATCGTTCATCAACACCGGCTATCATTGATTCTATTTCCGACAGCCACTCAGAAGGAACTTCCTTTTTTCTTCTCTCAAGCCTTGACTTTAATTGTCTTAAATTATTACAATTCTGCCCAAACGATAACTGCTCCATATACGCCCGCCGCAAAGCCGAATTACCAATATATTTATCTTCCATCACTCTATCTTTAATAGCAAACCATACGTTGCCGCCAAACTCATGACCTAAAGCGGACATTAAATATTCGAATTTATCTTCAGCGAAAATTGATTGATCCAGTAAAACAATAATTAATTTACCCTTAACATCTCGCCCTTGACCTAACCGCGCTCCCCCTATAGTCAAAGCGTCTATATACTCATAAGAAACTCCCGGATCTAAAATTCTCATCACTTCTTTCATATCGCAAGCAAGAAAAGTTATTTTGGCCTTAGCATCGATCGCTTCTTTAAGTGTATTGCCGGAAATATCCTCGACGTCTTCTACTCCATTTGTATTTTTTATATTTTCTCCAGCAATTTCATCCCATATCGCGAAAGCTTCATGAAGACTGCTTTTTTCCGGCCCAGATAAATCTCTCGTAATTTTTAATACTTCTTGCAACTGAGTAAGTTCAAAAGAGTTGACAACTTTACTTTCCGGCTGAGCATGAGTTGAAAAATAAAAACTTCCGGACTCAACCTTATTTGGGGAGGTTGGAATGGTGAGCCCGGAAATATTAATCGGCTTTCTGCTGTCTGCTGTCTGCTCTCTGCTGCTATTATTCGTATTTATTTCTTGCTGAGAGCTGATAGCTGACGACTGACAGCTATTATTACTAACTCCAGACCCGTCCCCATAACGAGTACCACTTGGGAAAGTGGTAGATGTACCGTTACCAAAGGTAACGGGCCCGGAAATATTTCCATTATTACCTGTCTGTATATCTGAAACCTGATTATCTATTAAACCTTGTTCCAAACCCGCAGTGGAACATAGGTCAGTGGAACATGGGTTTGCGAGAATATTAGGCCACCCGTACCCGCCGCCCATATTCCCTGAATAATCATACACTCTTGACAAATCTAAAATAACATGGTACACTTGTGGCAATAACAAAAAGGAGAGTAAATTATGACCGTTATAGCCCTTCCCAAAATCCTTCGTGAGAAACTCACCGATGCCGGAGCCGATGCTTTCGTTGAAATCCTCGATAAGGTTGAAGAACGCAACCAAAAAGTTACGTTGGAAATCGCTGAGGAGCGGTTTGAAAGACGGATCGCAGATTTGAGAACTGAAATTGCCGGGACCAAAGCTGAACTTATCAAATGGATGTTCATCTTTTGGATTGGGCAGATTGGCGTTACTACGGCTATTTTTTTCACCTTCCTTAAACGGATCTGAATTCATCTTATCCTCGCCGGAAATCATCCATTCTAACGCCGCCAAACTCTCTAATTTCAATATTTTGTTCGTTATCTCTTTGTCATATCCCGCTAAAAACGCCATCCGCACTTCTCTTGCTTCAAGATGAGGTTTTCCAGTTTTTTCCAAATACTCCTCCAAAATCACCGCCGCTAAAACAACCGGCAGTTCTTCGCCTGAAAAATTCTGCTTTAAATATTCAACTACCGCCGGCGAACAACAGATAATTAATTTATCCGGCTGAGAAGAATCATCTACGCGGTTAATAAATAGCTGAACCCCAGCAACGGTGCCGTATCTGAATTCTATATCTTCAGGAACCAAACCATACTTAGTTAACAATCCAACCGCTTTCTCTTTATTATTATTAAATTCCGTGATAGGATCACCCGACGTAACTTCCCAATTAACCCTGAAAAAGCTGTTGTCTTTTTTATAAAAACAATCTATCGGCCAATACAGAATACTGCTAATCTCATCGGGAGAAACCATCAGATAAGAAACAGGACTGTATATCCGCTCAATAATATTCATCTCTTTATATGCCTTGGGAACAGACAGCATAAAACCATTGAGCCTCAAACGATAAGTAATAAGAAGCTGCCTTAAAAAGTCTCCAAATTTCATATTGGGATATCCCCTGACAATATCTACAGCGGAATCAGAAAAAGTATTTTCATCTATAGGATGACTTTCTATCCATTCGAGCTGGGCAAAAGCTGTTTCATATTTTCCCGTAACCATAGAATTTCCCTCTTTCGCCACACTATACATTCCATACAAAGAGACTTTCTCCCAAGCTTCTATGATAATTTGATTTTCGATTAATTTAAAAATGTTTAAATTGTGAATAACTTGCCTAGCTACTCTCTCTGCGACAAATTCATGAATAGCATCATCCACATGACAAGAAATAAATGAGTGGGCCTGCTCATGGCTCAATAAAGCGATAAAAATACCCTTTGATAACTCGTCATATTCCTCGATAGACAAACCTGCCTCAACAGCAAATTTTTGCATAAAATTAATATATACTTGTATTGCGCCAATGCCCATTTCAAAAAGATGATTTATCTCATAAGAATCACTAAAATGAGAAAATAATAATATTCTATCTACCAACGCCGTATATTCTTCTTTACTAAAACGAAAAGTTAAATTCTGATAAAATAATAAGACGGCTAATTGATAAATCTTATATTCTTTTTCTGCGAAAGGACTTTTTATTAAATTATCTAAACTTGGCATATGGCTTAATATCTCCTGAGCTTTATCTAATCCGGGTATTCCTAAATTATCAAAAATATTGTCTATATCCATCAGGTAAGCATAACATTCCTCTATTCCTTTTATATCCGCCGCTATATCTCTAATTATTTGTCTATCTTTCTCAACTTCCGCGTAGAAAATGTTAATAAACGCGCCAAACCCATATTTCTCAATAACATTAAGCACTCTTTTCTTTCCAAAGGGATATCTCTCAAATAATTCCTCAAACTTATCCCTAAATTTGTCAAAATCGAGCAAAACTACAATATATGTCTTAACATCTTTTTCCCACGCGCTATCCACAATATCTCTACCTAAAATTTTCTCTAAAGAACCTATAGCGCTACCTGCCGTTTCCAAAAATTCATCAACAAACTTCATTAAATCCACGCCAATAATTTCAACTACCTGAGCAAAGTTTTCCAAAAACACACAAGCCTTATCTAAATCCTTGAATAACTCTACTAATAAACCAAATCTATTTACCCCTATTTGCTTAATTAAACTTGCTGGAATCTTCTTATCTGAAGTTTCTATCCACGGCAACCTGATTTCTGGCGGCACTATCCCCCTGGGGCCATTTCTGACATTCCCATATTTTGCTAAATATTCTCCAATAGAATTAGGACTTCTGACATCTGACATATATTTTACAATATATAATTTACCATCTATATCAATTGCAAAATTTGTTTCCTTTGTTGTTTCAACATAATACTCTATTTTCGACTCATTACTAAAATATTTCCCTCCGGAAACCTCCATAGCCTTTACAGGCTGCACATCTTCTCCAAAAGAATTACTTAAAACCAAAGTAACGACCCCATTGGAATCCACCCCTAACACAGCGTATATCGGCATTAAAACAACATTGGGGTTCATACTTAAATAATCCCTCATCGCTTTACTTACAACAACAAATAAATCTTCTCCTTTTACAGGAGCAGATTCAAATTTTAAAACATTGGCTATTATATAGGAAAGGAAAGATATTCTATTAACCGCATTTGAGGATACGATATTATCATTTTCATGGGAAGGAAGAATAAAAACATTGGCAAATTCTCTACTCTGTTGACTATCAACTTTTGTACATAGACTATTCCCCGGAGGTCCATTAATAAATAAACCTGCCATTATTTTTTGTAATTTTTCATAAACAATATCTAAATTATCAATTAATACCTTTTGGTTCTCTGAATACACCTTATCTAATAAAACAAAAATAACCGGATTACCTCCCACTCCTTTTATCGTTTCACCATTCACTGCTATCGCTGGTAAATTTTGAGGAATCCGCGAAACAGCCGCTCCACCTAACAACGCCACTACTACTATTTTATCTTGAATAAAAGGGATTTTCTTACTTCCAACACTACCATCCACCGAATTAGCGGCTACATCATCTTGATCTGCTTCTAAGTTCCCTGCTCCTTCAACACTTAAAACACCCTTACTTATTGAATCAACAAATTTAGCTAACTTCCCAGGGTTTTCCGTTTGAAAACCACTAATTGCTATTGTCTTACCATTACAGCTAACATCATTAGTACCTTGTGGAAATTCCAGGCTCCCGGCCCATATAATAAGGGGCTTATTATTGGGGTTTTCTTGGGGTTTTGAGCTTAAGAGCCCGGAATTATCACAAGAATCATCTAACTTATTTAAAAAACAAATAATCGCGCAAACTGCCTTATTAATCATCTGATTATTATCCGTAGATACCATTGCTTTTACTAACTCTTGCGCTAACATCGTCGACATTATCTCATTCTCATTTTCACTGCTATTTTTTTCATCTTTATTTTCCGTTTTATTCGACGTGTTTTTCCCAACTAAATTTTCTTTAGATGAATCACCATTCCTATCCTTAGAAGAATAATCTGAATAAACACTTTCGCGAAAAGAAGATCCCGCTAATAGTTTATAGAATCTCCCCATTTTTTCACCAAAAATAACCAAAGAACATATCGACTGACCTTTATCATTCTCAATAACTGTATTCACATCAAACTTATAATCTCCTTTACGGCTCAATAATACAGCATTTAAAACTCTTTTTAAAATTTTAAGATCTTCTTTTTTATCATTCTTCGGAACATTAACTGAAACTGTTTTTGCTTTTTCTTGTTTAACAGAGTCCGTTGTTTCAACCTCATCAAAACCATCAACAATTTTATTCGTATCATTTACTAACTGTTCAAAATCATCAATTAATTCATCCCCATCAGAAACACTATATCCAATCATCATATTAATATTCTGTACCGCTATTTCTACTAAATAGCCCACAACTATATCTCCAAATGAACCCTGATCTACCACCTGACTAACATGGTAAGTAATTTCTGAATCCTGGCCGCCAAAAATACTATCAATATAAGCGACTATACTTTCTAAATAAGTATCACCATTAACTCCCTCTAATTTATTTAAATTATTTATCGCCCAATTTGTTATATCTCCAATATCGCTACTATCATTAATAGAAGGCAAATCACTCTCTATGCTATTTGGACCTATTACTTGAGTTGTGCCCCTCATTTTCGACGGTAAAAAATTAACAACCGGTATCAACAACGGTATTTCTACCCTCGCATCAGATTCTTCATCATTTTCATTATACCCCTTCTGAGGGTTACCATTTAGCAATTCGTTTATTCTATTATCCGGATCATCCTCTTTATCATTAACCCCATCATCTATTTTTCTTCCTCTTACATTTGCCATAGCCTCCTCATCAAGGTTTTCCGCTTTACCTCTAACCGCAATTTCTTTATCCTTACTTATTAACGCGTTACCTGTCCAAAGTTCTAAAAACTTATCAAACTCAACTATTTTAGTTTTTCCGTTATCTAAATATATAACGTTGCCTTCACTATCTACCCCTAAAAAAGTCACAAAGTGATCATCAAAATGAGCGATAAACGGCCCAATTTCTACTAAGACAGCTAATAACTCTTGTTTTTGTTCCGTGGTAAGATTTTCTGTATTAAACTTTTTGCCGGAAAGGTCTATTCCCAACTCTTTAGCGGCGTTAAACATGCCTAACATAGATATAGAAAACGACACTTGGCCATCTTCACCAACAACCTCTTCTGTAAACTCTAAAAGTAAATCAACTAAAACAGCCGGTAATTGGTCAGCGCTAACGCCTAAATCGCCGCCATTAATAATAAGGAAAGCGGATAAGGCGTTTACAGCGCAGTTATATCTCTTATCACCGACTTCGATTTTAAGCGTACGGCTAAGTTTTATATAATCCAACTGCGCGGCAATTGCTTGCGATTCTGTAGGTTGAGATTCATGAATGAAAAGTAAAACTATAAACTCATCTATTTCTTCCCGCTTATATCCCGCGGCGTCAAGAACTTCTCGAATTTGTGACATATCTATATTAAAAACAATACGCCCCTCTTCTGTACGATAAAACGGAGGCGAGTTATTGCTAAGCCCTGTGTTATAATAATACTCTTCTAACGCCGCCAGCATTGTGCACCAATCTAATAATACTACCTTTGATTCATAATCCGGGTCATCTATCGCCACTATCCCAATTTGGTCTCTTATCTTTTGCGAATCAGCTAAATGCGCGATTGCCCCCTCTTCTTCAGGTATAAAAGCCACATTATCCGGTACGGGAACTGTTAAATCCGTATCTTTAGGCAGACGCGGATTAGAATCTTTATCAAACATAGCCGCGACCAATTCCCCTCCTTTACTTAATCCCGCGACAACCGCGGTTAACGGAGAAAGTATACGCATTAACAACGACGCTTTATACGCTGGGCCATAATTAATGTAATCGCCAGCCGCCTGCATTTGTACAGAAGTAAATACACCCATGCCCTGTTTATACCCTGTTACTACTTCTAAATGCTTATAAAACAATCCTTCCCATATATCTAAAATCTCTTCTTTATCAAAAATACCTTCAGCAGATAATTTATCGTTTAACTCAGCCGGTCCGCTAAATTTGTTCCATCTACCTGCACCTTGACTGCTGTCTGAAGCGTCTAAAACAATCACGCCGCAAGCGCAAAGCTGTTCCCACTGACCTCTTTTGATAAAATAATCCCTGGAAACAAACATGTTTTCCGTAACAACGTCAGCTATAGTTTTTAAAGTAACTATACCTAAAATACTTTTCAGCCGCGGATTACTCTTAATATTTTTATTAACTAATTGTTTAAGCTCGTTTGAAGCAGCCGCAATTCTTTCCTGGCTTTCAGGGGAAATACCGCCGGAAACCAATGAACTCGAAAACTCGGTCTTAATCACAAAAGAATAATATAATATCGCGAAGTAAGGCGCGATCTTTTCTCTAATATCATAACTAAGTTCTGGGAACAACTTCTCATCGCCTAAAGCAGTGGCCAAATTAAAATGTTTACCGTCTCTCTCTGCTATCTGCCCTAATACCCCTACATAATTTTCAATATCACTTACCGCCACAGTAGACACTCCTAACTCGCATAATTTATAAGCTATATCGGAAAACACATCCTGATATCCCTGATAAATACCTGTCATATTAGTTCCAAACTCTCTATTCTCAGGATATACGTCTGAATCCATCATATAAGCAACCACGCTTTGCCCCCAGGCGCTATACAGCTGCCGCGGTTCATATTCTTCTTCCGCCCTCTTATCCATATCGATAGAATATTCAGGAATTGTCCTGCCAAACTGGCGAAGAACATCTCTCATCTGCGGAGTAATACCAGGAAATACTTCATTCACTGTCTTAATAACTGGCTGCCCGCGATCATTCAAATCAACATAACAGGCATATTCAGTTTTATCAAAAATAATTGGCATTCCCCGCGGCGCGGGTTTTGCCAGAGCACCGGCGACATCAGTTTGAGATTGACTAACCGTCTCCGTAACTGAAATAGCCGACTTTAACCTCTCAACATCAGGCCGAGGTTCAACTATAGCAAACTCGCTTATATCTCTTCCAAAAAAGACGTATGTCTTAATTGAACTATTTCTGGTATTCATCAACACGAAATCATCCGCGGCGGCAACTTTATCAATGACAATGATCTCACCAAAACTAAACCTTACTTCTTCTTTACCGTCAATAGTCACTGTCTTCTTTAAAACTTCTCTAACTTCTAAATTACCCCTGCTGGTTTCACCGGTAACCTGCCACATTCTTGATACACTTAAATCCCCAGGATACTTACTGTATCCATAGGCAGCGTTAGATATAAGGCTTCCTATATTAATATTCTTTTCTAAATTCAACTCGGGTCTTAAATATCTGCTGACAACAGTGATAATCGGGTTTTCTTCTTCCTGATAAAAATCATAATACCCGCTATCAAAATCAGGATGAGCAATTACACCCGCCGGAACCCCTCCTTCCAACACAGCGCTTCCCGGCCCGGTAAGAACTGTCCCATCGCGTAAGGTCATAATAAAATTCATTACCCATCTTCTTAAAGCATCAAGCCAATCTTCTCCAAAAAACCCAAAATAACTGCCTGTTCCCCGCTTCTTACTGCCATTCTGAGATAATAATAACCGCGTTGAATCATAATAACTGCTGCCGACAGTATAACTAGGATTATACGGCTGCCCCGCGCTCATTAAAATGCCGGTTTTTTCTGGCTTATTCTTACTATCTTTATCGTCAAAACTTTCCGCTAAATATCTTTCAAAATTACTATCTACAAACTTAAGCATCCCTTCAAAATCAATCCAAGCAACTCCTGAGGCCGGTTTAAACTCTTTTGACTCAACGGTTTTAACTACCAATTTACCTTCACTGTCCTCTGTTAAATAACTGGTTTGTCCGCCATTAATACCTAACACTAACACTTTGCGCCCATTTATCTCAACGTATGTACCGCCAATAATACCTGCTATTTTATCCGCCGGTATTTTCTCCTTCACAGGTCCTTCCTTCCCCGCTCTAAAAATAGTAATACCATCATCATCCACAGACACAACCGCCGCTTCTATTAATACACCATCCTGACTTATAATTAACCGTGCCGGATTCTGAGCAAGAACATTTCTCAATTTCTTCCCCGCGGTTTCACTTAAAGCGACCGCGCAATATGTACCGTCAATTTCTAAACTGCTGTTAAATGTATTTTTACCCCTAACTCTTTCTTTATAATTCCGCGCTGCTTGTTTTAAATCTTGCGTTTTCTCACTACCATTAATATCCCTGTACACAAACTCAAACTTCGCCGTTTCCCAAAGACTCAAAATAGCGGCAACTTTATCCACGCTTAACTCACCCTGCCCAACAGCCGCTAACAAAACATCCGCGTCTCTTAACCTAGCAGTTAAATCCTCTCGCGTAAGAACACCGCTAATATTCCATAGAATAAACTCTTGACCGGCTTTCCCTTCAACCACTCTAACTACACCGCTATTAATTAACGCAGTTAATTCATTTTCTGTAATACTAGTTTTGTCGCAAAAATATTCTTTATCATAATATTCAGCATTCACATCTATCACCGTGTTATTAAAAAATAAATCTAATCTTTTACCTTCACCGCTACGAGCCGGCGGCGGGTTGTATTTCCATTCACCATTATGGTAAGCCATTTCAAACAAGGCGGTAAACAATTCCTGACCGCTGCCGCCAATAGATGACGACGCTTTCACAAATCTGTATTGGCCAAAATTCGAAGAATTCGAATCAACATCTAACACAAACATCGGAGCCGTAATTCCTTCATCCACAGCAGATGAAATCAAACCGCGCCAAAATCTATTTTCCGGACGATTTTTTCTTTCATTTTCACTCATCACCCCTTTATCATTCGTACCCCATTTATAATGAATTCCGTCAATAGTTTCTTCATTCACATACAAATCCGCGGCCGTAGGATCTTCTACCTCTGCCGCGCTAATAAGCCAATCTGTCAATAGAGTAGTACAATAACTCTGAAAGAAGTTAACAAATACATAGCCCAAGGTATCCTTTAAATATGTTTCCGTAATACTCGGCTTTTCATACCCTGCCATCTCAAGCTCAGCATTTTCTTTAACAAGGCTTTCACGATCTCTAAAAATAATTTCCTGACCGTTATTATTAGAATCTATCTTAACCATCATATCATTAATTAACGCCTGAACTAAAACCATAGCAAATATGCGTAAAGCGTCATTATCCATTTCTTCGGCTAAATACATACCCGCGCCCTGCACTAAACCGGCTTGAATAATTTCTCCCCACAACTGGCTTAACTGCGCACCGTTTGCCGCCTGCATAGAAAGATTTCCGCCCGCAGGTCCAACACTGTAAGATATCCTCGCGAAAGCGTTAGAAAACCTTTCACTCCAAGGCCCTTCCGATACAGATAAACCAGCTTTTTCAGTTCCTTTCGGCGGTTTTTGATCATTATCAGTAGAAGCCAACATATAATTATTAACAGCCTCGATACACCACCTCAGGCCCCAAATGCCCATTCGTAACACTTGCGCCAGAGCCGCCGGTAAATAACTTAAATAAGCAAAATTACCCGCGTTGCTAACACAGGCTTTTACTATTTCATCTAAAAATTCAATTAGCTGAGTTAAAATCTCGGCTATTCCATTAAGTATCTCTGAGACGATTTTATATACCCCATCAATAATTTCTCCTACAACAGGAATCATCCGTAATATAGTCATTGCTATAGTTATAATCCAGCTATCGCCTGACTGATATATCGAATCCATAAACCCATCACCAAACGCTTCCCACATACTATCCGGTTTATCGTTTTCCTCTTCCAACCTATGATCGTTACTGCCAGCCTCAACCGCATCTGAAGCGCTATCATTATCAAACTTATGCTGTATGTTATATGTCATAGCAGCTTTAGTTCCGGCAACCACCGCCGAAAACAGCGCCGCGCACAACGCCCCCACTAAAGCCGCCATCGGCGCCCCTAATGTTCCCGCGCTATAAATGGTAACTACCACCGCGATAACAATCGCGACAATTATAATAATTATTGTCCATACCCACCACATAAGACCTTTATCAACATCAATGTTTTCCTCTTCATAATCAATCATATCTTTATCACTTTGAACACGCGTAGTTTCAGCGCTGGAAGAAACAAATCCGCCTTCCAAATATGAAATAAACGATAACGGAAACAGCACAACACCAAGACAAAGGACTATCGCTGTCTCTGCTAAATCACCAATTATTTCTCCTAAATCACCGCCAATAAAATCTTCTACGGCTTCACCCAAATCATCAAAATCAACACCTAAAAACGTAGAGCTTGTCTCCTGATTCGAATAAGTATCAATCTCCTGACTGCAAATAGCTCCGCCTATATCCATAAAAGTCTCAGTTATTACATCCTGAACTTGAGTAGTAGTTTTCTTCGTAATACCTAAAAACCCGCTCTCTGTCTGTTTTCCATAATAATGGTTATGAGCATTCATCCACATAGCACAAAGAACAAGCGTGCCGAAGAAATACTTAAACTCCTGAACCGACTGATACCACAAATGATCATTAGACATACTTCCCGGACGGTAATACATCATCGTCTCAACCGCGGATTTACGCGGCCCGTTAAACTTCACAAAATTATGGGCAATATGAGCCCTTTCTTTATCATCCGTTTGAATAGTAGCGTAATACGCCGCTTCTTTTCCGCTAAACGAATTACGCAGCATGCCAAACTGAACCGAAGGTTTCTCTTCTTCCAGCCTAGCCCTATCCGCCCGTTCTGTTATACCGCGCCAAGCATTAGCCGCGGCTGTTGAATCACCAGCTGCTATCGCTTGGCAATATTCTTCAGTGTAATTATTGAACTTCTCATCTTCATCGGCAAAAACCACATCTTCACTGCCAACTTTCACTTCCACGCCGCTGCCGCCGGGAGCGATAGAAATTTGCGCATCACCATTTTCAATCGCGCGCAATAACTTATTATAATAATCCACTTTAGCCGTATCATACCACGCGTGATGAGCCGCTAAATCAGCTATCTGCCTTGTCACCCAATCAACAGCTTCATCTAAATTATCAAAGTTACCCCTAAGATACGGTTTATCAGCCCAACTCCAGGTCATAACAGAAAAACCAGCTACATCTAATATCTCCCAACGAATTGAAGATACCGTTCCCCAGCGAGGATCCCTTCCTACGGCTTCATCAACATACCCTTCCGTACTGCTAAGAACTAATCTATAATTACCTGTCGATAATACTGATTCCGTAATATGCGTAAAAATTTTACATCCATACGGTCCATACTCTTCTAATCCTTGATATTTATCAATAAGGCCTTCTTCAACAAACCGGTCATGATTAGCGTGCATAAACCGAACAAGACTAATCCAATTATAAGCCCCTGTTCCATAAGGTCCTAAATTATATTCACTAGATTTTTCTTCGCCGTCATCACTAGACCGCGGATTCAGCATAAACGCCTGTTTAAGATTATTCCATGCCTGATCAATTTTTGTATAATTTCCAACAAGCTCATAATATGTTGTATCATACTCTTGCGTCTCTTGGTTATACTGATACTTCACCGCGTAAAAATGCTTAATTGTCAAAGTTGTAGTAGCTCCAACCACTTTCTTAATAGTTCCCCCGTTGCTGTCTAGAACTAATTCATATTGTAAAGTTATCTTGCCATCCCTCACATAAACAGATCCGTCATAAGATTCACTGTACGTACCTAACTCATACCGTTTTCCTGTATTTTCATCTATATACCAGAAAGTATACGACCCAAGGTCAGTTTCACTACAATATGGCGGCGGATTATATTCAAACTGAAGATTAACCGTTCTTTCTTCATTCCCTATCACTAAAATTGGCCTATCGGCAGGATCTGTAAGCACGTATTCTGATTGATATGGCATATATGTTACTTCCTCAGCGTTCTCATCAATAAACTTGGGAGAAATCTCAAAAACAGGCGACACAATATATATATCCTGAACCGTCATGCGCCGGGAACTTACCGGCTGGCCAACAAACATATTCTTAATCGAGGTAAAATCTCCATCTCCAATTTCCCAATAACACGCCTTACCGGCCTTATCATAAGTAACCGCGTAATGATGAATAGATTTCGTCCCATCTTCTTCTAAAACATACCCTGTAACTAAAACTCCTCTCCCGGAAGCGTCACATAAAACCTGTTCTTTTTCTTCAAGAGCGTCTATTTCCTCCGGTAAAGTTTCTGTCTTATTTATGCTATCAACCGCTAACGCGTTATCATTTGCCGCCACACCATCGCTATCATCACTAACAAACAATACCGGTATTGTTCCATCAGGATTTGTCATCTCAACAGCATCATCATTCCACATTTCCAGTAGATCTGAATTAACCCCAAAATACGGTTTAGATTCATATCTATCTTTTTTCGTACTCAAATATTCTCCGTACTCATCATAGATAAAAGTAATATGATTTTTCTCTATATAATGTTCTTCAGGTAAATCTACCACGCTATCATTAAATTTTTGACCAAATTGATCTTCCGTTTCCACATAAATAGTTTCCTTATAACTGGCAATTTTCTCCCCTCTCTTACTGCCTTGTCCAACACGGCGATATTTACTATCTTCTACAATTCTCCATGTCGCCGAACCTACTCCCACTATCTTATCTTGACTAACTTCATTATACGCCCCTAAGATAGCTTCTCTATTCTCAACCCCGGCATCAATTAACTTTTCTTCTAAATCCTTACTATCAACAACATTCCAGACAATATAATCATTATAATCCCGAGGTTTTTCAATTATTTGCTCTTCCGTTAAAATATCAATATCTTCTTGAGAAATACCTCTATTTCCAAATTCCTCTTTAAGCGTAATTTTCTTTTCTTTAAATTCCTCACTTTTTGTCCTTGAAGAAACTACTTCAAACTTATCATCAAAATTAACATACTTAATATCATAAGTTGTATTTCTTTCTCTAATACAGCCTTCATTATTATCTCCCTTTAAACTTAAATCATAATTTAACGTAACCATTCCGCCGTCTTTATCGCTGTTAAACATATTATTATCATTATCAATATCTGTTGTGATATCTAATCCATTAACCTTTGCTACGATATACGCCATTGGACTAGAAAACCAAGTAGACTTAATTTCTGTTATCTGAAAAGCCTGACCCTCAAATTCACCCTCATCTTCATCCGTAGAAGAATAATACTGATTAAATAAAAATTTAGTTTCGATTTTGTTATCTCTCTTACTTTTATAAGTTCTTAACCTTGTCACCTTAGTAGAACTACCCCATAATCCACACTTTCTTCCCGTTCCCCCAGTATGTGAACTAGATACCCCTACACATACACCCGCTTCCGGATCACTTATACTGCTTTCATACATATCCCTAACATCTCTTGCGGAAATTGCTCCTTGAGATTCTGACCAATACTGATACTCATGAGTATCTGAATGACAAAAATGCTCCGTTGTTATATCTTTAGTATAATCATCCGTCATAATCATATACATCGGACTTTGTTCAGTCACCACGCAAGAAAGTAAAGGTTTCGTTGAATCTGGATCAGCCGCGCCTAGATTAGCATACATATCATTTCTAATTTTATCATCTGCCTCACCGGTAATCGCTTTTACTCCGGCAATGATTTCCGCCTCATTAGCTTTTATCTCATCTATAGAAAAATAATTATGCCCTTTAAGGGTTTTCGAATCAATAACAACTAAATTATAGTCACGCGATAAAAAATACTTAGTTTCCTTTTCTTGATAATCAACTAATCCGCCGGCATCATTATACGTATACTCTATACTTTCTGAATAGGTAAACTCTCCTATATTACTCATTGCTTCCACTAACCCCATATTTAAATCCGCGGCATTATTTAAATTTAAATACGGATTTGCCCCGGATAAAATTTGACTAAACGGTGTATGTTCTTCAATAACACCCCCGTCTTCTTCTTCAGAATTTACAAATTCAATAACTTCTGAATTATTAAGCATATAACCAATCACTGCCTTAAAATCACTAATTGTCATATTTTTAATAGTTTCTTCAAAATCAGCAAATCCCGGATGAAAATCTTCTTTCACCTGAGCCAACATTGCCGGTAATTCATTTGCAAATCTCTGCAAACTTAAATCAATTTTGTTATAATTCTTTACATCCGGATCATCTGACAACTCTTCCACAAATACCTTATAACAATCTATATTATCAATTCCGGTTTGTCCTCCCGCTACCCACAATACATCCCCTTTCTGTTCAATTGCACCCAAACTAGTGCTTGACCACCTCACATTACGCCGAAACGGTTTACCTTCCGGCGCAAATTCTATCCCTAAATAAACCAAATATGATAACATATTAGTTATCTGTCTCGATAATTTGCTCCTAGTTAACAAATCTTTAACTTCCTGCGGCCAATTCGCCTCATCTTCAGGAAAAAACTGCTCTCCATTAAAATGCTCACTTACTCTAGCTGTCAACGCTAAAACAATAGGCCCATAATCAATATTAAAGCTTAATTTTTTATTATCTATAATTGCTCCTAAATTATTAAACTGAACATATTTCCAAGTTTTAGCAATAAAATCTGATTGCCATATACAAACATCAATTTTAAACTCTTCTTCTCCCGGCGTACCGCTCAAAAGATAAGTTTCCTGCAAAAAATCATGCGGACGCTCAACAATTGAAACCATCTTCCCTCTACTATAATTCCTATCCCACATAAACTCTTGACCCAAAATATAACCTTCTTCTTTATTAATTCCCTGCTTCACTAAAAAATCTTTTACATAATCTAAATCACTTTGATCTGCCTGCGTACCTTCTTGAATTCCTCTTAACATTAAAAGTAAAAGATCTAAATTCCCCATATCTGTTCTTGACTGAAGACCTTCGTTATCCAACTCATTAAAAAAACAACTAAAATCAACGACATATAATTCACCATCAATAAAAATAAAAGCCGTAATATAACGCATATCATTTATTGAAATTTCATAGCTAAAATAATCATCCAGCCAATTTGACGTAGTATATCCCGGATCCATACCCCAAGCATCAGTAAATACAATATTCACATTTGAGCCAACCGCTCCGGCTTTTATATCTTTCATTTCAGGATTAGTAAGTTTTCTCGGTCCTGCTTCCGATTCCTTTACACTGCCGCGAGTTGCTAACCCTGTACCCTGCCAATAACAAGTATCTCCCTCTTCAGTAGTAAAACGGTAAGAAATATTACCTTCATCAGTAGTAACCGTATCAGCAATGGCTTTAACTTCTTCGCCATTACTTATATAGGTAAAAGCGCCTGTTTCTAAATTAACATCAACTACCCTGATATAATGCCCACGGCCATCAGCAAGAGTAACATGAGCTATAAATACACCGTCTCGTGCTAACGTATCAGCAATATTTTCCAGATTTAAACCTGTAAATCCGTCTAAATCATACCCTAAAATACCCGCGTTTTCCTGTAGATTATCCATAGTAGTCATGCCATCGCTGTCAATCAAAGGATTGGCGGCAACTGGTAAGTCTCCATTAGGAGTTAACCCCTCTAATATATAGGTAGCACAATTTGCATCATTTACATTGAAAATAGTAGTTATAGGATTTATGGAAGTGCTTATAGGAAGAGTATCATTAACTGTATCATTAGTAGGCGGTCCGCGGGAACTAATACTAGTATAGGTAATCTGATTAAGAACCGTATCAGGATTTAAACCAAAGCTTCCCTCTGGACAATCATTATTTACTTCATTTAGATAGAAGAATAGAGTTGTTTGGTCGTTGGCAGGATTAACTGTATCAACAATATCAAAAACAATATCATTTTTTTGAGGAAGTTCGCTGGCAGGAGGACCATTACTAGGCATTATATTGTTATATATATCAATTGGTTTTTTACTATCTGTGTTTTCTATTGTAAAAAGGCTATTTGTGTTCAATACTGGAGAATACCCTTGAGAAACCATATCATATTGAGAACCAGCATATTCCTGCTGATATCCGCCGATATCATCGCTGATAGGAACCTCTGATACACTCGCTCCCACACCGACTAAATTATCAACAATATCATCATTATTTGAATTGGCCAATACGTCTTCATTTGCCGGCGCAATATCTTCATAAACTACTGATTCCGGCTCTACTGTAATAACAGGCACCTCTGTATCAGCATCAGCAACAATCTGCTCAGCCGCTTCCACAACACGCTGATCTTGGCAATAATAAAAATACGTTGTTAATACTTCTAAATAATCATTAATTACACCTTGATTTTGAGTTAAGACATTATCATTTGTAATAATACTACCATCAGAAACATCAGTATCACCAACAGTATCATCATTCTCTTCTATGCCAAATTCGCCCTGTTTTCCTCTAATCGGAGCCACAGGCAAAACCGCGACAAAAGGCTCAGAGGTCGGTAAAACTGCTGTGGTTGCCTGATTTTCTACATCAGAAACTTGTGTATCAATCCCATAAATCCTAGCAACGAATTCCATAAAATTAGTTCGTTCCTGCGCGGAAAGGTCAATAACAACCGGGGACTGCTTAATTTGTGTAATCACAGCTTCCGCGGCTATTGTGCTAGGATCACCATTTAACTGTCTCATTAATCGCCACATAACCGTATCATCAGCACTTGCCGACGGAAGAAGAAGATTTATAATTCCCTGAAACAATCCTTTTAAACTGCTTTTATTCGTAGATGCCTTCGGCGAAAAACGTTCAGAAAGCTGTTTATATACTTGAAATAAAAGTTCGGGATTAGTCTTTAATTCTGTGATTTCTTCTTGCGTAAAGGGTAATTTAGATAATTCTTCAATGATTTTATCTATTGGAAGGAGATTCTTTAAATTCTGAATATTGGCCTTTGCAAGAAGAGGAATATCTAAACTGCCGCTTCTAGCCCAGGCAACATTAGATATAATAAGCGAAAAAGACAAAAATAACGCGATAATCCTCATCCAAGGTTTAACCCGCGGTTTCTGCAAATCGCTTACAGACAAAAAGCCGTCCTCTTGATTATTCTTATTAGAAAAATCTTGAGGATTTAAATTATTTATATTATTAGGTCTTCCCTCGCCCATATCTTTTTTACTTCCGGCATAAAAAAAAGCCGGGTTACCTTTTGAGGTAACCCGGCTATCCTGAATCAATTTTGTACCGAAAGACGATAGATGTCCGTTCTCTACATCGCTCGGACGATAAACGTTCTTATACTCTCGTTTTTCGTCCTTCGTCTTACATCCTTCGTTACTAGGACCCGTGGCTTTGCGCCTCCCGATTACTCGAGATTTGCCATTTCTGAAAAAGCGTTAAACTCTAATTATTGTTGTCAAATCGTAGTTAAATATACCACACTAATCTAATGTTTTCAAGCAAAAATAAGCTTTTTTTTAAAAAAAATTCAATATTTTACTAAATGATATTGTTATGATTCGGCTTGATATCGTTATGATATTGTTATGATATCATTGTGATGCTGTATCATACAAATTCACCACCTAAAAAGATCCTCATATAACCATATCATAACCATGGTAGACGTCCCTAAAGGAGGGCCCTATAAAAAATTTTAAAAATTTGAAAGAAAAACACCTTCTCATTCGTCTATTATATAAGAGGGTGAAATTCACAATGAAAAACAGAAAAAAGAACAGATTGCTTGGATATGATTATCGGCAATATGGCTATTATTTTGTAACCATTTGTAGCAACAATAGGATCAAATGGTTTGGAAATATTGAAAATAACCATATGGTTTTAAATCTATCTGGGCAAATTGTTCGACAACAATTGCAATGGTTAGAAAAAAGGTATTCGTATATAAAATTAGATGAATACATTATTATGCCCAATCATATACATGGAATAATAATTATAAAAAATTATGTAGGGAACGGTCGCGACCGTTCCCTACAACAAATAAAATCATTATCATCAATAATAGGCGCGTTTAAAACAACGTCGTCAAAATTAATCCATCGAAATAAATTATTAGAATTCAAATGGCAAAAATCATTTCATGATCATATAATCAGAAACGATAAATCATTACACCAAATCCGCGAATATATTATAAATAACCCTCTGAATTGGAATAACGATGAAAATAATATTATTCCAAAATATAGTAAGGACGGTATCTCCAAAAAGCCCCTCCCGACAATAAAAAACCGGCTATTTTGAAATAGCCGGAATTATAATCATCTAGTTTTAGGTATAATTTTAATTTGGCTGGAGATATTCAGATATTACGTTTTCTTTAGGATTAGCTTCCTGAACCGCTTCCACTCCCGATTCAGATATTAAATCCCGCCAGTTATAAATAAATACTTTTCCTTCTTTTCCCGCTACGGCTAAGTATTTACCATTATTAGAAAAAGCAAAATCAAATATCGGCTGACTTGAAAACACAGGTATCAATTTAATCAATTTCATTGTGGAAAGATCCCAAATACGTAAATCACCAAACTGACTCGATGTAACAAAAAACTTATCATCTCTAGAAAAACCTACTCTGGTCACCCATCCCTTATGAATATAATACAGTATCGGCTCATCTGATAGAAGCAATTTTCCTTTCTTGAAATCTAGGCGCCAAAGATTAGCAATATTATCCGCGCCGCCGGAAGCAAGAAACCCTCCCTTGGGAGAAAATTTGGCGTCTAACACTATATGCATATGCGCCTCTAAGATTTTTTGCGTATCTTTAGTTCCTATAGGCCATATACGTATTTCTTTATCTTTACCTGAAGAAACTAAATATTTATTATTTGGATGAAACGATACCGAATACACACTACCTTGATGTCCCGTTAAAGACGTGACATGATAAAACCCGCCATCTTTAGCCTCCCAAAGCTCAATTAAATTGTCTAAATTAGCTGACGCCAATATACTATTATCCGGCGAGAATTGAAGAGCATCTATCGTTCCTGTATAAGCGCGAATTGTTTTTACCAAACTTTTACTGGCAATATCCCAAACTTTAATAAACTGGTCTGCCCCGCCGGAAGCAAGATACTTACCGTCGGATGAAAACGCGACAGCATAAGCTTCTTTAGCGTGTCCCGCTAAAGTAAAACCTAATGAAAACCGCTTCTTAGTTTCCCACAATTTTATGCCACCACTTCTATCGGCTGTAACTAAAAATTCATCATTTTTGGGAGAAAACGCTACTGCCAATACAGGAAAATCTAACGTTACTTCTCCTACATGAGGAATTTTTCGTAAAATCCCCGCTTCAGCCATTATTGTATCCAAGCTTTGTTTTCTAGCCGCGCCGACAACTGTGTCCCCAGAATCTTGAGAAAACACTCCTCTCTCTGAAAGCAAAAAAAAGAGACTGACCAATATACCGATAAAAACAAACAAAAATATGTTTTTTCTAATCTTATAAATTTCCATACCACCCCTCCATCTTTTTCAATTCTTCCGTCTTCTGGTTTCTATACTCTGGTTTCTGATTACTCTATATTATATCCCATACTCTTCCAATCCTAAAATTCTTAGTTTTCTTCCGTCTTCTACTTCCCCATGAGCCTCTAAAACTATAATATCCGATTCCTTTATGCCGCTTAAAATCTGAGTATAATCCGGACCCATATAACCTATTTTCACTTCTCTAAAGGTTATAGTTCCACTGCCTTCTCCTCGTTTAATTTTTTCTAAATCAATACCTTGATCTAATTTAACCACAGGAATAACAACAACATCCGGCGTCATTTGTAACAAGCTCATTGTTGGAACCATTATTTCTGAATCGAATTTTGCTAGAAGAATCGAAACCTGCGCGAACATCCCAGGAAGAAGAACTTTTTCTTCATCCACAATATTAACCTCGGCTTTCATTGTCCGGCTTCTTCCTTCAACAATAGGATAAAGATTACCTACTTTACCAATGAATTCTTTATTAGGATAAGCGTCTACTTTAATTACCGCTGTCTGTCCAATAGAAGCTTTATGAATATCACGTTCCACAACACCAACCTCGGCATATACATCTTTAAGCCCTAACAAGTTTACTACAATATCCCGCGGTGTAAAAAATTCTCCCTCTTCAGCATCCCGCGATCCAACTATACCGTCTATCGGCGAGCGTAACTCTGTTTTTTCTAGCGAAGACGTGGCCATCTTAAATTCCTCTTGAGACACTCTTACCTTAGCCCGTTCACTTTCAATCCGTAGCTTAACTTCTTGTAATTTGCTTTCTATTATCGCTCCTTTGTCATATAATAAAGTATTTAACTCCAGCTCCTTTTCAGCTGCCCCTAACGCCGCGGTATCAGAGTCCAGTTTACCTTGAGCACGAGCTATCGCTAATAGTGAATCCTTCTTATTAAGTATCGCGATAATTTCTCCTTCTTTTACGCGGTCGCCTTCTTTTACCATAATTTTATCAATAACCCCTTCTTTTTCAAACCTCATCTTAATTTCTTTCGAGCTTTTAATATCTCCCGTTACTGGTAACGCGTTTTCATACCTTACCTTTTTCACGTTAAATACCCTCGCCGGCAAAGGCGGTTCCTGACTAACTTCTTCTCCCTGCTGCAACAGCTTACCCAAAATACCCTGAATTTTTTCTTCTTTCGAGGCTTTTTCATCTTCATGATATTTTTTTTGTTCCTCTAGCATCTCCAGCAAAGAAATATCCTCTTCTCCCTCGCCATTTGTTTCATCCGCTAAATTAGAGTCTTCTTCTACCACGTATCCCGAAGCATATTCTTCAGTGTCAACTGAAACAGATTCTATCTCTTTTCCCCTATTTACTCGTTGAGCCCTTTGAGATGAATCCCATAAAACTAACACCGCAAAAATAACTATAATCACCACAAAAACAAAAAATAATTTCTTTTTCTCATTCATAACTTTTCTCTCCCTTAAATATTACTGATTAATCTTTCTTACAGATTTGTGTATTTTCAACAAACGGGAATAACCCTAAGGAATAAGATGTGGTATTATCTAAACTCGCTAAAGAAATCAGATAACTTACCTTAGCACGAATTAATGCCAATCGCTTACGTATATAATCCGCCCTAGCCTTAACTATTTCTGAAAGATTGGCTTTTCCTATTTTAAATGCTTCTTTTTTTAAATCTAAATTCACACTGCTAAATTTAGCCTCAAATAAAGCAACCTCATATTCATCATAAGACTGCTGATACTCTAAAAAACTTTTTCTAGTATCAAAAACTACTTCCTGTTTATTCCTAGATAAATTACTCAAATTTTGAGAGTACGCGATATCGGCTTCTTTTTTCTGCACATAATACTGTAACTTATCCATAATACCTAATTTTGCCGAATACGTTGTTGACGCGACTTTTCGAGAAATCTCTGTTACGTCTTTAGAACTTATTCTTTCATCAGAACTGGATACTTCAAAAGAATTACCGCCAAACAGCCATGTAACAACGCCCATCATCTTCCATTCTTCACCTAAATTTAAATCTTGCTCAGAAAAAGCCTCACCTGAAGCGCCATAAGAAGTAACAACATCAAACCGGGGCGCGCTTTCACTACTGGCAATATCTCTAGCGTATTTCGCTGATTCTAAACTTATTTCCCACAACTTAACATCAGGTTTATTTTCTAATGCTAGCTTTATACACCGGTCAACATCAATATCTATTTCCCCCAACAATGGGATTTCCTTCTCTATAAAAGCAATCTTTTCTTCCGGCGGTAAATTCATAGCCGCGCGCAACTTTGCTTTTGACAATATAAGTTCATTATTAGTTTGTCCTATCATGTTTAAGGTTCGTTTATTTTCTGCTTCTATTTCCATAAACTCAATTCGGGAAATAGCTTTGACTTCATAAATATCTTTAGCTAAATTAAAATCACGGCTGATATTTTCTTTAAAAGAAGATAACTCTTCCAACTCTTCATTCTTTCCTAAAATATTAACATAAGACCTAACAACCTCTAATTTCAATTCCTGCAAAGTCTTTTTATATTCATTCTCCGCTACTTCAAGATTTAATTTTTCTTTACGAAAAGTTTTAGCGGTTTTACCTCGATCATAAAGATTATGTCTTAATTGAATAGCATAAGCCTGGCTTTCATAAGGATCGGTTATAGTATTGCCTTCGGAAACACTATACTGCATTTCCATTTTTGGAAATAAATTTCTCCTAGATTCATTTATTTTCAAACGCGCTAAGCCCAACTGCTGCCGCGCTACTTTCGCGGGATCAGACTTATCTAACGCTTCCTTGAATAATCTTTCAGCTTCCGTAACTACTCCTCTTATTTTACCCTCCTCTCCTATAAATTCTCTACCCACAGAAGTTTCGGATAACATCATTTCTGGTTGTCCACTGGGTTTACTCTTCCCAACCTTTGCGCTGATATCTACCTTATGTTCTCCCGAATCTATCATAGATTGATCATTCATCTTGATATCGCTTTTACACCTCGCTTTCTCAATTTCATCATCTATTAGCTTCTTTCTTCTACTTTCGTCTTTCCCTTCTATCTCTATCTCCCCTGCCCCTATTCTCTCTTCTCCATCTCCTCTCCTATCTCCTATCTCCTGCTTGCCCTCCGTAGCCTTGGCGAAGGAGGGTCTTCGGTCTTCAGTCTGACATCCCACAACTTCTATAGGCAACCTCATTGTTAACTTAGTTCCTTGGGAAGCCGGCAACGGTGGATATGGTGATAACGCTTTGACCAAATTCTTAGCTTCCCAATCAAAATCGGGTACGCCGGAACTGTTTACCACTCTGACTAAATATATCTTGCCGCTAGATAAAATGCTAACCTCTAAAACAGTACGTATTTTACCCGCGGGAATAGTTGAGTGAGGAAACTGACTATATTGGATATGATTAGCTATTCTTCGCGAAACCGTAGATACATAATCAGTTACATCATCTTCGGCAAAAGATAACGACATACCGCCTAAAAAAACAAAACCAGTAACCGCCAGAACAATAAAAGCATTCTTTATTTTTTTCATATTATAAATTTATTTTATCCAGATATCGCCCACATGTCAATCTCATCGACGTAAAAAGAAACCAGTAACCAGTTTACAGAAACCAGAAAATTGCCCAAATCAACTATTTAATAAACCTCTCAGCATACTTGTAATTTCTCTAACAGCTAACCTTAACTCTAAATAACATTGTTCCTCTATCAAATTCTGTCTTTTTAAAACATTAAGAACAGACGCACATTCTCTTGCAGAATCAGAAGAAATATCAAAATATCTATTCTTTTCTTTTTTAGATTTCTTACCATTTCCCTCTGCTATATTATTAGCAATAGATAATGCCGCTCTAATAAAATTATTACCAATAGAATATTTATAATCGATTTTTAATCGTTTATATATTTCAAATACTTTGTCTATAAAAACTAACGTCTTCTGATATACTTTTAAATTTTCAAAATCAAATCTAAACTCTTCCATTCCTATTTGCTCTCTCTTCTCTCTTGTTCTCTGGTTTCTGTACTCTGGTTTCTGGTTTCTAATAAAAAATATCTCCCCGGCCCAGAAGGGCCATGCGGCATTATAAATCCTTTATCCTGCATTTCCTTTAAATCACGCGCCGCTGTTGGAGTAGAAACATCAAATTTATCAGAATACTCTTTTCTTGTAATTTTTTGATTTTCTTTTAAATATTCTAATGTTTTTCTTTGTCGGTCATTTAAATCTAAGATTCGCGTAGCCTCATTTTTACTAACTTCAGCCACCGGAGATTTTTCTTCTAGCACAGGTTCATTTACTGATTCCTTACTCTGAAGTTGTTTTCTTAAAGATTCTATTTCCCTATTTAAATCCTCAATCTTTTTTGACAATTCTTCATTTTTTTTAATCATTTCCTCATCTACCGACTCTTGGATAGGTTGCTCTTCTCTTTCTTTAATCTGCCGCTGTAATTCATCATTTCTACCCACAGCTTCCTTTAACTTAGCCGCTACTTGCTCAAGCTTTACCGCCTGTTCCTTTATTTTCTGTTTGCTCTGCTCCGGATCCGGCGCTTGCGCTGCCTGAGCTTGGTAATCTTTAATTTTTTCGTCTTTATTTTTTAACTCTTCTCTTACTTTATCCAGCTGACTCTGGCTTTCCTGAATTTTTGCCTGCATTAAGTCCTCTTTCTTAATAAGTAACTCTTTTTCTTCTTTTAATTTCGCTGACGCGATCTGCGCTTCTTTCGTTCTTATCTCTAACTCGCTCAATGCTTTACGTAACTCTTCCTCTTTAGTTTTTAACTTGTCGACGGTAGTTTTAAGCTCAGTTTGTAGAGAACCTAATTTAGAATCAAATCCTGCTTTATTAGCGTCTATTTTATTTAATTGATCCTGAAGCTGGATAACTTTAGCTTCATGAGAATTCTTCTCAACTGTTACATCCTGAAGTTGATTCCTTAAATTATCTACATTCAAATTAGCATCGTTACATGCTTGATCTTTTTCCTGTAGCTGCTTCTTTAGTATTTCTAATTCCTCGGATAAAGAATTTATTTGCTCTCCAGCCGCTGATTCCTGTTCATTATAAGATTCTTTCGTTTCTTCTCGAGCATGTTTTATATTATCTTCCCGCGAAGACTCCCTTTCCTCAGCAGATTTCTCTTCGGGGAAAAAAATATAGTACAACATAACAATCGCGCCCGCCCCAACTAATAATACAAGAATAAAAAACAAAATATTTTTCCTTTTCTTTTTATAGAAACCAGTAACCAGTTTACAGAAACCAGAATTAAATTTTTATTAATTTCCTCTGGTTATTCTTTCTTCTTTTACATTCTCTGGTTTCTGGTTACTTAACTACATTCTACCCAACAACTTACACCTTATCAATCAAAAAATATATTTTATTATTATTTTTAATCAAAGAGATCGAGGCTTAATGAAAGAAAATATCTTTTTTATATCCTCTGCCATCATATAAATAGATGGAATAATAAAAAGCGTTAAAAAAGTAGAAGTTATCATACCCCCTACAACTGTTACTGCCAACGGCCGCCAAAGAGAAGAAGTTCCTCCTCTTTGAAAAATTAACGGAATCATTGTTAAAATGGTAGTTAAACTTGTCATAAGAATCGGGCGCAGCCGCCAAACGACTGCCTTAATTATAGATTCTCGCGCTCCAAAAAAACTATTATTTTTTAAACCTTTATACGCGCCTACGCCGCGCAGCCGGTTAATATAATCTATCAGAATAATAGCATTGTTTACTACTATCCCTATAAGAATAACCGAGCCTATATATACGCCTAAACCTATAGGTTCTCCTGATAAACGCAACCCTATTCCTACCCCAATTATAGCCATGGGCACAGAACTTAACACAATAAATGGTTGAGTATATGATTCAAACACAGAAGCTAATACAAGATATACTAAAAATAGCGCTAAAAACATCGCCTGAGTTAACTCTCGTTGATTACGTATCATTTTATCGTAATCACCGCCAAAACTATAATGATAATCTTTAGGAAAATCCATTCCGGCAAGCGCCTCATTTACTAAATCAGCGGATTCACTCAATGACAGCTTACCTGAATCAGCGCTTACCTGAACCATTCTTTCTTTATTTTTACGCCAAATTTCCGCGGGACCAACGCCAGATTTCACCTCAGCTATCTGCTGTAAATATACCATAGTATTATCCTTTCCTCTCAATGAAAGGTTATAAATATCAGTTAACGTGTCTCTAAACCCTTTTTCCAACCGCGCTATAGTTTCAATTTGACGCGTCCCTTCGCCTTCAAAGCTGCCAATTCCTCCCATCGCCGCGGAAAGTTTTTTAGTCTCCTGATGAACTAACTCGTTTCCGTAATTTTTTATCGTGGGTAAATTCTTAACTTCCGAACTCTGCGTCTTAAGCATTACTCCTTCGGCGGATGAAGCATGAAACCGTGTAGCAATCAACCCACGCAATTTAGCGTGCAAAATATTAGAAACATCCAGCATTGTAAGACCGTATAAAGCTAATTTATTTCTATCAAACAAAATATGAACTTCCGGCCGGCCGCTGCGCATCCTTAACTTAACATCATTAAACTTACCCGTACTCTGAATTAATCCTCCTATTTGCTGGGCTAAACTTTTCAGCAATTCATAATCCGGGCCAAAAACTTCAACCATTATTTCCTTTCTACCAACAGATTCCGGCTGCTGCGCGTATACAAACGCCGGGTCCATATCTTTTGTTTTCTGTCGTATCTCTTCAATAATCTCATCAACCCCGCGCTTAGAGGAAGAAGGTTTTAACTCAACATAAATTTGTGAAGACCACCCTTTAATTCTTGAAGTGTGATTTTTTATTTCCGGGATACTATCTAAAATCGCCTCAACTTTCGTTACTACATCGTCGGAAATCTCTATCTTTGTACCTGACGGCATCTGAACGTACACAGTAAACCTACTCTGTTCGGCTATCCCTATAAACTCACGTCCCAACCGAGACATCTGAATAAATACTATTATTAGTAAAATAACTGTTCCCGCGATAAATAGATATCTTTTTCCTAACACAAAATTTATGCATTTCTTATATCCTCCTACTAAATCATTAAAACGATATCGTTCTATAATTTTGTAAATTTTGTGAAACCAAATTTTACTGTTTTTTCTCTCATCATTATTAGGTTCAATGACTTGTAATAATTCTTTATCCTCTCTTTTATTTTTTCTTCCCAAATTACCCTTCTTTGTTGATATTCGAGAAGCCAACAAAGGAACCAGTGTAAAAGAAAAAAATAAAGACGCGAATAACGAGAACACTACCGTTAACGCCAACCCACTGTACAAACGTTTAATTTCTTTATTCACAAAAAATAAAGGTAAAAACACAACAATAGTTGTAAGCGTTGAAGCGGCTATCGCGATTAATACTTCGCTGGAACCTTCTTCAGCGGTTGTTTTTAAATCCTCTGATTCGCTCTGTTTATCAGCTTCCCTTAATTCCTCTCTTTTTTTAAAAATGTTCTCAAGAACAACAATGGAACTATCCACTAATATTCCTATCCCTAAAGCTATTCCGCTTAAAGTAACAACATTAATACTAATTCCGCTAAGATACATTAAAGAAAAGGCCGTTATTACTGAAAAAGGAATAGTTAAAGCGACGACTAAAGTATATTTGAAGTTACGTAAAAAAAGCCATAGCACAATCATCGTTAAAAACGCGCCGATATATAAAGCGTGACGCACGGTCGTAATTGCCTGTTTAATGTAATCAGCATGATTAAAATATGGGCGCGTATTTACATCTTGGGGCAAACTTTTCTTCAATTTAGCTAACTCTTTTTCTACTTCTTCAACAACTTTAATAGTGTTGGCTCCCGACGCTTTTTGAATATACAATGATACTGACGGTTCAGAATTCACTCTTGCCAAAGCATGAGGATCTAAATAAGAAACACTCACCTTAGCCAAATCTCTTATTCTAACCATATGAGCTTCCCCGCCGGGATTAATTGGCAAATCTTTTATGTCATCTAAAGAAACAAACTGTCCTACAGTTCTTACTAAATATGTTGTTGAACCGCGTTTTACGTCTCCCGCGACTAAATTCAAATTATTTACGTTTAGCGCCTGGATAACATCATCTATGGTAATTCCGTGAGACCGTAACGCGACTTCGTTTAACTCAACAAAAATTTTCTCTTCCCTTCCTCCACCAACCTCAACTTTCGCCACGCCCTCAATACGAGAAAAACGGCTTTTCATTTTGCTTTCGGCTAACCGACGCAACTCCTCAACCGTTCTTATAGGACTGGTTACACCCAAAATAACTACCGGTACCTGTGAATACTCATATTTAGCTATAACGGGGCGCTCAACTTCTTTAGGCAAACTCTCCTGCACCTGAGAAAAATGCTCCCTTACTTCTACTACCGCGTAATCTAAATTAATTTCCGGTTTAAAATAAAGGATAATTCGGCACTCGCCTTCTTCTGAAATTGTAATAATATCTTCTAACCCATCGATAACTGATAACGCGTCTTCTAAAGGCTTTGCTATTCTATCCTCTACTTCCTGAGGGCTAACCCCTCCTCTAATACGTAAATCAACAGAGATATTTCCAATTTCTACATTAGGTTTCAATTCTACCGGCAGGCGAAAAAGAGCAAAGAGCCCTAAAAGAAGAAAAATCAAAAACACCATGGAAATGGCAATTGGTCTACGTATAGATAATTTAGGTAGATTCATAATTATTTAAAAGGGTCAAGGGGCAGGGGGCAAGGGGCAAGAAAAATTTAAGATTTCAAAGACTTAATTAACCCCTTTAATAACCGGCCTACTTCTTGACGTCTATCATTAATCATTTTGTATATTTCAATATTTATATAACCTAAATCTTTAGAAAATAAAAAATACGTTTCCACTTCACCTAATGACCCTTTTGCTATCATCAAAAACTGAATATATTCTTTACGATACTGCCTTTCATACCCCTCTGCTATATTAGCAACAACCGATATAGCGGCCCTTCTCAATTGAGAAACTAAACCATACTGTTCACTCCTAGGATAATCACGCGTAATTTTATATACTTCTAACGCCAATTCATATGCTTTCTTCCATACAATTAACTTCTTAAAACCCTTCTCCATTTCTTTCTCTCTATATTTTTCTCTCTTAACCATCTCTATATTCTTCTTCCTTGACCCTTGCCCCCTGACCCTTGCCCCTATTTATAAATGCTGTAACAGAATCATACAGCACAGGGACGAACAAAAGCGTTAGGAACGTGGACGAAAGCAAACCTCCAATTACAGTAATAGCCATAGGAGCCCGTAATTCAGAACCTTCACCAATACCTATAGCAAGAGGTATCATTCCTAAGACAGTGGTGAAAGTCGTCATAAGAATAGGACGTAGCCGATGCTGACTGGCTTCTAAAATAACTTCTTTTAAAGGCAAATTCTTTTTCTTTAAATGGTTCATATAATCCACTAAAACTATCCCGTTATTTACAACAATCCCGCCCAACATAATAGCGCCCAAAAGAGCGACTACATTCAAAGAAGTAGAAGTTAACTTCAACGCGACGCTTATGCCTATAAGAGAAAGAGGAACTGTAAACATAATAATAAACGGCTGCCATAACGACTCAAATTGCGCCGCCATAATCATATAAATTAAAAGAATCGCTAATAAAAAAGCAAACTTCATGCTGTTAAATGATTCCCGCATACGAACGCTCTCACCAGAAAGGCCTACGTTATATCCTAACGGAATATTTAATTTCTCTACTATACCGGTTAACTGCGTATTAATTTCGCTAACACTGCGTCCATATAAATTAGCATTAACAGATATTGTACGGCGCTGGTCTATCCGTTTAATTTCTGTGGGGCCTCTGCCTTTCGCAAGACGGGCAACCTGATAAAGAGGAACCATAACATTCCTATACGCCGTCCTAATACCTAAAGATCTGATTCGGGATAAATTCTTTCTATCTTCTTCCTGCAAACGTACTCTAATATCTATAGGATGCGTTACATCCTCCTTAAACTTAGTAAAAACTCTTCCCTTAATGGCAGTATGCGCGGTTAACGCGATATCCTGAGTAGATAAACCTAACAAAGAAGCTTGGTCTTTAAGTATATATATTTTTGTTTCGGGAGAAGAAGGGACCCTATCATCTTCTATACTATAAACGCCTTTTATCGAAGATAGTTCTTTTTTTATCTGATCAGCTACATCGCCCATCTGTAAAAGGTTCTCCCCTTTTATTTCAATTTGAATAGGTTTATCCTCAAACGCTTCCTTCAAAACACTTTCCTGCAAAACATACTCTAACTGAGCGCCGATTAAATGTTTTTCTTTCATAATATCCCGCAAACGTTGAATAACGTCTTGCGTGGAAAACAACGAAACAGCTTCCTTTTCCTTTAATTCTTTATAGGAATACAGCTTCACCATAATTTCGCCCTCATAAGAAGCCAAAGTTTGCACCGCTTTTTCCGTGGGGTTATCTTTATCCGAACCTACTTTTATACTAACATCTTTAACTTCTTTTATTTCATTGAGAAGAACTTCCTCCACCATACGCACAGCGTTATCAGTAACTTCTAAACTTGTTCCCGGCTCCATGGTAAGTTTTATTATAAACTGCCGCTGATCAAGCCGAGGCAAAAATTCGCTGGGCACAGTTTTTAAAATCACCAAGCTTAAAAGAAATAATCCTATAACAACAAATACAAGAATCGCTTTATTATCTAAAGTTTTTGATAAAAGACGGCGGTATAAATTATCAATTCCATTAAAAAGGAGATCAACTTTTGCTTGGCCGTCTTTGCTTTCTTTAATTCCACCGCCTAAAGAAGAAAGCATCGGCACCAACATCAACGCTATCAATAACGACGAAACCAAAGAAAAGGTTACCGTAAACGCCAATTGCTTAAAAAGCTGTCCGGCTATACCGGAAAGAAACATCATCGGAAAAAATACGCACACTGTTGTGAGAGTGGAAGAGATAATTGCTCCTTTCATCTGAAAAGACGCCTGAGACACAAGCGATAACGCTTCTTGCTTTGAGAGTTTTTTGTCCTGTTTTGATCTTTCCTGCTGCCGGCGAAAAATATTTTCAAGAACAACAATAGAGTTATCCACTAACATTCCTACTCCTAATGCCAACCCTCCTAAAGAAATCATGTTCAAAGAAATATTCCTGGAAAACATCAATATAAACACACCCATAATTGATATAGGAATAGCTGTAGCAATAATTAAAGAAATCTTAAGGTTCCTTAAAAAAACGAGTAAAACTAGAAAAGCCAAAACCCCGCCGCCTATGGCAGCGTTCCTAACTCCTTTTATCGAATTCGCGACATACACCGACTCATCATAAGCAATATCCAACTTTACGTCTAAAGATGGATTTTTATTCATTCGATACACTTCTTCTTTAACCCTCTCACAAACGTCTATTACATTAGCGCCAGACTGTCTCTTAATTGAAATAGATATGTTTTCAACACCATTATGGCGGGAAATACTTTCTTTTTCTTTAGCTACATTTTTTACCTGAGCGATATCACTTAGCCGAACTAACCGGGCAGTTTTCTCCTGAAGCTCATCCTTAATGCCAAGTTGGCGTTCTCTCTGCTCTTCTTCAGTTTCAGGAACATCCACTAAAACTGTTAACTCACTGATTTCATCTAACGTCTCAAACTCACCTATTGTTCTGACCAAATGCTCATAAAAACTTCCCTTTATCGACCCCGCGGGATAATTAATATTTGATTTTTTTATTACCGAGCCTAAATCCAACAAAGAAAGGCCTGAAGCCTGTAGCCGTGACTGATCAACCTCTATTAGAATCTCCCGCCCAACTCCTCCTGTAATAACCGCGGCGGCAACACCTTTTAACTTTTCTAAATCATCTTTCATTTGCCGCTCACAAACTTCCCTCAATTCTAACAAAGACTCTTTTCCCGTCACGCTTAACACAATAACCGGTTTCTCAAAGGGATTATACTTCATAACAATCGGTTCACCGCAATCCCTCGGAAGGCGTTCCTTAACTAAATCTATTTTTTCACGCACCTCCAAAGCGGCTAAATCCATGTTCGTTCCCCAGTCAAAACGCACCATTACCATAGATAACGCTTCCCGGGAAATTGAGCTAATCTGTTTAACCCCGCTTATCGCCCCGCCCGATTCTTCTAAAATTTGAGATATTAAACTTTCAACTTCTTCCGGGGCCGCCCCTTCATAGGGTGTCAAAATTGTTATTTGAGGATACGATATGGAAGGAAATAATTCCTGAGAAAGGCGGGACAAAGAAACCATTCCCATAACTACAACCGCTAAAAAAATCATAGCCGTAGTAACAGGGCGCATTATGAAGATACTAATCTTTTCCAGTTTCTTTCTTCGGTCTTTCATAAAAATATTTTGTAGGGTCAAGGGGCAGGGGTCATGGGTCAAAGAATTAGAAAGCTAACCAATCCTTTCACCAAAAACCTAATTTTATATCTAAAAACGAAACTAAATACCCCTTATTACAACTTAATATCTATTTTAAAGATAAAAACAAATATTGAAAGATATTTTTATCTCTTACCCCATTTTCTTATCTTGATTTATCTTTTTCTATCTCCCCTCTTCATCTATGGACTATGGTCTATCGACTATGGACGAATTATTCTCCCTTCTCCCCTTTCTCTAACTTTGCTTTCTCCTTAACCTAAAACTTAAAACCATTTTTCCTTGCCCCTTGACCCTTCTTCTCTTAATTCTTCCTTGACCCATGACCCATATCATTTACCATTTATCATTTATCATTTTAAATTATTATATATTTTTCCTCTTAAGCAAATGCTAATTTTAAAATGTTAATTGGTAAATTTAAAATTTCTATCCCTTGACCCTCTTTTACATCTGCTCCACCATCTCCACATACTCCTGCCCCCAATCTTTCACTAAATCACCAAAATTATCCGAAATAAAACTTTTTAATTCGTCAGGGTCTTCATTAATAGGAATGCTTACTTCACCAAAACTTTGATTATCCACTATCTTTTCTAGAGCTTGAACTTTTAAACTTAACATCCTAAGATAAACTTTACCTAATTCTGTATCTAAATCAATTAAATCTTGCTGATACGTTTCTTGAAACTTATCAAACATATCTAAAACTTTACCATTTTCACCCCACTCTAAATAATTCTGAGCTTGACTACGCATAAAATTAGCGTCCGCGGCAGCAGCATCAACCTCTGACGCGGTTATTGTGAAATCTATATCATCTACAAAAGTAATCTCAATCAAATAAATATCTTCTTTATTCAAAGCGGCCGCGGATAATCCATAACTTGCTCTAGCAAACATTTCAACTCCGGCTTTATTCATTGTTTTATATTCCTGAATAACATCATAAATCGTACCGGCAACATCCTCAGTTGTATGGAAAAAATCCCGTAACTGCTCAACATTCATATCCTGAACTTGATAAAAACATACATACCTTTCCTGCAAAAGACTATCCCCTATCTCAAACACCACTTTATCTCCGTCTTTATACATATCATTAATCCAATCCTGATTAAATTCATTAACTTCCAAACCTATGGAATCCATCCCTCCCTCAACAGTATATGATATATATTTACCTGAATAAACCGATTCCCCGGTAGCTGAATCAAGACTAAGCTCCCAAGCCTTCACATGTAAACTTCCTTTCCACTCATGAACCCAACTGGCATATTCAGTACCATCATCATCAATAACCCCCTGTTCAGCTATGCCGAACGCATTATGTTTTTCATAAGTTCCTTCAAAATAATTTATCACTTTAACTAAATGATGATTCTCCCAAAGATAGGTTATCTTTAACGCCCCAAACCTATCCCGCGTCTCATACATTTCGCTTCCCCACTTATCAAACTTGGTAACATCACCGTCAACCATTTCATACTGAAACATTTTTCCGTCTTTTAAAATAGGATTATCCTCCTCATCAACAACTAAAATACTTATCTTCTCAATTCTCAATAAACTATCCCCTTCCTGCCGCCAATAAGCTACTAATTCTCCATCCTTAGACCCTTTTCTTTCTTCTATGGGACTGCCGTTATTATAGCGTTTCCAAACTTGAGTGGCAAGATTATGCTCCCAATATCCTGTTCCCGACTGATCATATTCATAGATATGCGTAATATTATGATGGCTATCATTCCTTTCCATAAGATTATTTCTCCAGTACCGTTCATATTCTAAAACATCACCCCATTCATTCGTCACCCTACATTCAATTACTTTACTACCATTCTGTTCCCCTACCGCATACCAATCATATTTCCTTATCGCGAGTTTCTCATCAAGACGCCATCCATTAGCCTCAAATGTTTCCGCGTCCATCTTAAACGCTTTTTTACCGCCTCTAAACCGAATAACATCTCCATTCCGTTCAATCCGCAACTCAGGTTTACCATTAAAATAGAAAGTTTTGTTACCATATTTATCAACAATTATTGAAGGATATTTTGACGCGATTTGAGGAATTTGAACGTTTAAAGGATAAGCCACTTCAGCATAATTACTTATTTGTTTCCACTGCGGTATTATACGGGGATCACCGGGATCAGTATGAAAAGCGGACCCGGGAAGAACCATCATGTCTTGAGCAAAACTTAGTAAAGGAAAAATAACGATAAAGACAAAAAGTATTCCTTTAAAATACTTATTGAAATTAATTCCTTTTATAATTTTTTCTATATGATTCATTTTGTCTTCTTCCTTAGTAATTATTAGGACAGACTGTTCTCTTTTAACTGATCCCCATACAGCTAAAAGCATGGAAGGGAAAAAGAAAAAGAGGGGGATAGCCCCCTCTTTTTCTAATGTTTTCTTTATTACATAAGTAAATCTTGCCAACCGACATGAGCTTGAAAATCACCGCTGTTAAACCCTAACATATACACGTATACGCCAACACCGGAAGCATCACCTTCTCGCGCCTCGCTCTGTAACCCGTAACATGTTAACGGATTTGCCGCCGGATCTGTTAACGTATTTTGTATTTGAGTAACAGCTTCTGCTCTCTCATATCCTTCCACATACCGAAAATCTACTGTAATTTTACTTACTAATACAGCTTCCGGGTTCTCTTCCTCATTATAAAACTGTTTTACTGCCGGTTTTTCACCCGCCGCTAAATTAGCATTACAATTAGCGATTTCAGCATCAAAGGCATTACGTTGATCCTGAGTTATTAGATTATTCCACCAATACTGATCCACATGAACCACATTCTCTATATCAGTCCAATACCATACCGCAGCATCAACCCTTATCCGATCTAACCCGTTAGCCGGATCTTTATACTGTTCTAAATTTGAACTAGTTAACGCAACCCCCTGCTCATCAGTAACCCCAAGAACATATGATGTATACGCCGGATCACCACCGTCTTGAATAGCCATTGCTAACTGATCCAAATTAATACTCAATATCTGATTCTCCTTAGGTAATTCCTTGGTAAAATCTTCACCGACAAGATTAACATTTTTTAAAGTACCTTGCATGGAAACTCCCGAAATATAAACGTTCACTTTTGCTAAATTATTCAGAAATGTTTGGTCATAAGTTATCTCTGCCGCGGCAGAATCCCTCAGTCTTAAAAAATCAGCCTTTACAATAGAAGCATCATACGCAATAACATTATCATTATTATATTGAGTACTTTTTACTCCATTAGTATCGACTGTTTCTTCCCCAATCCATAGCCTAATCTCGCCGTTCTCTTCTAAAAAATTCATGCATATTCTTTCTCCATCCTCACCAAAAAATCTAGTGTCAGATCTATTCAATACAACACCCTCCGGATTACCGTTAACAAGGTTAAATAAAAAATCAACTAACTCCCGCTTATCTTCCATACTCATGCTTTTCAACTTACTCCGAGTACTCGCATCTAAACAATAGCTTGTATGGTAATCTTTTTTGTCAGCTATATAATTTATAATAGCATCTATATTCTCATCTGTAAATTCAAGATTACCATAAATAACACTCTCTAATGTATTGTTTTCAGCGGCATTGGTTTTGCCGAACATAATATGCGTAGTCCTTTCTCTGCTAAGACTAAGACCTACTTCCGGAGCAAGAGAGCATAATGTATCAGCGTAAACCGCTTTCGCATTATCTAGATCTTCTTCTGTTAAATTAGGATTTAACATCCACTCATAACGGCTGGCACTTGTCTCATCACCTACTTCAACCATTACTTTTTTCTTATAAACTTTTAAATAACCTTTGTATTTACCGATAACTTCTCCTGTTGCCACATCTAATTCAATCTCTTCAATATTAATATCAGCGATTGTCTCAATATCACCGCCTAAACCTATAACCATATACTGATATGTCCCATCACTAATAAGGCTTCCCGCTAAAAGGCCATTCACTCCAAAAAGTTCTTCTAACCGCTGATCTAATCGGCCTAAAAGAAGATCTAAGTTCGTAGGGACATAATCTATAATCTCTATCATCGCGACAGCAGTATCTTCTATACTCAAATACTCATGATGATACGTATTTGGATCTATAACATCCCCATTCTCATCCAAATAAATAATTGTATCTACCCCTCCAGCAAAATATCTTTGCCTTAAAGATCTAATTTGAAAATCCGTAAGTTTAACCGCATTAAGTTGTCCGGACCTTGCGCCCCATACATGCAACCGTTCTAATATAACTGAATAATCCGCATAATTATCACCTGCAGTGCTAGCATCAAAAAGCGTATATAACTGATAATATATCGGTGTTTTATTGCCGTCAGCATCAACTACCGCTACATTAGTTATTATATTTTGTTCCAATATTTCCCGATCGGCAGACGCAAGCCTATCTACCAACTCATTGACCGACTCTGCATCTTTAAAAAACGCGTCTACATCATTTAGTTTATTCTTAATAATAGCTCGAGCACGATTAATCGATGTACCTTCAGCATCTGTATCACTATCATTAGCAAGCAACCCTAACTTCATAGTACTATCCGGATACGCTGGATCATTATACCGATAATCCATAATCGCATTAACTACAGCTATAAATTGCTCTGCTCCGGCAAGATTATTCAAATATGCATCTAACCCGCCGTCACTTACAGTATTCGGAGTTACCGCATTTATCGCATCAATAATCATATTTTCATCCGCATGCATCGCCTTTATTGCCTCTCTTAAATTTCCTATCTCTACGAGATCCTCGCTCGCAATAATACTTTCTATTAAATATTCTATGCTGACAAGCCCCAACGCCTGTTTTCTTACGTCTTTAATATCAACTATAATTTTTTGCTCATTTGATCCTGTTAAGCAAAATTGTCCATCAATAAATTCTAAATTAATAGCATCCGGCCCCGCTTTTATAAACAAATCGTTAACCCACTTGACAATTTTATAATCATTTGGCGTATTATCTGATAAAGCTATTCGGAAAGTGGGTTGTCCAAACTCATCAAATAAAGTCCATACATTGTTCATTTCTATTGATCCATCTTCATTCATAGTAAAAGAAACACTATAAATAGGTTTATTCCCTTCATAAATTATTGTTGCAATTTTATACATAGCTCCGCTTTCTGCATCCCAAATAAAAGTAAAAAGAGTTTTACCTCCCGGACTTGTGATATATTCCCCCTTATTATTAACAGTTAAGCTTACATCCCCGCGGGAATCCTTAAGCTGGATAGAATTCAGACTATTAGTATTAAGATCATTTAAAGCACGCAAAATACCCCCGGTTTCTATATAAGCCCCTATCATTCTAAACGCCGTATTCTTATCAGCGCCGCTCAGCGTTTCCGCATCCACGCGTATCCCAAAAGAACAAACTAACCCAACTAACACAAAAAGTTTAAACATCCTACTCATACTACCGTACCTCCCTCTTTTTTCTACAATATTATTATTCTTATTATTACCTACTCTCTGTTTTCTCATCCTTCGTCCTTCTTCCCTCATCTCTCGTTTCATCTTCATCCTCCCCATATTTATTTATATCTATTATCTCCAATCTCCCATCTATAATCTGCCATCTAAAAAAAAGCCGGGTCACCCAACTTTTCTGTTCGGCAACCCGGCTCCTAAATACGTAGAAACGCGACTAAAAATACTTTAGCAATCACATTTCCACTATCTACGCCGTGGCTTTCCCCTCTTACTCTAAACGAATAAGAAGAGCTTTTTCGTAGAAAGTCAAAATTAACTTATTCCCTTCAAAGAACCTTTATTTCACCCACTTACCACCTCGTAGGTGGTAAGTATCTGCTATCTGAAATCTCCCATCTCCCATCTAAAAAAAAGAAACCGGGCCACCTTCTATTCGGCAGCCCGGCTAAACTAAATGTAGAAATGCGCATGTATCTAAGAGAAAAACCTCCCCTCATCAACTGCTACCTTCTACTCCCGTGGCTTTCCCCTCTTACTCTAAACGAATAAGAAGAGCTTTTCGTAGAAAGAAAACTAAGAAAAAAATAGCCCGACTAAATAACTATTTTCCTCTATTATAATAAAGAACTGTTAAATTCCTAATTACCCTAATTGTTAAATACTTATTGAAAATATTGATCTTATGCCTCCCCTTTGGCATGTTACACATATATACCATATATTTACCATATTTTTCAAGCTTTTCTAGCATTTTTTTTCAAAAAATTCATCTTCTTTCATAACTATTTGATAATCAACCAGTAATGAACCTCAAAAATAGAGAATTTTTATATTTATTTTCCCGTATCTTTAAATAAAGCATATTTTTCACGCATATTAGCCTCTTCGGTATAAAATAGTTCCCTGCCCCCCTTTTTCAAAAAAAAAAAGGGGGGGGAGGAGATAGTTGTGGTTTTTCCATCTTTCACGATATCTACAAACATTCACCCAACAGAAAATTACTTGACAAACACCCTAATGTAAGATATATTTTACACATGTAAACAAAAATTTACATAATTATGCAAAAACTACTCGACAATATCTTAAATACTCCGGTAAAAGTGAAAATATTACGCTTGCTCACCTACAGGCCCCCCACTTACTTAGTCTCTGGACGAGAAATTGCCCGATTAATACATGTTAGCGCGCCCACCGCGCATGCCGCGCTAAAAGAATTATATAATACTGATATTTTGCAATTAGAAATCATTAGCAGAAACCATATCTATCGGCTAAACATAAAGAATAGAACCGTTAAAGATATTATTATTCCTATGTTTAAAAAAGAGGAGTCTCTAAAACAGGACATTGTTACTTTTATAAAAAAACAGATTACATCTAACAATATAAAAAAGAACATTATTTCCCTCATTCTCTACGGAAGCTTTCAAACAGAAACAACCACTGAAAAAAGCGACATCGATATAGCAATAATTGCTGAGTCTAGCGCGGCTACACAAAAAATCGAAAAAACATTCAGTAAAGAGATAACAGATAAATTTCATGATTATTTCGGTATTCATCTCGATATTTACATAAAAACTAAAGAAGAATTTATAGAGCGGCTCAAGAAAAATTTACCGCCAGTTTCGACATTAATAAAATCTTACTATATAATTTATGGTAAAGATCCTTTGGATTTAAAATAAAATGTCTCCTAAAAAAATTAAAATACGACAAGAAGAAAAATCAGCAGCGGCAGATTACCTTAAAAAAGCTGAAGATAATCATGCTGAAATGATACTTGCGTTACAAAATAAAAATTATAACGCGGTAGGAACATTAGCCATACAACGCGCTATCTCATCCGCCGATGCTATCTGTGTTTATGAAAAAGGAATAAGATCTATCTCTGAAGTCCATCTTGATGTATGTGAACTTTTAAAATCTCTGCCCCTTCCAGACGCGAAAGATAAAAGTAATATTTTAAAACGGATTATTGCCAAAAAAAATATCATCCAATATGAAAGGCGAAGTATTTACGAAAAAGAAGCACATGAAATAGCTAAATCCGCTAATAGACTTTATCAATGGGTTATTATAGTGCTGACAAAATAACATTTAAATATATTGCGAAAAATATACCCTTGCATTACAATAAAAACATGACAAAAAAAATAATAAAGATCATCCTCGACACCAGCATATTCGTTAACCCTGACTCCCGGCACTTTTTCGGCAATAAACCCCATGAGGCCCTCGATAATTTCTTAAGTTTAGTTAAAAAAACAAATCACATAACCTGTTATATCCCCCCTTCTGTATATGAAGAACTGATGAAATTCATGGAAAAGCCTATTTCTGCTAAAAAAGCCATACTTATCAATAAAAAACCGCCAGCTTCTTATAAAACGCCGATACCAGCCCTTTTTCTATATGAATTTATTGAAGAAATGCGGCAGCGCTTAAATAAAGGCCTGCGAATTGCCGAAAAGTACGCCCGTAAAAGTTCCGGGGGCAGTAAAACAACCCCTCACGATAGCATCATTAAAAGCCTTCGTGAAGAATACCGAGTAGCTTTACGGGAAGGAATTCTCGACAGTAAAGAGGATTTTGACTTAATTCTTCTTGCTTATGAGCTCGGCGCTCACTTATCTACTTCTGATAACGGCCTCATAAAATGGGCGCAAAAACTAGGCATCCCCTGTCTATCCGCGGAAGAACTGAAAGAAATAATCAATCAGACTGAAGACTAAATCTTTTCTTCGTTGACCCATGCCCCATATAATTTACCATTTACCATTTACCATTTACCATTTACCATTTACCATTTTAAATTATTAAATATTTTTCCTCTTAAGCAAATGATAATTTTAAAATGTTAATTGGTAAATTTAAAATTTCTGACCCTTGACCCTTTTTATATTATATCTTAATAATCGACGTAAGAATCTCGCGAATTAAATCCTGCAGAGTTACTATTCCATATACTTTTTTATCTTTAATCACTAAAGCTATACTTTCTTTTTTAGATTTGAGCAGCGTAAATGCTTCATAAAGTTTTTGGTTAGCATTTATCTTTGTTAGCGGACGAATAAACTTTTTCCAATCACAGAGAGGGTTATAAAATAAATCATATATATTAATGTATCCAATAATTTCTTTATTCTTTTCTTTCGATGAAAATACCGGATAGCGCGTTAACCCACTCTTCTTTGCTATTTTTAATATATGGTCATAAGAATCGGAATAATTCACGGTAACCACTTTCTCTAAATCCATGCTGACATCCCTAACATTATCTACCCGAAAATCAAAAACGTCCTCGATCGCCTGTTGTTCACCTTTATCAATACCCCCTTCTTTCTCTATCTCTTTTATAATAAACTTAATTTCCTCCTTGGTGACAAACAAAGATTTCCTTTTCACTTTACCTATAAAAGTTTTTACTAAAAATTTAGTGACCCCATCAATACTCCTTACTCCCAGAAAAAAAAGTTTTTCAAAAAAAGTAAGTACTCTGCTAACTCGACAATTAAACTCTTCCCTAAAAAGACGGCCTATATTCTTAGGGATAAGCTCCGCGAAAATAACAATTACCGGCGTGTATAAAAGAGTAATCCACACGTTACTGTTTCCCACTCCTATTTTTATCAAAAAAAATGTGAGCAAACTTGAACTAATTACTAATGAAATATTTGTGCCTATCAATGTGGTAGCCAAAAATCTTTCCGGCTCCAGCATAAGACGGTAAACCTCCTCCGCGCGCCAATCCCCTTTAGCCTGGCGATGCCGCAGTTTTATAAGCCGCGATGAAATAAAACTAATCTCACTAGCGGCGAAAAAAGCCTGTAGCAATATGAAAAATACGCATCCTATTATATAAAAATATAACATCATTTTTGCAAAATTACACTAAGAATTCTTCGTTTAGTCGCTTTTTCCACAAAGAAGATTAGATTACCATACTTAAAAGTATCTCCTTTTTTAGGGATTTTCTCCATAGCCGACAATAAAAATCCTGCCACCGTATCCTCTTCTTCGGGAAGACCTAAATCCAATTCTAAATTTAAAGTCTTTATCGGTTCTTTACCGTGCACCCGCCATTTACCTTCATCTATTTTTTGTAAAAGTTGGCGCGGAGTCTCAAACTCATCATAAATCTCGCCAAATATTTCCTCTTGAATATCTTCTAACGTAACTAGGCCTTCTGTTCCGCCATATTCATCCAGAACAATCGCCGCGCGTTGTTGTTTTTCTTTGAATATTTTAAGAAGGTCATCAATCCTTTTACTTTCAGGAACAAAGATAACCTCTCTTAATAATTTACGATAATCTTTACTGGGATTAAGAAAAACATCTTTAGCATAAAGAATTCCTATAATATTATCTAAAGATTTATCGTATACGGGAAACTTAGAATGTTTCTTTTCCCTCAATATGTCAAAAACCTCTTTTTGAGAATGAGTACTGTCTATACCTTGAATATCAATACGCGCTGTAATAACCTCACTAACCCAAGTATCCTTAAACTCTAAAACATAGCTAATCATTTCCTCTTCAGCGGCGGTAATTTGCCCTTCCTTTTTACCTAAAAATAACACCGTCTTTAGCTCTTCATCACTAAACGTTACTCTCGTTTTATATCGATGAATAAACAAAGATAAAAACCACTCTACCACCTTCTCCATAGTAACAATAAAAGGAGCGAAAATTTTAGAAAAAATTGATAATACCGGTGACGAACCAAGAGATATTTTTTCTGCTAAATGAATCGCGATAGTTTTAGGAAAAATTTCCCCAAGATAAAGAATAATCGTACCACTACCAATTATCGCTAGAATCATGCCGGGTTTACCCCAAATTTTCACGCAAATAGCCACGGCTAACGATGAAAGACCTATATTAACAAGTATATTGCCAAAAACAAGCGCCGAAAGTAGACGCGCGGGACGATTAAGTAACTTTTCAATAATTTGAGCTTGAGGATACTTTTCTTTAAGCCGTTGCAGACGTAACTTACCTAGAGAAAATATAGCAGTTTCCGAAGCGGAAAAAAACGCGGAAAGAATAATAAACGTAATAAAAATAAATATATTAAGTATCATCTCTCAATCAAAACATTTTCCTTAGATTCTTGCCCTAAACCACGCTTACGAAATAAACTCTGGTTAGGGGGGTCGTTAAATTATACCATCCTTCACTCTAAAAAGAAATCATATTTCCACCCCTATATTCTGAGCTAGGATTAGAGCATGATTAAAAAATACATTTATTATGTATAAACAATAGGCTGTTTATAGGTAAAGATAAAAATTCACTTACCGCCGGACATTTTGATTTAAAAAGATAAAAAATATCCTTATCCCCCCTAAACGCCTCAAAATTCCCCTGGCCCTTACTTATAACAAAATCCGCGTTTTTATAAACCTTCTTAAAGTAATCAGAAGTCTTTGATAAAATTAATCCTGGATAATCACACCCGGAAGAAAACACTTTAGCCACAGCATGCAATCCAACGCGCTTAGCGTCTGAAATCAAAATATCATTTATAATAGGCGCTGACCTGACCGCGTAAAAAATTTTTATTCGCGGATTATCCTTCAAAATAGCTTTTATAAAAAACTTATCAAAAAACGCTTCCCCGCAATTATCCCCCACAATTAAAACATTTTTGGCGGTATCTAACTTATTTATAAAAATATTAAAATGATCAATTCTCAACTTGGCTCTTTTAAGTTCCTCAATAAGCTTATCTAGCTCAGGAATTTTACCCACGCCAAAATCTATAGCATTAGCGGCGCAACTCATTCTGGCGGTAGTATGCAAAAAATTTCCTCCCGTTTTAAATAACCTCTCTATTTCATCCGCTGACTTTATTAAATAGTTTTCAATTCTTAATTTTTCTTTGAGGAAAATATCTTTTACACCGCTGACTTTAGATATACTTCTATATATTGTCCTGCCAAAAACAACCGGCGGCTGATCAAAGTCAAAAGTTAACAACTTCTTAGTCAAAATACTAAATAATTCTTTTCTTTTCGATTTAGTAAGCTTAATTAAAGAAGCGGTAACATCTGCCTGCCTTAGAAAACAACTAATACATTTAGAAGAAGTCTTCATAGCCCAATTATCATACCAACTAATTTTCAATTTGCAACCTTCTTATCGGAAACAAAAACAAAAGACTTCAGACATTTGACATCCGACTATAGACAGAAAAACAAAGACTCCAATCTATTGTCTGTGGTCAGCTATCTAAAGTCGATAGTCTTGACTTGGCTTTTTCATGAATTTTTGATAAGATAGAAAACCATGAAAAATAATCTATTTATAGGAACCAGCGGCTATAATTATAATTAAAAATGAAAAATTACGAACTAAAACCTTTCACGGGAGATTCAACTTTCAATTACAAAAAAAATCTAAATCCTCAACAAATAAAAGTTATTGAAGAAGCCGACGGACCCTGCCTAGTCTTAGCGGGAGCGGGCAGCGGTAAAACAAGAATATTAATTTACCGCCTAGCCTATCTGCTAAATCAAGGAGTTTATCCGGAAAATATTCTCTTAGTTACTTTTACTAATAAAGCGGCGCTTGAAATGATTCACCGCTCAGAAGCGCTTATGAACTCAACTCTATCAAAATTATGGGCGGGAACTTTCCATCATATAGGAAACTTAATCTTAAGAAAAGAAGCCCCTCTAATTGACTATACATCCAACTTCACAATCGCCGATACCGCTGACGCCTGCGATTTAATTGATGATAGTGTGCAGGAACTGGGCATTTTTAATAAAGACAAACTTTTTCCCAAGAAAAACATTATTTATAATATCCGCAGCCTCGCCGATAACACGCAGAAAGATGCGGAAGAAATCATAGACGAATTCTATCCTTACGTTGGGGAATACACTCCTTACATTAAAAAAGTCCTAACTCATTACGCGAAAAAAAAGAAAGAGGCAAATGTCATGGACTTTGACGACTTACTCATCAACTGGCTCAAACTCCTCAACATAGACCAAGTCTGCCAGCGATACTCTCAGTTATTTCGATATGTCATGATAGACGAATATCAGGACACTAACAAATTACAGTTTAAGATCTTGCAGAAACTATCGTCTTACTATAAAAACATCCTTGCCGTAGGAGACGACGCGCAATCAATCTATTCTTTTAGAGGAGCTGACATTAAGAATCTATTAGATTTCCCCCGTGTTTTTAAAAACGCGAAAATTTTCAAACTGGAAACAAACTATCGGTCAACGCCACAGGTACTTTCTCTGGCTAATGAAGTAATAGCCCGCAACATTAATCAGTTCCCTAAAAAACTTCAGGCGGTTAAAGAATCTGGCGAAGCGCCTATGGCAATTAAAGCTAAAGACGTTTACCAACAGGCAAAGTTTGTCGGTCAACGCGTTATAGCACTGCATAATGAAGGAATCCCCTTAAAAGAAATGGCAGTATTATTTCGATCCCGTTTCCAGGCCCTAGAACTGGAAGTTGAACTTCTAAAAAGAAATATTCCTTACGTTGTAAGAGGCGGCGTACGTTTTTTTGAACAAGCTCACATTAAAGATGTCCTCTCCTATCTTAAAGCCTTAATTAACCCAAAAGATGAACTTGCATTTAAAAGAGCTTTATCTTTACACAAAGGTATCGGCAGAGGGTTCGCTCATAAAATATGGGGGGAAATGACAAAAGAAAATAAAAGCCTCTCTGAAATAGAAAAAACTCTTCCTAAAAGAACAAAGGAAGGATTCAACCACTTTGCCTCAATCATGGAAACCCTTAAACAATCAACCACTCCTCAAAAAGCGATAACTGAAATACTAAAGTTTTATAAAGACCATTGCTACTTATCCTTTGAACGGCCGGAAGACCGAATTCTTGATTTGGAAGAACTATCAAAAATGGCCGCGCGGCAATCTTCAATTAAGAGTTTCGTTACTGACTTAGACGCCTTTGAATCGTTTAAGGGGCAATCTTTTACTTCGACCACAGATATTGAAGACCTTCTCATTCTATCCACAATTCACCAGGCTAAAGGACTGGAATGGGAAACGGTTTTTATCATTGGATTCAGCGACTATGATTTCCCTCACCCCAAAGCGTTAAACTCTAAGGAATCCATGGAAGAAGAACGGCGGCTATTCTACGTAGCCAGTACGCGGGCAAAATCCTTACTGCACATAGTGTATCCGGAACAAAAACAGACTTTTAAAAATGGGCTAGTTATTACGCGGGCGTCACAGTTTTTGCATGAACTGCCCAAAGAAACTTACGAAGAATACGATTTAGTAGAAAACAGATGATGAAAAAAAACGACTATATATCAATCAATAACTGGCCTAAAGATGACCGTCCCAGAGAAAAACTACTTAAATACGGAGAACATACCTTAAACAACTCTGAATTACTGGCAATTCTTTTAAGAAGCGGGGTAAAAGGACAAAGCGCCCTTGACCTAGCGCGGGCAATATTAAAAAAGTTTAAAACTTTGCGAGATTTATCCCACACCGACTCCTGTGACTGGAAAGAGTTTAAAGGTCTAGGCAACGCGAAAATCGCTCAAATTAAAGCGGCAGTTGAAATCGGAAGAAGATTTATAGAAGAAGAAACAAAAGAAACCAAACCTAAAATAACATCATCCAAAGACATCGCGAAAATTTTTATCCCCCGAATGAGAGATTTAAAAAAAGAGATATTTAAAGTCCTGTTTCTTACCTCTAAGAATCAAATTATTGATATATTAGAAATGGCTGAAGGAACAGTTAATCAAGCTAACCCTATAATAAGAGATATTTTTCAGAAAGCGCTGCAAAACTTTGCCGTCTCAATTATATGCGCGCATAATCACCCTTCGGGAGATCCTACGCCAAGTACAGAAGATAAAGAATTCACCCAACAACTAACCGCCGCGGGCAAAACATTACAAATTCAAATGCTTGACCACATAATAATCGGCAATAATACCTACTTTAGTTTCGCTGATAAAGGATTGATTTGATTAAGCTTTCAGCTGTCGGCTATCTGCTTTCAGCTTAAAAAATATAAATGGTATCGCACTTTGCGATACCATAACCAGTTAAATTAACAACATCAATCTCTTGAACTGGCCGCTTTTTGCGACCAGTTCATTCTCTTCCTCTTTAATAAACTGAAAGCTGATGACCGAAAGCCAATAGATTCACTATTCTAATCTCCATTAAACCCTATCTTTCGCTTTGGCGCTTTCGGCTCTACTATAAGTTGATGAATTACATTAAAAATATCTTGAATTGATCTATCATGTTTCCCTATTCGTTTTTCTAACTCCCGCAATTTATATAATAAATCTTTATGAGCATAAATCATTTCCTTAAGTCGGACAAAAACTCACATAATAGCAATATTCATCTGTATCGCTTTTTTACTAGATAATACACTTGAAAGCATAGCAATTCCTTGTTCTGTAAATACCATGGGCATATATCTTAATCCTTGCTTGATTTCTTTGGAGATGCCAAATTGGCACCTCCAATTTTCAAATTCTTGTTTTGATAATACCCACATAAAATCTGCTGGAAAACGATCATTATTTCTTCTAACTTGTCTTTTCAACTGCGCGGTTACTACTCCATACAGCATCGCCAAATCTCTATCCAACATGACCCTTTTCCCCCTGACTACAATTATCTTTTCCTCAATGGTTTCCTGCTGAAGCATACGATCATTCCCTTTCATTCTCTTACTCATAAAATTCACCTCCTTTTCGATAGTGTAGAGCGTTTAGCGGATAGCGTATAGTTTTTTCTAAACGCTGCCCGCTAAGCGCTATCCGCTAATCTTTAGTATTAAACATATTTTTCTATACAGGTTGTCAAACTTAAACGGTTTCTGCAAATATTGATCACTATCGCTTGCATAAGGCACAATTTCCCGCACATGCCCCGGGATACAAAAGATAATGGGTATATCTTTAATGCTTTCATCTGTCCTTATTCCCTCACAGATCATCATTTCATCGACGCCCCACCTTTCAATATCTAAAATAATTATATCCGGATTGTTATCCTTTATTACCTTTAAAGCCTTTACTTCAATGCTCATGTACTCCGCATGGAATCCTCTTCGAACTAACATTATTCCTAGAATTTCGTTTATATCTTCATTTTTACCAATAAGTACTACTCTTATTTCTTTTTCTGCCATCATTGCCTCCTTATGATTCATTTTTAATGATATGATTTACTAAAAAAATATAGCCCCCTCAGGCTATATTCCATGTATATCACCAAAAATGATATATGTCAAGAAAGTTTTCACATTTAATGAATTTAATTTATTTGATTTTTCAGTTAAGATGATATAAAGTTGTATTAATGCATTTAGGTGAGAGAATCCGACAATTACGAAAAAAACACAGCTGGCAGCAAAAAGAACTCGCCTTAAAGCTTAATTGCCCTCAATCCACAGTTTCAATGTGGGAAACAAAAAAGCAAGAGCCAAATCCTTCCATGCGTAAAAAAATCTGCGCGATATTCGGTATAACTCAAGCAGAACTATTTGCTGACTCTTGCATAAAAGAAACCTGCTCCACGCAAAGCGCTCCCGTATTAAACTGGAACCAACTAAACCAACTCGCGCCGCTTAAAGACTCCCTCCCTAAAAACAGCTCTAATAACTATATTTACACGTCCGTGAAAGGAAATAATATATTCTCTTTGGAAATCAATGACGACCGCATGTCCCCTGAATTCAAAGAAGGCGACACGATTATCATTAATCCCAACGCCCAAATAAATCCTAATGACTATATTATTATTTTAGATAAAGAATCAGAAACTTCATCTATCACGCAGTTCAAAAAATACGGCGACAAAATAATTTTCCATCCCCTAAATCCTAAATATCACGATTTAGAAATGATCGATAAAAGCCAATATATAGTTGTTGGAAAAGTAGACGAAAAAATTAAAAAGTATTAATTACTTCTTTATAAGGCTCATTGCCTCCTGGCGAGTTTTTGAATTAGTTCTAAATACACCACGTACAACTGAGGTAACAGTTACTGTTCCTGGTTTTTTTACTCCTCTCATAGTCATGCAATAATGCTCGGCTTCAACCACTACCATAACCCCTTTAGGTTTCAATTTTTTCATGATAACATCAGCAACTTCAGTAGTAAGGCGTTCCTGCACTTGAAGCCGGCGGGAAAGGACTTCTACAACTCTTGCGATTTTACTTAAACCAGTGATTCTTTTATCAGGGATATAAGCAACATGCGCCTTACCAACAAAGGGAAGCATATGATGCTCACACATCGAATAAAGAGGGATATCCCGTAGAAGAATAATTTCATCGTGCTTATGTTCTAAAATTACTTCCAGTTCATCTTCGGCTTTCTTAAACTGGCCGCTTAAAATCTCTTCATACATATCAGCCACCCTGGCAGGAGTAGCAGCGATATCTTTCTTTTCTAAATCGGCGCCTACCGCCTCCAATATCATCCTAACGCCCTTCTCTATCTTCCTCTTATCCATTTTTTCCTCCGTTTATTTACCTATACAAAACTTACCAAAGATGTTCTCTAAAATTTCTTCCGATAAAACTTCGCCGCTCAACTTACCTAAATTATCCAGCCCTTCTCCTAACGCTAAATTTACAAAATCTATAGTATACCCTTCCTCTAAAAGCCTAGCGGCCTTAGTGAGACTATCTCTGCTATTGGCCAAAACCTGACGCTGATACTGATTGAGAAAAACTATATCCTGTCTATCTAAGCCCTCTTTACAAATACTATTATAAATCGCTTCTTCTAAACTTTGAAGGCCAATATTCTTTAACGCGCTAAACTTCACCTTAGGCCCCTTAAAATTAGGAATATTACTAAGGCTTAATTTCTGTTTGCGGTCAGCCTTATTAATTACCATAACTGCCGTCTTATCCTTAATCTTTTCCAATAAAAACAAATCATCTTTATTAAGACAATGCGTCCCATCTAAAACAAAAATAATTAAATCCGCTTCATTAAATAACAGCATTGTACGATCTATTGCCTGCGCCGTAACAAAATCTTGAGGTTCCAGCAACCCGGCGGTATCATAAATCCGCAGCGGCAATCCCTTTATAGTTAGAACCTCCTCAATTACATCTCGAGTCGTACCCGGCATCTTACTTACAATTACACGCTCCTGCTTTAGAAGACAGTTAAAAAGAGTTGATTTACCAACATTAGTCTTTCCGCAAATCACGCATCGAGCACCTTCTTTTAAAACCTGGGCCTGCTTACTTCCTTCTAAAAGACGCGAAAGTTGGTTTTCAATCGCTGTTACTGTTGTTTTTATTTTTCCCGCGGCGATATTAATTTCATCTTCAGGAAAATTTATAAACGCCTCTGTCTGAGTGAACACATCTTTTAGCTGTTCTTTAATTTTTCTAATTTTCTGTGACGCTTCTCCCTTCAACTGCAACGCCGCCAAACTTAAACCATCTTGACTCTTCGCCTCAACAATACTAAGAATACCCTCTGCCTGCAATAAATCTATCCTTCCCTTAACCAACGCTCTATAAGTAAACTCTCCCGGCAAAGCAAGCCGCCCACCTTCTCCTAAAACTAATTCCAGAATTTTATTTATAACAACCGCGCCGCCATGAGAAGATATCTCAACAACATCCTCACGAGTATAAGAAGCCGGCCCCCGCATAACGCTAATCAAGACCTCATCAATAATAGTTGGGAGTTTTTGATTTTTCTCTTGTGACTTTTGTTTTTTCTGTGGACTATGGACTATGGACAATGGACTCTCTATGATCCATCCATAATGAAGGGTGTGACTTTTTACTTTCTTAATATTTTTCTTGCGCCTGGGAAGAAAAACTCTAGAAACAATATTAATTGCCTGTTTTCCTGAAATCTTAATTACACCCAAGGCAGACCGCCCAGGATACGTCGCCGGCGCGGCAATAGTATCAGCCAAATTATAATCTTTTAGTTTAAAATTATTCATATCTGTACTTCGCCCTACTTCCCTGCCCCCATCTGCAATCTACAATCTATTCAATGCCTTTTTTGCCTCCGCGCCTAAAAAAAACGAACCGGCAATAAGTATCAACGAATCCTTATTATATAACCGCTTTGCTATTTTTAAAGCGTTACTTACATCTCGCGTAATATGCGCCTCCTTTAATCGGAATTTCTTTTTTATGTCTTCGGGAACGGCCGACCGAGAATTATTAAATCTCGTTAATATAAGATGTTTATACTTAATTATCTTTAACATTTTACCTATATTCTTATCTTGCGCTGCGGCAAAAATCAGAACAATCTCTTTATTAGGAAAGTATTCTTTTAAATTATCTTTTAAAACATCAAATGATGACTGATTATGCGCTATATCAATAACAATAATAGGATTCCTTTTTACTACTTCAAATCTGCCCTCAATAGAAGTTAAGTTTATCCCAGAAAAATTAATCTCTCTCTTCAAATCTCCGCTATCTTTCAATAACTTAACCGCCGCCATCGAAAGGCAAGCATTATCCACCTGACATCTTCCCTTAAGTCTAACTTTTATATTTTTACGGCTAACCTCGTTGAATTTAAAATCAAATTTGGTATAGCTATTTTTTAGTTTAACGCTGGAAGCATTAAAGTCTTTTTCTAAAACAAACAACTTAGAATTCATCTCTTTGCATTTTTTCTTAATAACATTATAAACGCTTCTTTTCTGATCGGCACACACAACTAAGCTATTTTCTTTTATAATCCCCGCTTTCTCATAAGCTATATCAGCTAATTTAGTGCCCAGTTTATCAGTATGATCATATCCAATTCTTGTAATTATACTAACTAACGGATTTACAACATTTGTCGCATCAAGCCTGCCGCCCATGCCGGTTTCTAAAACAGTAAAATCAACCTTTTTATCAATAAAATATTTCAAGGCAACAGCTGTATACACTTCAAAAAAAGTCAGACATCCAAACTTTTTCCTATCACGCCACTTCTCTAAATACGACCTCATATTCTCAACTATCTCAACTACAGCCTTTCTTGCAATTAACGTAGTTTTTATTTTTCCCGATTCCCTATCATCCCTCGTCTTTCGTCTTTCGTCCTTCGTTTTCAACACGATTCGCTCTCTAAAATCAAAAAAATGAGGTGAAGTATATAACCCTATTTTATACCCACTTCCAGCAAGCAAATCCGCGCACATTGTAGCTGCTGACCCTTTACCTTTTGTACCCGCGACATGAATAACTTTCAAATCTTGATATGACAATCCCAAATCTCTCAAAAAACATTTTACTCTTTCTAATTTAAAAGATTCTCCATATGAAAAGGCAACATTATTTTCGTAATTTATGAACGACTCCAAATATGCCTTTATCTGCTGATATTTTTCCATACGAGAATTCATACAAATCTTTGCCCAATTATCCAAAATCTATTATAGACATCAGATATCCAATGTCTATTGTCTGATGTCTGTTGTCTGTTGTCTTCGGTCTTCGGTCTCTTTAATGCCGAAAATGGCGGATGCCGGTAAAAAGCATTGTTATCCCCAACTTATCACAAAGCTCTATAATATCTTTATCCTTTATAGAACCTCCCGGCTGGATTATAGCTTTAATACCCTTTTTATAAGCAGATTTAATAGAATCCTCTTTAGGAAAAAATCCGTCAGAAGCTAACACCGCCCCCTTAACAAGCTTGTCTGCCTTACTTATCGCGATTTTCACCGAACCAACTCTAGACGGCTGCCCCCCCCCGATGCCTAAAACCGAAAGATTTTTCGCGATAACTATAGCATTAGATTTTACATGCTTAACCACCTTCCAAGCAAAAATAAGGTCTTTACGCTCTCTATCCGTCGGATTCCTTTTAGTAACCACTGTTAATTTATTCTTATCTAACTTTACAGAATCATTATCCTGAATAAGATATCCAAATTGTGTCGCCCGGATATCTTTAAAGTTATTCTTAGCAAGAAAATCAACCTCCAATACCCTCAAATTCTTTTTCGAGGAGAACATTTTTAACGCCTCTTTAGAATAAGAAGGCGCGGCAATACATTCTTTAAACTCACTCTTTAAAATTTGGCTCGCGGTATCTTTATCTACCTTTCGATTAAGACCGATTATTCCTCCAAAGCTGGAAATAGTATCTGTTAAATATGCTTTTTTATATGATGCCGATAGCTTTTTATCTATCCCCACACCACAAATGGAAGCGTGTTTAACAATCACTGCCGCGGGATCTAGAAACTCTTTTACACAGGCAAGCGCGGCATCTAAATCAAGAATATTATTAAATGACAATTCCTTACCCTGCAGCTTGTGAAACTTCACATTACTAGACTCAAGCTGTTTATATAAATCTGCCTTCTGATGCGAATTCTCGCCATATCGCAACGATAATTCTTTTTCCAAATTCCAGGTTATAACTTCTTTTCCTTTAAAATAGTTGTAAACACAATTATCATATTCTTTAGTAAGGTAAAAAGCTTCCTGCGCCAGGTATTTTAAAGTATCCTGAGACATGAATCCTTTATTCTTTTCTAATTCTCCTAAAACAGCCTTATATTGGCTAACATCACTAACGGCAGCCACATTCTTAAAATTCTTTGCCGCGGCCCGTAACATCGACGGTCCACCAATATCAATATATTCTATCATTTCCTCCCAACCTAAATTATCCTTCATCTTCTCAGGAAAAGGATAAAGGTTAACGATAACCATATCAATCGGCTGTATCCCTAAATTCTTTATTTCCTCCATATGAAGGGGATGCTTTTTATTAGCAAGGATACCACCAAATACTTTAGGATGTAAAGTTTTAACTCTACCTGAAAGAATCTCCGGAAACGCCGTTAGCGTCGCGACTTCCGTAACTTTAATATCATGCCTTCTTAACAAAGCGGCTGTCTTGCCTGTTGAGATTATCTCAATATTTAAATCTGATAACCTCCTCCCTACCTCAGCGATTCCTTTCTTATCCCACACGCTAATAAGCGCTCTTCGTATCTTTACCATCTCTAATCACACTCCTATAATAAATTTAGCGTTTAGGGTTTCCCTATACGCTATACGTTAAACCTTATTTCAATAATATCGCCTTCGCTCATAATATAATCTCTATCCACAAGCTTAACAAGCCCTTTAGCCTTTGCTTGGGTCATATTAAAAAAATCATCCAGCTTATCACAATTAACCACGTCCGCTTTTATAAATCCTCTGGCTAAATCACTGTGAATTCTACCCGCCGCTTCTAAAATGCTCTGTCCCTTTTTAATGTCCCAAGCGCGAACTTCTTTTTTCCCCGCGGTAAAAAACAAAACAACACCGCTTTTTTCTATAATTTTCGTGATTAATTCGTTCATCTCCCCAACCTGACTTACTCCCACAGACGGCTTATACGTAACAGGAGCCAACGGTTTTAAAATCACGTGTTCACTTTCAGAAAACTCAGCATCGCATAACAACGTCTCTTTTTCCAACAGTTCTTTAACTTTATCAAGTAGTTTTTTTTCCTCATCGCTTTCTGCCCGGGAAAGTCGTTTATCAATTTTTTCTAAATCAATAAACACAAAATCAAATTTTTTATTAATATCGAATACAACCGCGTCGGTTTTATCGAAGTCTTCTTCTAGAAACTCTATAGTATACGGAGTAGTTTTCCCCGGCAAAAACTTCTCTACTAATTTATCAAAATAGACGTTTTTATATTTATACTTGCCCGGCTCAATATCTAACCCAAAAGTTGAAACTTTCATAAAAACCACTTCTCCCTAATAATTATTACCAAACGATTATTAAATCCCAAATCGTAATTTCAAAAATTATAAATAATCAATCATCAATCTTTAGCGGTTCAGGCAGGCCTGAACTCTACAGGATTGGAACATTGGAATTTGGTGCTTATTTGTTATTTGGTACTTGGAATTTGTTATTTCAATATTCTTTACTCCTCTTTCTGATCACTATTCGCCTTCTCAATAATACTCTGGGCGAGTCGGGCAGGAACGATATCATAATGCGAGAAACTCATCATATATGAACCTCTACCTCCTGTAACAGACCGCAAATCTGAGGCGTATTTAAACATCTCTGTTAAAGGAACTAGCGCTTTGACAACTTCATTTTTCCCTTTGACTTCCATACCTAAAATTCTTCCTCGTTTAGAATTTATATCTCCTGTAACTTGCCCCATAAACTCTCCCGGGACAGATATCTCCACACGCATTATCGGTTCCAGAATCACACTACCAGCTTCCTCCAACGCCTTCTTAAACGCCATGGTCGCGGCAATTTGAAAAGCAATATCAGAAGAATCTACCGGATGATAGGATCCGTCATATAAAATCACCCTTATATCTGTAACAGCAAGACCGGCTAAAATTCCTGTCGCCATTGCCTTGCGAACACCTTTTTCAACAGACGGAATAAAGTTACGCGGAATTGCGCCGCCTACTACTTTATTTACAAACTCAAAGTTCTTACCTCGTTCTAGAGGCTGAACCTCAATCCAACAATCTCCGTACTGACCGCGTCCACCGCTTTGTTTTTTATGTCGGCCCTGGACTTTAACCGATTTAGTAATCGTTTCCAAATAAGGAACTTTTGGCTTTCCTAAATCTACATCGGCATCGTACTTCTTACGCATCCTTTCAATGATCACATGAAGATGCAGCTCTCCCATTCCGGCAATTATTAATTCCTTAGTTTGAGCATCTCTAGAAATTTTAACAGTCGGATCTTCCGCCATCAACCGAGACAACGCAGTCGAGATCTTTTCTTCATCATGCCGTGTCTTTGGTTTAACTGACGCCGAATATGCCGGTGATGGAAAATCTAAAGTTGGCAATTCTATTCCTTTTATAGCACTGTCACAAAGAACATCTAATGTATCTGTATCTTTCAATTTAGCTACTGCTCCTATTTCTCCCGCGCATATCGCGTCTTGAGCCAACTGTTGTTTACCCTGTAAATGGTACAAAGTACCGATTTTTTCATTACTGTCTTTAGTTGTATTACAAACCTCGCTGTTAGATGAAATCTTACCGGAAAAAACTTTAAATATACTTAACTGACCTACGAAAGGATCAATAATTGTCTTAATCACTTGCGCCACTGCCGGCGCGTCTATCTTAGGCTCAATAGTAATTTCCTGACCCTCCTTGCTGCCTTTTCGAAAACAAGACACAGCAACTGACGGCATATCCTCTACAATAAAATTTAAAACATCTTCTATTCCAACATTTTGAGTAGCAACCCCGCACATTACAGGAAAAAGGAGAGAATTAATTATCGCTGCCTTTACAACAGGCACAAACTCACTCTCATCCAATGTTCCTTTCTCTAAATATTTCTCAAGAAGCGCGTCATTACTTTCGGCAACTGCCTCTACAATTTGACCATAATACGGGCTGTTTTTATCCTTTAAAACACATTTCACGACTCCTTCTTCAAACACAGAGAAAGGAATCGCTTTTTTTGTCAAAGACTTTATATCATCTAAAATATTATCGTAATTTGTATTCGCTTTATCTAATTTATTTATAAAGAAAAGACAAGGAATATTTTCTTTTCTTAAAATATCCCATGCTTTTTCTGTCCCTACTTCCACGCCTGCCGTGGCATCAACAACAATTATCGCGAAATCAGCAGCACGGCTGGAAGCGATTAGTTCTCCTATAAAATCTAAATATCCCGGAACATCAATAAACTGTAAAAAATTACCTTTATATTCCGCGTGAAGAACAGATAGATTAATAGAACTTTTTCTATCCTTCTCATCATCTTCATAATCACTTACCGACGATTCATCATCAACTTTTCCTAACCGCGTAACTACTCCGCTTTTAAAAAGAAATCCTTCCGAAAGCGAAGTTTTTCCTGATTGAGCATGACCGCAAAGAATAAAGGATCGCTTTTTTGTTAAATCCTCTCTCATAATCTCCCCCTTGCTTCTCGCCTCAGATATAACTGTTCGGCTCATCTTAGAGTATTAGGTTATCTTTAAATTAATATAAAGGTTTATACCATATTACCGATGAAAAACCTTATAACTATCCCTAGATTTGATACTCACTATCACCGTTAGAAAAAGTCCTTGTCTGTATTCTTTTCAAAAAGCAAATGCCACCATGATACGTTCCGTATATATTGTTAGGTAATATTATAGTAGAAAGGCCCCATTTAGTCAACAAACATCGGACATTTTCGCCATAACTAATTGGGAAATATAGATTTATGAACTATTAAATAATCAGGGTGGCGTCGCCAAAACTGTAAAACCGAAAATTCTTATCAATGGCATACTTATAGGCAGTCGCTACTAAAGGACGCCCGCAAAAAGAAGAAATAAGGATAAGATTAGTCGAATATGGCGTATGAAAATTAGTAATAACACCATCAATAATGTTAAATTTGTATCCCGGAGTAATATAAAGGTTAGTTTCTCCAAAAAAAGGATTAATATACACATTTTTACAAGAATCAAGGGAAGCCGCGCTCTCTAAAGACCTTATCGCCGTTGTTCCTACAGCTATTATACGGCGCGATTGGCTTTTGGCTTTATTTATAATTTCCGCGACGGCAGAATCAACCTCAATCCATTCCGATTCAATCTTATGATCACGAATATCAGATGTCTTTACCGGTTTAAAAGTTGCCAACCCGCAATGAAGAGTAATATATATAATCTTTACTCCTTTATCTTGTATTTTTTTTAATAAGCTTTCTGTAAAATGCAATCCCGCTGTAGGCGCGGCAATCGCGCCCTCATTCTTAGCGAACACTGTCTGATATTTACTAGAATCATCAATATCTTTTTTAATGTACGGCGGTAAAGGAACTTGCCCCAATGAATCTAACGAATCATCGAAATCTTCAGGAACAAATTTTAATATTCGTCCACCGGCAGGAGTATGATCTAAAACTGTCGCTTTTAATTTACCCTCGCCGCCAAAAACAATATTATCACCGATTTTCGCTCTTTTCCCAGGCTTAACTAACACCTCCCATATTCCCTTTTCTATTTTTTTTAAAAGTAAAACCTCAAATTTAGCACCGCTGGTTCTTCTCGCGATTAGCCGCGCTTTAATTACTTTTGTGTTATTTAAAACAAGGACGTCTCCTTGACGCAAAAAATCCACGATGCCGCTAAACCGGCTTTCGCCAATAGCCCCTGTTTGCCGATCTATCGTAAGCAACCGGCTACTATCCCGCGGAGAAACTGGAACTTGCGCGATAAGTTCCCCAGGAACACCAAAATCGTAATGTTTTCGGTCAAAAATGTCCTTCTTCATACTTCTCCAGAAGTCAGAAAACAGACGACGGACAACAGACATCTAAATACAGAAAATATTTTTACCGCATTGAATTTTCAAGCGCCAGTCTTCTGTTATCTGTCTTCGGTCTTCAATGACCGGATTATTTTACCACACAAACATTCCAAGTAAACCAAAGAATAGTTGGGATATTTCAGATTGTAGATTGCAGTAAAAAACACTATTTTCCATCTCCCATCCATTCTCTATCTCTAATCTGCCATCTGCCATCTATTCTCTATCTCCCATCTATTAACCATCTTGACTTTTATCCCTAAATATGTTATCTATTAGGTTACATATGAAAAACGAAATAATAAGATTAAAAGAAGAACTGGAAAAAGCGCGTTGGCACCTATATATCTTTTACGAACTCACCAAAGCAATGCACACAACCCTACATTTAGAAGAAATATCCTATATTATACTTACAGGATTAACCGCGCATCAAGGTCTTGCCTTTAACCGTGCCATACTTTTTCTTAGCGACACCACCACTAACACTATCAAAGGATTTATGGGAGTAGGTCCAATGGATAACCATGAAGCAACTGAAATCTGGCAGAATATAGAAGAAGAAAAAAAAGGTCTCTATGACTTAATAAAAACTTACCACCGCATAAAAGAAGGTAAAATAAAAGTTAAATTTATGGATTTTATTCAGTCCTTATCTTTCTCCCAATCAAAAGAAAGCGGATTTATTTCTAGCGCTCTTTGTGAAAAAGAACCACTTCACATAAAAAAAGACGATCCAAGAATACCCGAAACCGATCCCTTAAAGCGATTACTTCAGTTGGAAGAATTTCTTATCGCGCCATTATGGATAGAAGGCAGAAATAGCGGGTTGATTATTGTTGATAATTACGTCACAAAAAAACCAATCATAGAAGAAGACATAAAAATATTTAATATGTTTGTAGACCAATCTAGTGGGGCGATAAAAAATTCTCAATCCTTCGAAGACACTCTCATAAAAGCGCAAACCGACCCGCTAACAGGATTATGGAACTACAGGTATTTCCAGCGCCAGCTAGATGCCGCTATAAAAACAGCTAAAACTCAAAACCAAAATATCTCGGTAATGATGATAGATATTGATAACTTCAAGAAATTCAATGATACCTGCGGCCATATACACGGCAATTTAGCATTACAGGAAATAAGTAAAATCCTCAAAGATACCTGCCGTAAAATAGATACCCTTTGCCGATATGGCGGTGAAGAATTTTCTCTTATCCTGCCTCACTCAAGCAAAGAAAACGCCCATCTACTGGGAGAAAGAATCAGACAATGCGTAGAAACAACTCCTATCCTAGATAACCACGCCTTCACAATAAGCATAGGAATTTCTTCTTTCCCGCAAGACGGAGACAACAAAGAAACCTTACTTCGAAAAGCCGACGAAGCCCTTTATGCGGCAAAAAGGAATGGCAAAAATCAAGTTGTTTTAGCTGATTTCATCCCCCAACCCATATAATTCGCGAAACTATCATATTAGGCGGGAACTTCTTCCTGGGGGGTTTTCTGAGCCGATTGGGCGGCAAATTTTACCGATACTACTTTCGAAACGCCTTTCTCCTGCATAGTAACCCCATACAAAACATCAGCGTTACTCATTGTTCGTTTATTATGCGTGATAATGATAAACTGAGAAACCGAAGAAAACTCCTTCAATAGCTGGTTAAACCTTACCACATTCGCTTCATCTAGGGGCGCGTCAATTTCATCAAGCACGCATATTGGTGAAGGTCTTACTCTAAAAATAGCAAAAATTAACGAAATAGCGGTTAACGCTTTTTCTCCGCCGGAAAGAAGAGAAACGTTCTGCAGTTTTTTACCTGGCGGCTGAACTTCAATTTCCACCCCTGACTCCAACACATCTTCAGGATCAAGAAGAACCAGCTGAGCTCTACCTCCGCCAAACAAAAATCTAAAGTTTTTCTTAAACTCTTCCTGAATCTTAGTAAAAGTTTCTATAAATATATCTTTGGTAATACGGTTAATCTTTAAAATCGCCTTTTTTAAATTATCTTTTGAAAGAACTAAATCCTGCTTCTGTTTATCTAGAAACTCTTCTCTCTTTTTCAGCTCTTCGAATTCTTCAATCGCGATAAGATTAACTTCGCCTAAAGAAGACATTCTTTTTTGAATCGTCTCCTTCTCGCAAACCAACACATCTAGGCTATCAACTACCTGCGAATCACCGACGGAAGTTCCATCAAACTCAATTTGATAAACTTGACGAAGATAATCTTTAATTTTGTCTTTTTCATACTCAAGACCTTGTATATCCAGTTTTTTGTTATAGATACAAGATTTAACTTCCTGTATCTGTTTCTCAAACACAATAGTCCGCTCTCTTTTATCTTCTATTTCCTGCTGTAAACTATTTTCCAGCTTTTCCAACTCTTGTTTTCTTTGCTCACACTCTAAAACCTTAAGCCTACCTTCTTCCATCTTTTTAGTTAACACGTCCATCTCTTGATGAAAAGACGTTATCCGCTCAACATTATTCTGCTTTTCTTTTTCTATCTCATCTATATTCTTTAAAACATCTGTTTTTTCCTCCTGAAAAAGAGTAATCTTTGAATTTAAACTTTCTTTTTCTTTTAAAAAAGACTGCTGTTGTTCCTCCTTCCTTACCATTTCAATATCTATCTCCTGCAAGCGCCGAGAATCCTTACCAATGGTCTCCTGACACTGATCCCAATCATACTGAGCTGTTTCTAACTGTTCTGTCAATCCCGCCAACTCACCCTCTAAATCACTTTGTCTTTGTTCAAACCCTTCTATATCCTGGACTGTCGTCGTTACTTCTTCATCAACTAGTTCTAACTCTTCCCCAAGCCTAGACCATTCACTATTTAAGCTATCATTCTCCTGCAGTTTCTCCTGCATCAGCCGCTCTTGGTCATCTATAATTTTATTTTCAACGGAAACCTCCTGTGTCAACTTATTCTTCTGTTCTTTCAATGACCCCAACTCTTCCTTTATCTGGGCTATTTCTTTCTGAGTATTATCAATTTTCCGTTCTAATTCTTCCTCTTCTAAAGACACAACTTTGGCTTCAATTTCTGTTTTATACCGGTTGCCTTCTTTGATGAATTCAACATTTTTTAATGAAATTACCATCTTATTTATATTTACCGGTTCCTCATCAAAAACAACGGTAATTTTTTTTGTCACAGAAAAGGTATCATACTTTGTCCGTAAATCTTTTAAAAAATCATAACAAGCCCTTAATTCGACTAATTCCTTATCCCCATCAATTAACTTAGTTTCTAATTCTTCTTTACGAAAAGCCAACTCTTTTTCTTTCAACGCTAAAATCACTCGTTGCTTTCTTAACCCGTCTAACTGACTCTCTATCTGAGAAACTTCTTTACCGACATTATCCAAAAGCTGTTTCTTCTCCCTTAATATCTCCAAAAGACGGCTTTTATCTAAAAAAAGACGAGATTTACGTTTAGTCAGCGACGCTAAATTAGTCTGTATTTCAATTCTTTGATTTGTAAAATTTACTTTTTTAGTTTCAAATTCTAAAATCTTCTCTTTATCCTCTTTTATTTTCTTCTTAGCTTGCGCGATTTCACTTTCTAACGCGTGTTTTTTATCTTCCAACTCTTTGATCTGGCTATCCGCGCTGCCTAAAACTTCTTCAATACTTATCAGCCGCTGACATTCATGCTCCAAACGGTCTTGCGCTGAAATCAATCTAGCATCTAAACTAATCTTTCTTTGGCTAAGATTATCGTTTCGTTCTGTAAGCTCTTTTTCTCTCTGTTCATAAACTGCTATATGTTTAAGCGAGGTTTCTGTCTCGGTGTTAAGAGATACTACTTCTGAGGTAGCGAGGGATAAATCCTTTCTTAACTGCTGCAGTCTCGCGATTAACTCTTCCCAACTCTGTTTAACCTCTACTAATTCTTTATTTTTGTTTTCTTCTGATTCACAAAGAACCACTAGTTCCTGATTGAAACTGGCGTTTTTATCTTCCAACCCGGAAAATTTTAGGACAGCTATTTTTTTCTCAATATCCAGGAGTTTTTCTTTTACTTCCTTATACCGTTTTGCTTTGCTCACCTGTCTTTCTAAATAACGAATTTGGCGCCGAACTTCGGAAAGTATATCTTCTAACCGAACCAAATTATCATCAGTTTCTTTCAAGCGCTTAAGCGCTTCCTTCTTGCGTTCCTTATACATCACAATGCCGCTGGCTTCATCAAATATAAGGCGTTTATCTTCCGGCTTATAACTTAAAAATATCTCGATTTTACCCTGCTCAATAAAAGAATAAGTTGACTCTCCTATCCCTGTTCCCATAAAAAGGGTCTGGACATCTTTTAATCTGACAACATTTTTATTAATAAAATAATTACTTTCGCCGGAACGATAAAGTTTCCGGGAAATAGAAACTTCCTCATACTCTATAGGAAGGTATTTATCTTCGTTAGAAAAGGTAAGAGAAACTTCAGAATAGTTTAACGGAGAGTGATGATCAGTGCCATTAAAAATAATGTCTTCCATCTTTGTTCCGCGCAAAGATTTGGGACTCTGTTCCCCCAATGCCCATTTTATGGAATCAAAGACATTGCTCTTACCGCAACCATTGGGTCCCACAACAACAATTACGCCGGGCTCAAATTTAAGAATGGTTTTTTCAGGAAAAGATTTAAAACCAAAAATTTCAAGTTCTTTTAAATGCATATTTTATATAAATCAATAAATTAACGGAGCAGGCATGCCTGCTCCCTACAGAAAACTTTAGACATTTGAGGTGATTTTAAATTCGTGCATTTCTTTTAACTTTTTTGTCAGTAGAGGGAGAATCTTCAAAACATCACCGACAATACCGTAATTAGCTACTTTAAAAATAGGCGCGTCAGGATCTTTGTTAATGGCAATAATAATTTTTGATGACTGCATCCCGACTAAATGCTGAATTTGCCCTGATATACCGCAGGCAATGTAAACTTTAGGACAAACCGTTCTGCCAGTCTGACCTACCTGATGAGAATAAGGAATCCAGCCACTATCAACGCAGGCACGCGAAGACCCTACTGCCGCCCCTAAAACAGCGGCTAATTCTTCTATCAGCTTAAAATTATCTACTGACTGCATACCTCGGCCGCCGGAAACAATAATATCTGCCTCAGCTAAATTAACAGTTGCTATAGTTTCTTTTATAAAATCTAAAAATTTCAAACGTTTATCCTGTTTACTTTCATCAAACGCCTCTTTAATAATTTCACCGGTTCGCGAAGAGTCTGATTCTGCCTCCGGCATTACTTTATGCCGCACCGTTGCCATCTGCGGCCTAAAATTAGGGCTGATAATCTGTGCCATAATGTTTCCGCCAAACGCCGGCCGGGTTTGAACTATAATTTTCTTTTCCTTATCTACATCTAACCCTGTGCAATCAGCGGTCAAACCAGTGTAAAGAGTTACCGCTATACGCGAAACAAGACTTCTGCCAGTAGTAGTCGCTCCCGCTAAAATAGCTTCCGGCTTATATTTATTAACTAAATCAACTATCACGCTGGTATAATTTTCAGCTATATAGTTTTCTAAAACAGGAGAATCAACAACAAAAACTTTATCCGCGCCTCGATAAATCAACTCCTGAGCCACGGCTGTTATATTATAACCTAAAAAAACCGCGCCGACATACGTACCTAAATCACCAGCTAACTGCTTTGCTTTTGCTAATAATTCAAAAGCAACCGGCGCAATAACTCCTTCTCTCTGCTCCGCGAATACCCATACGCCTTTATAGCTTGATAAATCATCCTTTATTACAACTTGGCGCAAAATCTTTATCGCGCTGAACTTACAACTACTTACACACGCGCCGCAAAGCGTACATTTATCTAAATCAATAACTGCCTTTTTATCAACTAAAGTTATAGCCCCAAGAGGACAAACTCCTAAACACAACCCACAGCCCACACACTTATCTTTTATTATTTGTATGCTCATAATCTCTTAAAATAATTAATTACAATAAACAAATCCCAAATTACAAACAATACACAATACTAAATATACAAATGAATCTAAAAATGAATTTATTTTTTTATCAACTGTCCCGAAATATATTCTCTTACCCATTTTTTATCTACCGTTTATTTATTGTATATTGTTATTTGTTTGTAATTTGGATTTTGTCTATTGTTTATTTACAATATATCCTTTATTTCCTCAATAAGCTGGCTTACTACTTCTTGCGGTTCGCCTTTAAAAAGCTTGCCCCCTTCTTTTTGAGGAGGAGTAAAAATCTTTAAAACTTGCGTTGGAGACCCATTAAGCCCAATCTGATCTTCGGCAATATTTAGATCGCTATTCGTCCAAACAGGAATTTTAGTACCCCGCGCCCGCATTTTACCTTTTAAAGAAGGCATTCGCGGTTCATTTATTTCTTTTACCACAGTAAGAAGCGCCGGTAACTGTAGCTCTAATAATTCATACCCTTCTTCTAACAGACGCTCTACAACTATTACCCGAGGAGTAGTATCGATGTGAACTGTATCTATTTTTCTAACATATGTTGCTTGCGGTAAATTTAAATGAGCGGCTATTCCCGGACCAACTTGCGCGGTATCTCCGTCGGAAGCTTGTTTGCCACAAATAACTAAGTCAAAATCAGAAATTTTCTCAAGCGCCTTTGCTAAAATAAGACTTGTTGACCAAGTATCGGAACCGGCGAAGGCTCTATCAGAAAGATGAATCCCTTCATCTACCCCCAAAGAAATAGCTTCTTTTAATACATCCTGCGCCTGGGCAGGACCCATAGTAATAGCTGTAACTTTACCGCCAAACCGCTCTTTTATTCTTAACGCCTCTTCAATAGCATACATATCAAAGGGGTTAATAACCGCCGCGACCCCTTCCCGAATCAGAGTATTGGTCTTTGGATCAATTTTTACGTCTGTGGTATCAGGTACCTGTTTTATACAAACTATTATATTCATTATTATTAAAGATTATCGGGTCAGGCAAACTTGACACATACAGGACATTTATACATATTCTAAAATTATATACCAAATTTGCTTTCTTTGCAATCGCTGTACTCTACTTTAATCGCTGTAATCAGAGATTTCTGAATTTTTCAGAAATCTCTTCATACTTTTGTTTAGTCTTATCAACAATATCAGCAGGAAGCTTTGGCGCCGGCGGCTGTTTATTCCAGTCCGTACTTTCCAAATAATCTCTCACGAACTGTTTATCAAAACTTACTTGTGCCCGACCAACAGCAAAATCATCTTTAGGCCAAAACCGGGAAGAATCCGGAGTCAGCACTTCATCAACTAAAATAACTTGTCCGTTATATATACCAAACTCAAACTTGGTATCAGCAATGATTACGCCCTTACCTTGCGCGTAATCTACTGCCTTCTTATAAATATCTAAACTTATACTTTTAACCTTCTCGGCTAACCGACTGCCAACTTTATCTTTCATATACTGGAAACTAACATTCTCATCATGCCCGATTTCTGCTTTTGTAGAAGGTGTAAATAAAGGTTTCTCTAATTTCTGTGACTCCCCTAACCCTTTAGGTAATTTCAAACCGCAAACGGTCCCGCTCTTGCTATATTCCTTCCAGCCCGATCCGGATAAATACCCTCTTACTACACATTCAAAAGGTATAACATCGCTTTTTTTAACAATCATAAATCTATCCGCCAAAATATCTTTATACTTAGATAAATTCGAGGGTAAATCATTAAAATCTGATGAAATAAGGTGGTTAGCAACTATGTCTTTCAAAAAAGAAAACCAGAACAAGGAAATTCGAGTTAAAATCTTACCCTTATCAGGAATAGGCGTATCTAGAACCACATCAAAACAGGAAATTCTGTCTGTTGCGACAATTAAAAGATTATCATCTAACTGATAAACGTCGCGGACCTTACCTTTTTTAAAAAGTTTTAACTCGCCTAAATCTGTATGGTTAACCATAGAATTTATTTCAGGTTAATTTTAACGGAGAAACGTAATCTCCAAATTGTTTCTGAAATTCTTTAAGCCTAACCTCTTGAGCGTCTAACTCATCAAACAAAATCCGGCTAATACCCTTTGCCTCTTTATAAATATTTCTTACTCTTTCAATTTTCGCTAAGTTTTGCGGTATTCTTAAAGTAAACTGAGTTACATAATCTGCCTCTGTATACCCCTTTCCTAAAACATCTTCAAATAATTTTCTTAAATCATCATACTTAGGAATTAACCCCGTTGCTGCTTTTAAAGCGCCTACCTGCCCATCGGCCATTAACCTGATCCATTTAAGCCAAACGCGCTTATCCTGCATCCTATTTAAAAACTTTCCATCTTTATCTCCTAAAAAATAGTTTACAGAAAAAATCAGCGGCGCCTGGGTTAATCCTTTAGCGAAATCTAAGTTCATTTCTATATATTTAGCCATGGTAATGGATAAAAAATCAATGTTAGACATAGGATTAAACACTCTTACCCCTTCTTGACCCAAGGTTGCCGCAGTCGTTTCTGACTCAAGAATCGCAGCTTTAGTAATTATGCCATGCTGCCATGAAAACGACGCCTCAACAGGCACAGAGGTATCAGAATCCCTACCGCCATAAATCAATCCTTTTACTACAACACCAGCGGGATTCTCTAAATTAGCGTCCAGATTCTCCAGTGATTTTAATCTTATAGTATAGCGGGCATTCTTATGCGACGGCGGAATCTCCTGTCCTGAAACATCAGTCTTTCCCGGAACCCATGAACCTGAATAATTAGTTCCTTTGTGAGGAAGCAAACCGTCTTTGCCAATCCAGTACGGTACACCCGCTTCATCTATCAAAATATTAGAAAAAATAACTTCATTAGCACCGTTAAGGATTTTAAATAATATAGCGTCATCTTTAGAATTAACATCTTTTATAATTCCAAAAATACCTCTTTCAACATTTACCGCGAACACTTCCCCCTCTCTTTTTCTTAAATAAGCGATATCGTCACCGATTATGGCTTCGCCTTTTAGCATCGCCGTTGAAGTTTTCCCGCACATACTGGGATAAGCCCCGCAAAAGTAGAATTTTTCTCCCTTTTCATCATCAATCCCCATTACAAACATATGCTCAGCAAGCCACCCTTCTCTGGAAGCTTTATTTATCGCCAACCTTAAAGCAAGCTTCTTAAGCCCAACGGTATTACCAGCATATTGAGTGTTTACACTGTACACTTTTTTATCTTCTAAATCTATATACACTCTTCTTTTATCAATATTCTTACTTATCGTCCCATCTAGTTGGCCGGCGCTGTGAACGAACTTAAAGAACTCTTTAACCCCTTTGTTTTTCTTAAATTGTTCGTATCCTGGCCGGTACAAAATATCTTCTGAATGCGACACGTAGGCGGAATCAGTAATTTGTACCGCTAAAATAGAAAATTCTGAATCAAGAGGACCCAAACAGAAAAAACACACATACATCTGTTTCCCCTTCATTATAGCTCTCAAATATCCCGTTATCTCAACTAATCCTTTTTCTCTATCTGTAGAGTTAATATGCTTGCCTAAATCTTGGCCCGCTTTCAACAAATACTTAGTATTCTTCTTATCACGAGCCTGATCAGAGCCGCCGTCAAAATGTATGGTTTGCCCATCTAGCGCTAATTTTTGCTCTTCTCCCAACGATACAGATCTATTCCTTATATAACTTACGTCATCGGCGGAATCGGTCCGAACAAACACTGAATCAGGATTACATAACTCAACATAAGTACTTATAAAGTCAATAAGATATGAATTATCTAATGCCTGAAGCTTAGCCAATTCCTTCTCGTCCATCTTGCTTCGAAGAAAAGTTAAACATTTTTCACTCATAAAACTCCTTATTATTCCTTAGGTATCTAGTTAATTTCGCCTAAATCACGAATTTAGGTGTATCCGCCTTTTCGTATTCATCCCTATAACAAACTCGATAAACCGATTCACGGAATATTTAGAGAAAGAAAATAAACACTCCAACAGTAGGTTAATTTATCATAAGACAACCATGATTGCAAGAATTTTTGGTTTTTATGGTGGTTTTTATAGGTTTAAGCTATCCTGCAAAAATATGCTGTGAGTATACACATTTGTGAATAGTTACGATACGGTATTACCTATGTGCGCGGTCACCCGCTGGAATGATTATGAGAAAAGCAGCTAAAAACTATTAAAAAGATACCTCCCTCATTATTTTTTTAGTCTATCTTTAAAATAACTTTTGAATCTTTAAGAAATTTATCCGCGCGCTCAATAACAACAACCGCGTTCTTCTCTGAAAAGTTTCGCTTATAATCAGCGTCTTCGCGCAAAATCATAGATTGTTGAAGAGCTTCGGCAAGATTATCGCTAAGAACTCCGTCTTTAACAAATAACTCTTTCATTGCCAAATAAAGACAGTAATGCCCTCTTTCTCTATAGCCTTTGGAATAAAGAAGCGCCCTTGCCGAATGAAACATAGCATAATAGCCTTTTATCGTAGCCCATTTGAAACCAGAATTAGTAAATTCTTGTCTTGCTGATTGCAAATCATCTTCGGCATCTTTAATTTCAAGATCAACTAAATGTTTTGCTTCTTCAAAAACAAAAATTCTTTTTCTTGCTAAACAATCTTTAAAGGTTATCTTCATTGAGTTCTCTCTCCCAAAGAATTTTGCCTTTATTTACTTGTTCCATAAACACTTTATCTTCATCAGCTTTTTTCATCATGTCAGCCGGAGTTTCTATTATGACCTGTATTTTTCTATTAGCAACTTTGGGAGAATATGAATATTTATTAATTAACGCGCGAACCGCCGCCTCTTCCGTAGTTAAAATAAAAAGGTCTATATCACTTTCCTGGGTGTCTTCACCTTTCGAGAAGCTGCCAAAAAGAATAATTTTATGCGTGTGAGTTTTGAGTTTTTCAATTATAGGCTCGAGAAAAAGCATATTCGTTAAAATTTTGAACTCTTGCATATATGGATTCGACGAATCCATTGTATAATATTTCATATTCCCTTCCGTTTTTCGCGCGACAAGGCCTTTTTTATGTAAGTCATTTAAAACGCGGTTTGCGGAACCATAGCTAACACCCGATCCCCTGGCAATTTCACGCTCATAACAGGGCTTGCCAGAATTTAAAAGAAGATATTTAAAGATTTTTTGAGAAATGCTGGAAAAAACGTATTTATTAATCATAAAAACATATCGCTCCATAGATTGAGTAATTACTCTATAGGCTGAGTATATAAGAAATACGCCTTTTTGTCAATATATTTTGAAAAGATTTCTGACTGAAATATAAGGTTCTTTCTTAAATAGGTTGCGATAACATATATAACCCTTTGCATTGTAAAGAGATGACGGAAATTTCTTTTATGCTAGTCTGCATGTCCGGATGGAAAACTTTATCAATCTAACAATTATATCTTTTGCTTTGATTATTACGCTTCTTAATTGCCAATACGGT